>Ga0316624_10000217_pt1 | contig 18056 bp, 15 predicted proteins | sample OWC_Aug_N3_C1_D5_FD_207657 | JGI IMG/M metagenome (GOLD analysis project Ga0316624, IMG submission 207657) | Wetland soil microbial communities from Old Woman Creek delta, Ohio, United States - OWC_Aug_N3_C1_D5_A | ecosystem: Environmental > Terrestrial > Soil > Wetlands | place: USA: Ohio... | reverse complement strand
CGCAACTCGTCCGGCTCGTGAATTCGTCAGAACCCAGGTCGAGGCTTCGCTGGATCAGCTTCGGCGCAACGGCGGCGATCGTGACGAGTATGGGAGTCATCGTCGGACTGCACGCCGCCGCGGCTCAAAGGACGGCCATTCTCGGAAGCTTGTGCATCATCGCGCTGGCCGACAATTTGACCGACTCCCTGGGCGTCCACGTTTACCAGGAGTCGGAAAGACTCGCTGAGCGTGAAGCCTTCCGGACCACGGTCGCGAACTTTGCGACCCGGCTGCTGATCTCGTTGAGCTTCATCGCTGAAGTCGTGCTCCTCCCGGGGCCCGCACAGATTATTGTGCCGCTCGGGTGGGGAATGCTGCTGCTCGGGGGGTTGAGCTACCTCGTGGCAAAAGCCCGCTCGGTCAATCCCGTGTCCGAGATCTGCAAGCACTGCGCCGTCGCAATCGCAGTCATCGCTGTCAGCTGGGGCGTCGGCGCGTGGATTCCAAGGCTTCTGAGCTAGTCCTGATCGGGAAGGTGCCGGTGAGGTGATGGCCATGAGGAGGATCGCGGCGCGGCTCGATAGAATGACCACGCCTCCGGGGAATAAATCCATATACGCTTGCGGCTGCTTCTTCATCAAAGAGCCGTGCGGGTGCGCAATGCTTCAGGAGTTGGTGGCGTCCTTGACAGCTGCCTTCAGGTTGCCGATTTGTTGCTGCACTTTGCCCTCTACCTGCTTGCCAGGCTGAAGCCAGAGCGCCCTCGCCTACGTCCGAGACGAAGACAGCGACTGGCATCAGCCTCGCGACGGCTGCTCAAAGTTGAAGTGTCCATTGCGGTCTCGTTCGACCTCTAGGCGCACATTCCGCAACGCCAGCCGCTTGATGCGGATTTGTTTGCGCAGCGGCGGCCAGAATTCCACACTCACATCCGCTTCGTCCACCGAAGCAATCTGCGACAGGTTGTTTTTCAAAGTCACATCCTTCAGCGCAACATGCACAGTCGGAAAGGGACGAATTGACGCGCCGCCTTCGGCGGCGACCTCCGACCCAGTTGCCTCGGAAGCAATCCCTTCGAACCGGGATGCGGCCAGCCGCGACAGCAGCAGGACCGCCAGCGCCACAAGCGCGGCGAGTACGATCGAGGTCATTTTTACCGGCTTTGACATGGGCAATGGTCAGTTCAACGTCCCGCCTGTTTTCGCTGGCGCGGAACGTTCTTCCGCCAGAGCGGCGCACAGGCACGCGCCGAATATGACAATGCACCCGGAAAGATAAATCCACAGCAGCAGCGCGATGATTGCGCCGAACGCACCGTACACCGCGTTTAGCGTGGCGAAATGCTTCAGATAGATCCCGAACAGACTTTCCGCCGCCAGCAAGAGCAGCGTTGCGCAAAGGGCGCCCGCCCATACTTCGGCGAAACGCGTGCGCCGGCGTGGGGCTGACTTGTAGAACAGACTCAAACTGAGGAAGCCCACCAGCAAGGGGATGACAAAGCTGCCGAGGGAATAGACCAGGGAAGAACTTGAATCATTCAGGGGGAAGAGCCGGATCTTCGCCATCTTGATCAGCATCGGCACGGCGATGCCCAGCGGAACCGCAGTGACGATGACAGCAAGAAACACCAGACTTTTGAGCGGCAGCCGCCACCAATCGTGCACTTCTGCGCCCCACGCGCGGTTGGTGGCGCGAATCAGCGTGGCGAAGAAGCGCATGGCGGCCCAAACGAGCAGGAGAAATGCGACCACACCGGCCTGCCGACGTGCTTTCACCACGCCGGCGATGGTGTCGAAAATGTAACTTTGTTTTTCACTACCAATCGGAACGAAGGTTTGGACGATGGTAATGATCTGCGTTGCCGCCGGGTCGCGATCGATAAACACCGAGGCAATGGCGACAAAGAGGATGATCAATGGAAACAGGGAAAAGAACGCGTAGTGGGCGAACGCTCCCGCGTGCTGTGCGCCATCTATCCTCGCAAAGGTTTTGACGGCAGCGAGGACCGGGGCCAAAACCTTTCGGGTCTTCTTTGCCGGGGAATGACCCCGCGATTTTACCTCCGCGGGTGGACCATCTTCGCCCCTCCCGGAACCGACAGCGATGCGAATTGGGTCGGTCATGCGGCCGATCGTGCACGGAATGGCAAATCAGGGCGCGCAATCATCCGATGCCCGGCGCAGAGCCGGCAAATGCCGTCATAGAAGAAGAAGTTCGAATCTACCTGCAAGGCGTAGTCGAGCGGGTAGCCTGGCACCGGGACCGGATCGGGGTAGAGCTGCAGGTTGATACAGATGCTGACCTGAGCTGCTAGGGGAGCACACGCGCCGCAGAGCATGAACGATACAGTCAATCGCTGAGCGCATCTTCCATCGTCCGAAACAGGGATCGGCGTCCTGGGTCGCCGGCGACAGCCGCACCCGCGGATTGTCAACCTGAAGCACCGGCCTTTGCCGGAGGTAACGCCAGCCCGCCCCCGGAACAAGGCAATCGACACGGTTGATGAATCACGTAGCAACTCCGCACTCTTCGCTAACGGGACGGGTGAAGGTGACGACCTGCGACTCGAGAGGAAAGTCGGAATGCGAGCGCGACACTCGAGATGTTGCCCGATCAACTCCTGCGGATACTGATTTGCTTCGCTCGCACGTGCCGCAGGCGAATCTCGTGATCGCCTCCCGGCAAGTCGCGAATCGTGTACGTATCGTCTTTGAGAGCATCTTGCAGCGATAAACGTACCCCGCCGGCCATGATGGAAAAGGGCCTGAACGTCAACCGTAGTACCTCGGTAGCCGACTTGTCGAAAGTCTGATACTCGATCATCTGGGCACCGTAAGTGATCCTTTGGACCACGGAGGTCGAGCGCAGCAGGTGGTCCTCACCAATTGGCGCAAACGCCGGCATTGCTCCCATTGCCCATATAAAACTGCGACCTGCGTCTGCGTAGCCGTCCTCGAACCAGTACTCGTTGAAATCGATGCCCGCCGTGCTGATCTTGCCATCCGACGCGGCGAAGTACGTGGCGTAATTCAATGAGCGAAAGGCATCCTCCCGCGCTTGACCGTCTCCCGTTCGCTCAAAATAGAGGGCATTGATGGCTGCCCACTGCGAGCTTCGGCAGACAAGACCCGCTCTCGAGCAACAGCTCCTACCGGAGCTTCTGAGCAAAGTCCCGCCAGCGCTCGGCCCACTATCCAGTTCCGGTGACGAAGCCCCGCGAGCCGGTCCTCCAGGGCGGCGCTGTCGCAGCACCGCATCCACGTCGCGCGCGGCCTGTTCCGACATGTCCCCGCTGCCGGGTATTCCCCCATCCGGCCGCAGCTGCTCGTCGATCCCCCAGGCGCCGAAAAATGGGCCCCGGCCCAAGAGCGCACGGCTGCGGTCCAAGAGGTACCCGACATCAACTCTCCACGCAGGGTCGACACTGGCGGGATCATCCTTTGTCAGGATGTAGTAAGCGGTCATCATCGAATCCATGTCGTTGACGTTGAGCGAGTCTTTGTTCACATCTTCGTAATAGCCGCTCCACTTGTCCCAAGCGGGGCTCGCAGCGTTCATGGGGTAATCGCGAATCCACTTCCACGCCACGTCGCGCGCGGCCTGGTATTTCGAGCGATCGCCTGCGCCGATGCGGATCAGTTCATCAAACAGCCGTACGGGCGCCACAATCATTCCTCCGTACTCTTCGCCGGCGAGCACCGCGCCGCTTCGCGCATCGATCCGAAAGGGCCACGGCGTATGAGTCGCATTGCCGGGCCGCACGTGCCGGGCGAGCTCATTGGCACACCTGAGGCCGGCCTCCAAATACTTGCGCTCGCCGGTCAGCTCATAGAACTGGACATAGCTTAAGCCCAGTTCGCCGACCTTGTCCGTCTCGATGCCGCCGTAAAACTCCGTGGGCATGTCGCGAATGCACCGGCCATATTCCTTGTCCGCAAAGCACGACGTGGCAAAAGGCACTCCGGCCCACTCCCAGTCTGCGGGCGTGCTTCCGTGCACGAGCTGGTAATCGAGCATCTGACGCAGGATTTCGATCGCCTCCCGATCCCCCGAATAGGGGTACCAACCCAGAAGCGCGTCCATCAGGTGAGCGAAGGTACTCGGTGGATTGTGCTGCCAGCCGCTGCCTTGCAGCGTCGTTCCATCGAAGCTGCTGAATGTTAGGTAGACCTTGGTGCCCGTGCGTTTATCGACCGGGACCTTGTGCTCCAAAAAATCCCAGGCAAGGCGAAGAAAATGGTCATAGCCGAGGTTCCTCTCCGGCGCATACCACGCGAGCACCTTTCCTTGCGGATCGAGCACTACCGGATGCCAGGGCAGTTGGGCGTTTAGGTAGACGGGGGGTTCCGCCCAACCCCAGGCCGGAGCAAACGCCATCGCGAACAATGCCATTGCGAAGAAACGCTTCTTCGCGGCAGCAACCAACCGGCGACGTTGTTGCACGGACAGGACCTCGAACTCGCCACCAGGCGTAGCTGTCTCTCCGGCTGGTTCAGCAGCGGGCCGCGAACAGTGCGTAGCTCGAGCAAACACCTGCGTCATGACCCCGCGATGCAGGGACTAGCCGGGTTTCCGCGCGTGATACGCTGAGAATATCGCGAGTTCGACCCGGCGCTCAACGTCCACGAACCCGGCCGCACTGAACGCTCGCAGGATCGTGTCGGGTGGCACACAGGCCGCGATGGTGTCCCAGTAGTAGCGCATCAACAACGGTGCGTCACCGCGGCGGGCAACGACTAAGGCGATCCGCGGCACGAGCCCGTACAGCCAGGCTTTGAAGATTGCACGCGACACCGTGCCCGTTGGTAGCGTCATCTCAAGCACGCACAAGCGGCCGCCCGGCCGTACGACCCTGAAGAACTCGGCAAACGCGGGGGACAGATCGCTGATGTGGCGCAGTGCGTAGCCCATGCAGAGGAAGTCCGCACAGGAGTCCGCGGCGGGGATACTTTCGGCGCTGCCGCTCAGGAGAAGCACGCCCGCAGGCACCTTGGCATGCTCGAGCATGCCGGGACTCGGGTCGACACCGGTGACGTGCGCGGCATCACCGACGATCTGGGCCGCGGCGCGGGCCAGGAGTCCGGTACCCGTCCCGACGTCAAGGACGGTCATGCCCCGTTTGAGACCCGCGCCTCGCAGGGCCCGCCGACGGTACCAGGAGCCCGTCCCGAGGCCGACAATCGATTCGAGGCGATCGTAATCGCCGGCGGTTCGATCGAAAATCCGGCGCACCCACGTGCTGCGATCACGATCGTTGTCGTAGTACCTTAACAGCGGAGGATGAGGCGCCTGCACGATGGAAGTTGTCACGCACAGTCCGCGTTGGCGACACGCCGACCAATACTCGCACGAGATGCCGTCACTTTCCAGTTGTGCGCCGCAGCCACCGCCAGGGTTCCAGGGACCGGTTACACTGCCGCCCGCTTACGCGGAAAACGAAGCCAAGTGCTATGGCAGACAGGGCGCTTGAGGAACCGCGGGAGGTCAGGTTCTAAGCGTGAGCTGCCACACTGACCGCGCACCTTGGACACGCTGCGCGATTTATCACACTCACCTCCTGGTTCGTGGGCTTCTATCCCGCTGTGCGCGTGCCTGCTGCTGCGTCGCCTGGCTCCGAGGCGGCGAGTACGCCGGAGCGACTCTTCCGGCACACCAGCAGAACCTCATCGACCTGGTCCGTCGCCATCATTCCTGGGGTGAAATGCAGTTCCTCCTGAAACCGCAGTCCGAGCGGCATCAATGCCCGGTTGTACCACCACATGGCCCGTTCACGATGATGCGTGAGCCACCACATCCCGAGGTTCAGGAGAAGCGACGATCGCGGCTGCATCCCAAACACGGCGCTGCTTGCAACGGCGAGGTGGTGTTGCGTCAGCTTTGCCAGCAAGCGCTGTGGTTCGTATCGGCGCCGGTGTCCCACGAAATCATCGAACGAAGTCCAACGAGCAGGGTGCAGCGGCGTCGAGATCAAAACCGTGCCACCCGGCTTCGCAACCCGCGCGAGCTCCGACAACGCGCCATCATCATCATCGACGTGCTCTACGATATCGAGTGCGCATACCAGATCGAATACGCCGTCCGCAAAAGGCAGGGATGTCACCTCGCCCAGTACGACGTGCGCGCTGCGACCGCGAAGCTTCGCAAGCGCTGGCGCGCTGATGTCCACAAATTGAGTGTCTTCGAGAGGCAGGCGTGGTCTCAGGCCCGGGGCAACCTCGAGTCGTCGAGCGCAATCGGGCAGCAGGGAGCGTACCAGCGGCCATGTGTTGAACCGCTGAGGCTCGACCAAGCGGGCGCCGGACCAGAGTAAGTCGTAGAAGCGGCGATTCTCGTCGCGTAGGTTCCGTGCGCTTTGAGCCCCTGGCTGCATCCGTTTATCAGTCTAGCATCCGCTGCTCAGTGTCGTCGTTGCTAACCGCCTTCACGCGGGCGCTACGGTCGGTCCCGTCCAAATGCCCACCAAAGTGGCATTGCCAGACATTCGTTGCTTCAGACACGACCGAGTGAGCTCAACTCGTCCAGTCTTCGAGGCGTTGTGCGTCACCAGGGTAACGTCCAGCGAACTCGCCAGGCTCGGAACAGCGTGCAGAACCCCGCGGCAGCCTCTAGCCGTGGTTTCCTGCGAACCTAGCGGTCCCCTTACACACGGCGAATCCACGAACGAATCCTCGTTTGCGGTTCCAGGAGATCCACAGAACGCCTGCGGCGCTGGCAGCGGCTAAGGTCCCGATTTGAAAGCGATGCGCGCGCTGTCGGTTAGCCCATCCCTCGATGAATATTTCCGTCGACGGCGTGGATCTTCAGAAGCGCATTGAAGCCTGCACGCCGAGAATATTGACGTTTGAGCTATACCGACCCCTGAGGACTCCGGGCACCGGGCCGGCGGACACCAGGTTGCTCGAGGCTTCCTTCACCCACAGATACGCGTATCCGAAATCCAGTGTCCATCGCTCGTCGGGCCGCCAACTCGTCCCGATCGCAAGCCACTTGCGGTCACTGTCCGGCAAGCGTGGCGAGCGGAACGCGTCCTGGACCGGCGAACGGTCGTAGGCAACTCCGGCCCGCAGCAGCCATGGCGGGCTCAACTCATATTCCGCCCCCACACCCGTGCGCCAGCTGTTCTTAAAACTCAACGGGACGTTCTCAACCGGCAACCCGGTGCCCGGACCACTGGTGGCGATAACGGTCAACGCCTGTACCGAGTCCCATCCGGTCCAGGTGTAGTCTGCCAGCACCCTCAGCTTTGGGCCGATCTGCTGCGCGACTGCAATCGAGGCCACCTGCGGCAGCTTGAGGTCTGCTGCGACGTTCGAGCCCAGCGGGGCGAAAGCCGGGTTATTAAACGCGACCTCGCCCGTCACGCGGTAGCTGATGGCCGAGCGATACGTCAGTCCGACTCTCGTACCCTGCCCAAAGTCGCCCAGCACGCCAACATTCCACCCCCAAGCCCAGTCACTGCCATCCAATCGACCCTGGGCCGTAGGGATCAGTGGCGTCAGCGCATTCGTTAGCGTAGCTTTCAGACGCTGGTAACTGACGCCCGCGCCCACAGACAGAAAATCGTTCAGCCGCCAAGCAATCGCCGGATTGACGTTCAGTGTCTCGACCTTGGACTTCACCGCATAAAACATCCCGGCCCACGGCGAATCCCAGTCAGTACTCAGTCCGAAGGGTGAATTGATGGACAAACCAGCCGCCAGGCGCGGGGTGATGTGCAGCAGCCCGTACACCGCCGGCACCGCGGTAGGAACCGCACCATCGCCACCATCGCCAAACGCGCTATACGTCGAGCCGGCCGGCGGCCCTCCGGCACTGCTGAACCTGAAGCTTGGAATGATGTAGTTGGCGGCTACCGCCACCTGCGAGCGCGGCAGGAATGTCATCCCCGCCGGATTCCAGAAGGCCGTGCTCGCATCCTGCGTGGCTGCGGCCATGCCCGAGTAGGCCAGTCCGAGACCACTCGCCGTCTGCTCTTGCAGCTGAAAACCCGAGGCGAAAGCGCTGCCATCGACTGCCGCCATCATTACCGCGATGCGAACGTACGTCGAGACACTCAAGGCTGCGTGGCGTTTCATTACGGACTCCTTCCGAGCAAGTTCCAAGCCTCTTTCTCTTCCTTTTCGCGGCCGAGGGGAATCCGTACAAGTGCCCGGCGTGCCCCGCGCCACTACGCACTTTTACGAATCGCCAATCGCTCGCGATGAGCGACTAATGCACACACGGACCTTGAGGATGGCTCCCATGGAAAAGACCTGGCTCAACGCCTACCCGCAGGGAACGCCCGCCGAAATCAATGCGGACGCCTATCCCTCTCTGGTAGCAATGTTTGAAGAAAGCTGTGGGCGTTTCGCCGACCGGCCGGCTTACCACAACCTCGGAGTCACGCTGACCTATCGAGATCTGGAGACGCTCTCGGCCAGATTTGCGGCGTACTTGCAGGGAATCGGACTGGCGCCTGGCGATCGCATTGCGCTGATGATGCCCAATCTGCTGCAGTACCCGGTCGCTTTGTTCGGTGCGCTGCGTGCCGGGCTTACCGTGGTGAATACCAACCCGCTCTATACCCCGCGGGAACTGCTGCATCAACTGAACGATTCGGGTGCACGCGGCATCGTCGTCCTGGAGAACTTTGCGCATGTGCTTGCCGAGGTCCGGGCCGAAACGTCGATCGAACACGTGGTGATAACCGGCGTCGGTGACCTGACTCCGTTTCCCAAGCGCAACGTCGTGAACTTCGTTGTACGACGCGTCAAACACCTGGTGCCGCCGTATCAACTGCCGGACGCGATCGGTTTCCGCGCCGCTCTTGCGCGCGGCGCGAAAGTTGGCCTGCAGCCCGTTGCGATCGATGCACAGGACATCGCATTCTTGCAATACACCGGGGGCACGACGGGGGTGGCCAAAGGGGCCATGCTCACCCATCGCAACATGGTGGCAAACCTGCTGCAGGTCGCTGCGTTCTGGAAGAATCTGCTCGTGCCGGGCGGCGAGGTCGTGATCACTCCCCTGCCCCTCTACCACATCTTCTGCCTGACCTGTAACTGTCTGGTATTCATGCAGCACGGCGGCCTCAACGTGCTCATCACGAACCCGCGCGACATCCCCGCATTCGTGCACGAACTGCGCAAGTGGCGCATGACGATCATCACCGGCGTCAACACGCTCTACAGCGCGCTCCTGAACCATCCGCAATTTGCCCAGCTCGATTTCTCACAGCTGAAGCTCGGTGCGGCCGGTGGCATGGCGCTGCATCCGAGCATCGCCGCAAAGTGGCTCGCCGTCACCGGGCGCCCGATTGCCGAGGGCTACGGCCTTACGGAGACCTCACCCGTCGTTGCCTGCAATCCATACGATGCTCCGCACATAGGTACGATCGGCATTCCTCTGCCCTCCACGGAAATCAGCATCCGGGATGCGCAGGGCGAGGCGCCGCTCGGGGAGTCCGGTGAGCTGTGCGTGCGCGGTCCGCAGGTGATGCGCGGCTATTGGAAGCATCCGGAGGAAACCGCGGCGACGCTCTCTGCCGATGGCTGGCTGCGCACCGGAGACATCGCTACGATCGACGCCGCGGGATTTCTGCGCATCGTGGATCGCAAGAAAGACATGATCATCGTGTCGGGTTTCAAGGTCTTTCCGAACGAGATCGAGAGCGTGTGCACGGAACACCCGGCCGTACTCGACTGCGGCTGCATCGGAGTTCCCGATGCTCACTCCGGGCAAGCGGTGAAAGTGTTCGTCGTCCTGCGCCAGAGCAACGCGATCACCGTGGACCACCTGCATGAGCACTTCCGCGCACGGCTCACCGGGTACAAGGTGCCCAAATATGTGGAGTTCCGCGAATCCTTGCCCAAGACGAACATCGGCAAGATCCTGCGCCGCGAACTTGCCCGCGAGGAATCGACGCGCGCGGCATGATCCCTCTAGCGGCGGCTAGCGATAACTACCAGTGAATGCCGCGCATGAGGGAGGCAAACGCAACCACTTCCGGGGAAACCTGTGTGGCGCCTGCCCGCGGGCCGCCCGCCGCCTCGGACTCCGGGAACATGGTGAAAGCCTCGCTCATGATGGCCCGGTTGATGCTGGGTGCGATGAGCTCCACCAGCTCTGCAAGAACGCCCAGGCGTGTCGCACTGCGCTGGGGTTTATGGATGACCGCATCGCAGACGATATCCGCTGCCTGCTGGGGCTGAATGAGCGGAAACTGCTCATACAAGCGGGTCGGCGCGCTCATCGGCGTACGAACCAGCGGCATATTGACGACGGTAAAGCGGATGCCCCGCTCGTGGTATTCGCCGGCCGCGCAGCGCGAGAACGCCTCCAGCGCCGCCTTCGACGCGTTGTATCCCGCGAAGCGCGTCGCATTGCTCAGCACACCGATGGAAGAGATGCTAATCACGTGCCCTGCCCCTTGTCGCACCATCGCGGGCAAGAACCCGAGCGTCACGCGCACAGCCGCGAAGTAATTGATTCGCATCAGCCGCTCGTAGTCGTGAAATCGATCGTACGTGTTTTCGATGGCGCGGCGGATCGAGCGGCCGGCGTTGTTGATCAGAATGTCGACGCAGCCATGCTCCTTGAGCACTTGCGCGATGAAGTTCGCGCAGGCCTGCGGGTCGCCGATGTCGCAGCTGTAGGTGGCGACGCGGCCGCCGCATGCCTCGATTTCCGCGCGCACACGCGCCAGCTTGTCAGGATCCCGCCCCACGATGAGGACTTTCGCGCCCGCGTCCGCAAGCTGCGACGCGGTGGCCCGTCCGATGCCCGATGAGCCGCCCGTTATTAGAATGGTCTTATCCTTCACTGCTTGGCGCAGGCTGCGAGCCTTGAACAGATCGGGATCGAGGTGACGTTCCCAATAATCCCACAAGCGCCACGCGTAGTCCTCCAGGCACGGCACCTGGATGCCCGCCGACGCGAGCAGTGCTTGACTCCGGCGCGCGTCGAAGACTGTCGGGTGGTTGAGCAGCCCGATGGCGGACTTCGGAATTCCGAGATCATGCAGGGCCTGCTCTACGATGCGCTGCATCGGCTTTAACGCCTCGCCCGCTGCCGCAGGCGCGAAGTGCGTAATTGCCTGCAGCAGGCTCGGTTCAAGCCGCAGGGTCATTGTCGGCGCGTGCGCAGCCTTGGCGAACAGGTTCAACACCTCCCCGATGCGCCGGTCCTGCGGATCCGTCAAATGAAAACATTGTCCGTCGACACCCGGCACATGGGCGAGGTGCGTCAAGGCCGCCACGACAAAATCCACGGGCACCAGATTAATGTGTCCGCCCTCGAAGCCGACGAGCGGTACCCAGCGCGGTACGTTGTCGCGGATCTTCTGGATCAGTTTGAACAGGTAGCTCGGACCGTCGATCTTGTCGATGGCCCCCGTGCGCGAGTTCCCCACGACCATACCGGGCCGATATACGCGCCACGGTACGCGGCAGGCTGTGCGGACCAGCGCCTCCGACTCGTGTTTAGTGCGGAAATACGGATGCTCGAGGCCGTCGGCCTCTGCGAACATGTCCTCCGTGAAAGTGCCTCGATAGGACCCCGCGGAGGCGATCGAGCTCACCAGATGAAAACGTCCGGCCTGCATTTCGTGCGCGAATTCAAGGGCATTGCGCGTGCCGAGGACGTTCGCGCGCTCAAGATCAGCGGCTTCCGCGCTCAGGTCGTAGAGTGCGCCGAGGTGAAAGAAGTGCTCAACGCGCCCGCGAAGCTGACTTCGATCGCGCCCGCACACCCCAAGCAGATCTTGCTGCAGGTTTCCCTCGATGGGGACTACGTGTCTGCCAGCGTCCCCCCACTCGAGCACCAGCCGGTCAAGCTTGGCGCGCGAAGCGGGCCTTACCAGTACCCAAATAGGCTCCTCGGAGCGGCGACCCAGCTCGGCGATGAGATTCCGCCCTATAAAGCCGGTGCCACCGGTAATGAAGTAGCCCATGATTGCAAGTCCCTTTAGCTACGTTACGCGCAAAATGCGGGGCGACGTATCGTGACAAACCGAGGGGTCAAAAGCCGCTGCGAATGAGCGACAGTGGCGCGCCATGAAGACGCCTGAGCGCATGTCGGCCGTCGATCGGGCCTGGTTGCTGATGGAACGCCCGACGAATCCGATGCTGGTCGTGGGCTTGCTCGTGTTACGCGGCGTGCTGAGCCACGCGCAGCTGCGTGCGATCGTCTCTGAGCGCTTTCTCGCCTTCGAGCGCTTTCGCAGTGTGCCTGTCATGGATACGCTGAGCGCGAGCTGGGCTCCGGCCGAGCAGTTCAACGTCGATGATCATGTACTGCGGGTGGCGTTGCCGACGCCTGCCGGCAAGCGTGAGCTGGAGGAGTTGGCGGGCGAGCTGGCGAGCACACCGCTGCACGCCGGGCGGCCGCTTTGGACTTTTCACCTCGTGGAGAACTATAGGGGTGGCAGTGCCATCATCGTGCGGATCCACCACTGCTACGCGGATGGCATTGCCCTCGTGCATGTTCTCATGAGGCTGGCTGACGCCGAGCCCGGAGGAAACGCCGCAGCATCAGCGCCCGGCGGCTCGCCGCCGCTGCCGGGCGCGAGCTTCATCCCGGACATTCTTGCGCAGACTCTGCGCGCCAGTACCGCCCTTATTAACCAGGGCATCCACTACGCACTGCACCCACTGGAAGCCGCCACGGCCGCGCGCGAGGCGATCGGACTGGCCGTAGAAGCCGCACACCTCGGCGTGGTGCTTGCTGACGACCCGCACACGCACTTAAAGGCATCTCTCACCGGCTCCCGGGGTGTGGCCTGGGCCGAACCGCTTTCGCTCGAGGAGGTTCGCACCCTGAGTATCCTGCTCGGTTGCACGATCAATGACGTGCTGGTGGCCACGCTAGCCGGCGCTCTCGGGCGCTATCTCGACTCACACGGCGACGATACCGCCGGACTGACGATTCGTGCCGCTGTACCTGTGAATATGCGGCAGGACGGTGACGCACCGCTGGAGCTCGGCAACCGTTTCGGGCTCGTGTTCGTGGACCTGCCCGTCGGCATCCGCGATCCGCTGCGGCGACTTTGCACAGTTCATGCAAGCATGCAGGCGCTGAAAGGTTCAACGCAAGCTCTCCTCACGCTCGAGCTGCTGTCCGTGCTAGGCAGCTTACCCGCGGCGGTCGAAGAACCGGCGATGCAGTTGTTGAGTGCCAAGGCAAGCCTCGTCGCCTCAAATCTACGAGGGCCGCAGCAACCCTTGCTATTGGGGGGTGTGACCATCTCGCAACTGCTCTTCTGGGTGCCGCAGGCCGGTGGCATCGGTACGGGCGTGAGCATGCTCACGTATGCCGGGGAGGTACAGTTCGGCGTGATCGCGGACCGGCACCTGATCCGTGATCCGGACGAGCTGGTGGGAATGATGGAGACTGAATTCGACCGTCTGGTGTATCTGGTATTGCTGGCAGGGGGTTCGCGCCTCGATTGAACAGCGCGACCGCGCGATCGGCCGGCAAGTCAAAGTCAGGGCAGCCCGCGCTTGGCACGCTCGACGTCAAGGCGCTCCGTCGCGTCCGCGGGTTCGCAGGCCGCCGCCTGGGCATACAGTTCGCGCGCCTGCTCCCGGTGCGCAACAGCATCGAGCAGAAGCAGTCCGTGCGCATATTCCATGCGCGCGATGGGCGACCTTGGCGCCAGCTTGATGGCGCGGCGGAAGTGTTCAATCGCAGCATCTTGCGAGACCTGGTAGGTCAAACGTGCCACCAGCGAGCCCAATTTCCCGAGGATTTCCGCGTGAAAGAGCCCGAGAGCGATGTGTGCCTCGGCGTGGCGCGGCTCAAGCTTAAGCGTCCTGTCGAGCGCGCTGCGCACCTGGGTTGCCAGCCCGTTCGCGAGCGCCTGAACGATCGAGATACGCTGGCTATAACGACCCTGCGCAAGCGCCAGCGTATAGTGGGCGTTGGCGTAATCGGGCAGCAGCTCGACCGCTTGTTCTGCCCGCGTGACGGCCGCTTGGAGCAACCTCGACGTTCCCGCTTCGGTTCGGCCCTCGTATACCGAATAGATGGCGGCCGCCTTGTTGGCCGCAGTGGCGCCCAGTGCGCCCATCTTGCCGCCGACCTCGATCGCGCGCCTGAACTTACCGGCATGAAACTCGCGCCATGCACGTTGGACACCCTCGGCGAGCACCTGCGCGCCCCCGTGCGCCTCCACCCAGGACGCGAATAAGGCCTGCGTCTTCGCCCATCGGCTGACTTCGGGCGCATCCGGATAGGCTTCCCGATCCCCTTCGTGCAATCTCTTCCATCGAGCCTGCAGCGCATCAGAAGCCGCGCGGCCTTCTAAATCCCTCGACGGGGTACGGGTACGGTTGATTCTGCGCATCACGAGCTCCGACTGCGGCAAGTACCAATGCTAAGCGCCCAACAAGGTTTCTATAGTATCGAGGGCGGTAGATAAGCCCAGTCCGGGCAAATACGCATCTCGCGGCAAGTTCCGCGAAAGGGGACGATATGGCGACCAAAAGGAAATCCCGCAAGACCGTTCGCAATGGCGAGGGCACGGTTCAGACCCAGCTGCTTGAGATCGTCAGTCAGATCTGGCTCGCCGGCCTCGGTGCCGTGTCGAAGGCTCAGAGTGGGGCGCCGAAGTTACTGCACGAGTTGGTTGCCGAGGGTGCACGCATTCAGGCGGACACCCGCGAGGCCGCTGAGAAGGCTCTGCAAGGCGTGCTGGGGGACGTGCAGTCGACGCTCAATGCAAGAATGAGCCAGGTGCGTGGCAAGGCGAGCGATGCTTTCGAGAGCCTCGAAAAGATCTTCCAGACCCGGGTGCACCGCGCGTTGAATCAGCTCGGCGTACCGAGCGCCGATGAGGTGGAAGCGCTCAGCAAGCGCGTTCATGCACTGAACATCAACATCGAAAAGTTGGCGCAGGGCCGCACGTCCGGCGCCCGCCCGCGGGTTTCAGCCGCGCGCAAGGCTGCGCATACTCGGGCCGCCGCTTCCTGACGCACGGTGTTGACGATCGAGCCCAGGCGCAGGCGGCGCGCGGGGCGAGGAAGAGAGGGAAAGCTCGCGATCGCGCTGGCGGGGGGTGGGCCCTTGGGCGCCTTCTACGAGATCGGCGCGCTGCACGCGCTCAGTGAGGCGATCGAAGGTCGCGATCTGACCGATTTTGACGTCTACGTCGGGGTGAGTTCCGGCTCGCTCGTCGCAGCAGGGCTTGCCAATGGCTTCGATACTACGGCCCTTGGCAGCATGTTCGTCAACGACGAGTCGGTTCTTTTTCCGTTTTCGCCTGCAACGCTGCTGCGGCCGGCACTGGACGAATACGCACTGCGTCTGGCCCGAATTCCCGAAGTGTTGGTGGACATTGCGCGCCAATACGCGCGCGACCCGCTGGGTCGCGAATGGTCTGCGGGCATCGGGTCCTTGGGACGACTCGCACCCACGGCGGTCTTTAACAACAAGCCGCTACAGCGTCATCTACACTCGGTGTTCACCTCGGCGGGGCACACGGACGACTTTCGCAAGCTGCGATCGCGGCTGTATGTGGTGGCGACGAATCTGAACACGGGCGAATCGGTGAACTTCGGCGGCCCCGGCCACGATCGCGTGGAGATCTCTCGTGCCCTCCTCGCCAGCTGTGCACTGCCCGGCTTGTATCGCCCCGTCGAGATCGATGGAGAGTACTTCGTCGACGGGGCCCTGGTTCGCACGATGCATGCCTCGCTCGCCTTGGAAGCAGGCTGCGATCTCGTGATCTGCATCAATCCACTGGTGCCCTTCGACGCCTCCCACCCGCTGTCGCACCGGCGCACGAACCTCGCCAAGGAAGGCTTGCCGGTCGTCCTGGGACAGACATTCAGGGCCCTGATCTACTCGCGCATGAAAGTCGGCATGGCCACATATGGCGCGCGCTTTCCGGACGCCGACACGGTACTGCTCGAGCCGGATCGGCACGATGAGCGGCTTTTCTTCGCCAATATATTCCGTTATGCGGAGCGTCGACGGCTTGCCGATCACGCCTACCAGCGCACCCGGCGCGACCTCTTGAAGCAATCCAAGGCGCTCGCGCCTCTGCTGGCCCGGCGGGGACTGCGTCTGAACACTAAAGTGCTGCGCGACCGGCGCCGCAGGTTCTCGACCTCTGCCGAGGAGCGCTCCGAGCGCGCGCGGCACACCGCGCGCCGCCTCGCTGAAGCCCTGCAGCGGCTCGAGGGAATCCTGGCACCTCCGGGGCCTGCCGGGTAAAGCTCCGTGGCGGCTCGATTCTGGCGATGGGTCCTGGGTGCCGTACTGGTGTTCGCTACCGCTTCAGCCGCGACCCTCGCCGTGACCCTAGCGCTGCCGGCAGCCGCGACGCCGTGGGTTGCGCTGGGCAACGCGGCCGCCCTGCCGGTGATATTCGCTGTTGTTTCCTTCGCATTCGCACGCGCTTGCGAAACGCCCCGGAATCGACTCGCGAACGCGCGCCTCGCCGCGCAGACCGTGTTCAGCGAGGCCGTGCATTTCAGCCGGGCAATCCTCACCATGAGCTGGAATCCACGCGAACGCCGCTATCCGATCCGGACGGTGTCGGTCGCGCAACCCGCCCGACCCGTGTTGTTGGTACACGGCATTCTTTGCAACCGCGCCGTTTGGCGCCCATTGGCGGCGCGCTTGCACGCGGCGGGGTTCGCACCGGTTCACGCAGTCAATCTCGAGCCGTTGTTCGCCGATATCGACTCACAGGCGCAGAGCCTGGCGCCCGAACTCGTGGCGCTGCATCAAAAGTCCCATGGCGCGCGGGTGGCAATCGTTTCACATAGCATGGGTGGGCTTGTGACACGATCACTGCTGCGCAGTGCAGGTAGCGAAATGATCAGCCGCGTCGTCACCATAGCGTGCCCCCATCATGGGACAAAGTTTGCACGCGGTCTGCGGTGGCCAGCGACACGGCAGATGTGCCCCGGATCGATCTGGTTACAGACGCTTGAGACCTCTGAGGGAGGCCACTTCCCCGTTCCATTCGCGAGCATTTATAGCGTCGAGGACAATCTCGTGGCGCCCGCGGCCAGCGCGCAGCTTGCGGGTGCACGAATGTACCGTATGCGCGGCATCGGCCATCTCGGGATGTTGAGTGCGCGGAGGGCGCTTGATTGTGTCATGGCGGTGTTATCGCAGCCGCCACCCTTATGAAGCCGCGCACCGGGGTTGCAGAGCTGCTTGCGCGCAAGCAACTGCTCGACACGCGTGCGCAGGCGCACGCCGCTTGCAGCGCTCGTCTGCGTGAGCTGAGGGCGTGGCAGGCTGAACGTCTGTCGCGAACCTACGCGGACTTGCACGCTGACCCGCATTACAGGCGAGCGGTTGAATTCTTCCTGCACGACGTATACGGACCGCAGGAATTCGCGAATCGCGATCGCGACCTGGCCCGCGTCTGGGGTTACCTCAACCGCGCATTGCCCCAGGCTGCGTTCGACTTGTTGGCGCAAGCGATCGAGCTCCACGTGCTCACAACGGAACTTGACCTGGAGCTGATCGACGCGTTGCCAGCGGGGCCCGTTACTGCGCAGACCTACCAGACGGCCTACCGCGCCGTGAGCAAGCGGGGGGCGCGCGCCCGTCAGATCGATCTGGTGGTCGACATCGGGCAGGACCTCAGTCGCTTGGTACGTCGTCCGTGGGTCGCGCTTGCACTGCGCGCGGCACATGCCCCCGCGCGTGCGGCTGGCTTAGGCACTCTGCAGGGCTTCCTCGAGCGCGGCTTTGCTGCCTTTCGCGAAATGAGTGACCCGCAACGCCTTTTGCAGGCGGTCCGCGAGCGCGAGACGCGCTTGATGGATGCGCTCCTCAATCAGCGCCCCGTCTCTGCAAGCGAGGCGTGCGCCTACGGAGAGCTGCCATGACTGAGGATGTCTATGACTATGTGATTGTGGGTGCCGGTTCCGCCGGGTGTGTGCTGGCGAATCGGCTTTCGGCACGAGCCGATCTTAGGGTGCTGCTGCTGGAGGCGGGGGGTACAGACTCCAGTCCCTTCATACACATGCCCGGAGGCCTGGCGCGCCTGGTCGGAAACCGGGACATAAACTGGCAGTACTACACGGAGCCCGAACCGGAACTTCTGGGCCGCAAGCTGTATTGGCCACGCG
>Ga0316624_10000216_pt1 | contig 18091 bp, 16 predicted proteins | sample OWC_Aug_N3_C1_D5_FD_207657 | JGI IMG/M metagenome (GOLD analysis project Ga0316624, IMG submission 207657) | Wetland soil microbial communities from Old Woman Creek delta, Ohio, United States - OWC_Aug_N3_C1_D5_A | ecosystem: Environmental > Terrestrial > Soil > Wetlands | place: USA: Ohio... | reverse complement strand
ATTCTTGCGCTGCTTATCATTTACAGAAGGAAGATTGATTGGTCTGGGGTGTTGATAGATAATTTCTGGCTGATTTTGCTCTTCCTGTACCTGGGATATAGCATTCTGTGGTCAGACTTCCCGTTAGTATCCTTCAAGAGATGGGCGAGACTATGTGGGGGGATTCCGATTGCCATGGTGGTTCTGAGTGAACGATCGCCGGTTAAAGCCCTGGAAAGCGCTTTCAGACGGTGTGCGTATGTGTTGATTCCATTTTCCCTTGTACTTATTAAGTACTTCCCGAACTTAGGAGTTGAGTATTCTCCTTGGGCGGGGACGAGAATGTGGACGGGGGTAGCATCGCAAAAAAATGGCCTCGGTGTGGTCTGCGCGATCTCGGTGTTTTTGGTCATTTGGACGTTTCTTCGAGAACGGCGGGCGAAAGCCTTTCTCAAACCCAGATCCCAAGCATTTGCTGATGGATTAGTTTTGGCTATCGCTCTGTTTCTCCTCTTAGGAAATCGCGGTGTCTACCCCGCGACAGCCGTTGGTTTCCTGATTGTCGGGATAGTTTCACTGCTGCTTCTGCGTAAGATGAAGAATAACGTGAGACATATGGCAACCTTATCAGTTCTCATGGTAGCTCTCGGACTGTTTTGTCTGACGTTTGTTGATGTGCTAGTTCCATTTGTAACTTCGGTTTTCCAGCGTAACGAAACTTTCACAGGGCGGACTGAAATCTGGCGCGCGGTTCTTGATGTCGCCTCTCGGAACCCAGTGCTTGGTGTTGGGTATGGAGGTTATTGGGGGTTGCTAGACGAGATCACCTCCAGGGTTGGCGTGAAAGAGGCCCACAGCGGTTATTTGGGCGTATACCTTGAAGTCGGGATGGTGGGCATCGTGCTACTCTCGGCGTTTCTTCTCGCACACCATCGGAGAGCGCTAAGGGAGCTAGATCACGCATACGACTTGGGCCTGTTCGGAATATGCCTCTTAATAATGACACTGATACACAACTACACCGAAAGTAATTTTCTCTCGACATCAAGCTACTCGTGGAACGCTACGCTTTTTGTCACGATTGCTCTTTCAACCCGACGCTCGCGTACAATTGGAAAGTGAATGGGCCGACGTGCAATATACTGTTTCAGTGAAATCCAGACAAAATCAGAGAAAAATAGGTGCCAGGTGGGCGTTCAAAATATGGTAAATAAGAAAGAGGAAGAAATGCATGAGCGTACAACTAATCCTCCATGAATCAAAGGCCGGCAGGAGATTTACTCCGCACCAGAAGCTGCAGATTCTCAAGGAAATGGGAAGCCATGAAAAGAGCTTTTGCCGTAGAATCTGAATATGGAATTTTTAAGATAACATTCTTCATGATAATTGTGTTTCATAATATAACAGAAGGCAATTACGGAAGGCCGAACCACTGGTTATGGTTCCTTTTTCTTCTTGTTGTCCTTTATATTCCGAGAATCAGTCAAGGTAGGAATGGGTTATAAGAATGCATTCTTGTTGGGGGAGGAATATCGTTGAAACCCGACAAACGCATTGAATTCGTTGATGTCGTTAAAGGATTTTGCGTCATTAGCCTAATAGCATTTCACGCGATGTCTTCTTATCTGTGGGACGTCGGTTGTTACTGACATGGGCCTGATGTTCCTCATTCTCAGCTTTTGTCTTTGTCCATAATTACTATCGCTCGGTACCTCCTTTGGTTTGGTCCCCCGATTTTTTTTCTCGTCTCAGGCTATCTTCTAGCATCACGCTATCAAAATGGTTTGCCCACTTTAAAGACATTCTACAAAAGCCCGATATATAGGATATACGTCCCGTTTCTTGCCTGGTTCCCTATATATCTGGCCATGAGAGGGAGGTTCAGCCTTAAAATGCTCATGGCTGACCTTGCATTTGCCAGAGTATCATACCACACCTGGTTTGTATGGGCTATCACAATCTGTTATTTCTTATTGTTGGCAATCATTCGCTTTGAAAAGCGGCACCTCCTTTTCACGAGTCGATCTTCAGCGACACACTGTCGATGCTTCGTATTCCTCTCAATTTTGCTCTGTTCATACATTTTGGCTGATATGATAAGACCGCTGGCCATAACGAATTCCGATTTCTTTAATGAAGTTGTTAACGACAGAATTCTCGCCCTCCCCGGTGCTATTTTCTATTTTTCATTTGGTATTTTTATCTTCCGCATTAAACCGAAGGACATTCCAACCCCTCTCACTTCTATTAGATGCACAACAATCCTTTTGGTTGCCGCAATCTGTATTGGTACGGTGAATGCACTATCCTCTCCGTACTCCGAAGGTCCTCCCATTTCTTTCGCCAGAGCAATTTGGGTCGCATCCCGCATATTATGCATATTCTTAACATCTACTTTCGTGCTCCAGCTGTCATCAGTTGTGAACATGGCAAGCGGCCTTACCAGGCCTTAAAACGATTAGGAAAGTCCTCCTATGGGGTATACCTTGGGCATGTTGTCATATTAGAGGCCAGCCGAGCTCTATTTTACACTCTTCGCGCTCCTCAACCTCTTGCGTATGTTATTGGATCATTTGTCACAACGATGGGAGGGTGTTACCTCCTTACCATCCCGAATGGATCGCTAGTTCTTCAGACTCTCGGGTTTTCCAACGCTAGAACGAACGAAGAGTATCGTGCGCTCGATAGATTCCATTTTAGCCGATAATTCTTTAAAACAGATATGACAGGACAGATCATCAGGAACACAATTATACCGTTTCTATTCTCTAGAATTCCGGACTTCGTTTTAGACAAATTAACTCAAACGGATATATTCATCCCCTATTACCACATGGTTAGTGATTCTGAACATCTGCATGTCAAGCATTTGTATTCTTACAAAAATATAAGGCAATTTACACATGATTTAGATTTTCTTATGAGACGATATTCTCCTGTAAGCTTGTTTGAATTCCTGGATTTCATCAAGACTGGTAAGTCATTACCAAGAAAACCTCTCCTATTGACCTTCGATGATGGCTTTAGAGAAATCAATGATACTATTGCACCCATTCTTGTTAAAAAAGGATTTCCTGCATTATTCTTCGTGAACAGTGCTTTTGTCGACAATAAGGATTTATGCTATCAACATAAAGTGAGCATATTGATCGAACATCTGGAGGAGGCGGGGTCGATAGAATTAGGAGAAAAGCTTGGTCAAATTTTATCGGACAACAAAATCAAATTTAGTGATATTAAGGCGGGCTTATTATCGATGACGTACCTTGATAAAGGTATAATTGACGAAGTAGCAGAAGTAATGGAAGTTGATTTTGATGGGTACCTGTTGAAAAATAGGCCGTATCTCACAAGTGATGAGATTAAGAGTCTGATCGAGGATGGCTTTGCGATTGGTGCCCACAGTATGGACCATCCATTATACGCATTGCTTACATTAGAGGATCAACTGGATCAAACCATAGAAAGTACAAGGCTAATTAGAGAGATGTTTTCGTTGACTTACGGGGCATTTGCTTTTCCAAATTCTGATTATGGCGTATCGCAAGACTTTTTCGCAGAATTAGATAAAAGTGGATTGGTGGATGTTAGTTTCGGAAACAGAGGGATGACAAATAATATGTTATCAAAAACTTTTCAAAGATTGAGCATGGAAAAACCCTTGATTTCTGCAGAGAGAATAATTGCCTTACAATTAGCGAGACGAGGTTGGAAGTTGTTGAAAGGTACCAATAAAATGGTAAGAAAATTGGGAGACTGAGCTTGGGGATGCCGAATGGCATTCATTGATACCGGGATACCGGCTGAGAGATATTTGCTTACCCCATTAGACTTTTGGCAGGAAAATAGAAGATGCTCCAAAGTGTTGATTGGACAGAAATATATAGAATTGCTGCACGATTGAATTTAGAAGCGACGAAGCCCGCAGTAAGTCCCTGGTTAGGGGACACTATAGAAAGCATAAGTAAAACATAGAGGAAAAGTAATTTAAAAACAGTGTCGAAGGGCTCGTTGGAGGAGCCTAATGAAAAGGGTAACTTTCGTGACTTTTATTGAAGTAATATTCCTTTTAATTTTATTCCTTCCGCGTCCTGTCTGTGGAGACACTCATACCGTCGGTCCTAACGACTGTTCGGCTGCGGCGGTTAATGTTGCGATAAGTGCTGCAAGTGATGGGGATATTGTTGAACTAACCTGCACTGGAACTGTCAATTGGACTTCAATAGTTACAATCCCAAATACAAAAGGGATTACACTTAAAGTTCCAGGGGCATCTAACAACTGGAGAACAGGTTCAAATAACTTTCCACTTACCATTTGCAGTAACAACGACCCAATTATATATGTGAACTGCGAGAACAGTAAATCAGTAGCTCGTGTAACAGGATTTAAGTTTAGGAATACAATCTCTTCGACTAAGGGGGCTGTATATATTCGAGGAAGAGGGACGGGCATTGCTGGAAAAGGTGCGTTTAGGATTGATAATAACTACTTTGACACCATACGCCTGCCGCACGCTAATGAGGAAGGTACGATTACCGTTGAGGCGAGGACTGGCCCCCTATACGGTCTAATTGACAATAATACTCTTTACGATTGTTCGTACACAGACGGTTATGCAATTGCACTGTCGGAATCTTGGCGGCCTGATACCGGCAGGTGTTGGGGAGAGAATTCATGGATTCGGTCATTCTCCTTTGGTACAGCCGATTTTGTGTTTATTGAAGATAATTTAATCCAGAATCAGAATGAATATACACGGCATTATATAGAAGCAAGTTCAGGTGCTAGATACGTGGTTCGTTACAATAGATTCATTACTAATAAAGCAAAGAATAATGGAAATCAAACCGAACAAGTTGAAGCACATGGATATTGTATAGCTTATTCTACTGGTGTAGGATCAAGGGGCGGGGAAATTTACAATAACGAATCGCAAGGGACCCAAGTTGGAGTGCCAATTAATATTAGAGGAGGACACTGGCTTATTTATGACAATACTTTTACTAATAAAGGATGGAGAGACACTCCGATATGTTTAAGAGAGTATAGAACCTGGTCTGGATCATGTGATCAGTGTTCGTCTGATAATGGTTCTTGTCCTGACCCTTGGTATAAATGTGTTACGGATGGATCAAAGTATCCTCTTCAAGAGCAGATTCAGAACACTTATGTATGGGGAAATACTATTAACGCTATTCCTACAACTGCTTCAGTTCCAAATCATGGGGTACAAAGGCTGTATCTTCAAGATCGCAGGGATTATTGGAATGTCTCCAGTTTGGCTGATGCAAAGGCCCACGGGTTAAGTGCAAGTTATACTCCCTTTACTTATCCCCATCCGTTGAGAGCGAGTGATAGTGGCCCAGCAGCCTCCAAAGATCTTCGGATAACCCCGTAGAAAAGGAGCTAGTGTTGCGTCTCGGATATAGTTTGATTAAAAATCAGTTCAGGACTCCGCTTTCCTTACCTGCAGTAGTTACAACTAACTCGTTATAATGATTAATTTTCTCGGTGAGATCTTTTACCAATTCTGTCATGCACGGAAGGAAATGGCTTTTTCGATTTATGTAGGATAAGGAGGCCATCGAAAAGAGATTCTCAAGCATTTTGGACTATAGAATGTGGAGGTCAGACCTGCTACCAAAGGGAAGGTGGCCCCTTTGACGATTCGAATGGATGACTTAGATTCTCAGATTTCCTCCTTTGACTCTTTGCACCCTGGCCTAGATTACCCGATAGATTCCCATCTTAGCTAGTGGCGCGGTGGATGTTATTCGGGCGAATAGGGGATGGGGTTGGTCTCCTATTGAAAGAAATAGAAGTTCAAATTTACAAGCTATGGAGGGCGGAAATTCTATCTTTGGTTGCCCTTATCCTGCTACGAGAGCTTCTTGTCAGGTTTTCCCACTGAAGGCAAAGTCCCCCATAATTTGTGACTATTCTTCTTCCCATTAAATCCGTTTTTTGTCTATTTAAATCACCCTAATGCGAGTTCTGGTCAAAAAAACTCTTTAAAGATACCATCGAGAACATGTTGGAGATTTCGGATTTAAGCGACCTAGGGCTGCTAATACGTTTGGCACGACCTATTCGTGTCAATTCGGCAAGGACAGTGGCCGAAGGCATTTTTCGGCCTACCATCACTTCGAAAGAACTCAACGAAGAACTCACTGAAGTCACTGGATTGACTTCAGGAGAGTTCCTTCTCTCAACTCGGATTTTTGAATTAGATCTGCAGGAGAATGATCATGTGATCGTGCGAACAGTCGAAAGCAGCTTGCCTATGATTGTCCGTCGTAACGAGGAGATCATCGTCAATTTTGACATTCGGGCAACCCAGGCTTTTCGCTTCGGCGACTCCAAGAGGCCTATTTACACGTATATTCCAGGTTTTAACATTCAGAGGATCCCTACTATAATCCGTCGTCCTCTCTCAAACTTTGTTCAATCGGTGTACTCCCGTAGGAAGGGAGACGTCGCACAGGACTACAGCAAGCTACCATTAACAAGTTTCGAGTTTGTGATTTTGCTCTTACACAAGATTCTGGCGGGGGATTTGGGGGATGAAAATCGGGCGTTTCAGTGGCCTCTAGGAAAACGTGCGGTATTCGTATCTCTTCACGATGTGGATACAGGCGGCCTCTTGCGACGAAGAGAACGTGACCCTCTATTCCGTCTTGAACAGAAGCATCAAATTCATTCGACCTGGTTCGTACCAACCGCGGTCCTGAAAGAAAAAAAGGAGCCTATCGACTTTCTCCTTCAATCAAGCAATGAGGTGGGTTGGCACGGACATAAGCATGACCATAGACTCCCTTTCAAACCGTACACCGACCAACACGTGCAGATGCTGAAGAAATCCTTCTTGGGTGGACCAGAGAACTTTCCAACCGGAATGCGGTGTCCCAAGCTGCTAAGAAGTAATTACCTCTTCGACATCCTGGAACGGTCTTGCCCGACTTTATGCTACGATACCTCGTTTTCGCAAGGGATTATTCCGTATTATATTTGGCTAAATGGGAGACAATCGAAAATTCTCGAGATTCCCATTACGATTCCGACTGACATTGGCGTTTACAATAAGCTTCATGGAATCCCTCGATCCCGGAGGTCTGAAGCCATCCTCGAGGCTCAGATCGCAAGGACGAAAAGGCTAGTGGAGGTTGGCGCACTTATCTCAATTGTAACGCACCCGGAGAAGGATCTGACGGAGCGGCCGGAGTTTTTGGACATCTATGATCAGTATCTTCTTTATATCAAGAGTTGCCCTGATATCTGGTTTGCCACGGCAGGTGAACTTTTCAGGTATTGGACGGGGGACAGCTCGCATTCACCGAGAGAATCCCAATGATGATCAAAGCCGAACGAGCAAAAGAGACTATTAATGCAGCTTTGAAGTACCCTGGTCTTCAAAACCAGCCGGATAACGGTAAGGCCCAGGGGCGGTTGCTTCAATCCATCCGACGATTCTTGCGTGGGCAGTTCGGTCGCCCCACAGGTTTATGGGGAAGCATCGCAGGTAAGATCATGGCCCATACGCGCTCGAACCAGGATCGGATCCGTTGGACTATTTCATTGCTCGATATCAGAGCAGATGATCGGCTGTTGGAAATAGGTTTTGGACCTGGTTTTGCTATTGAATTAGTTAGCAAAATTGCCTCAGAAGGATTGATTGCCGGGGTTGACCATTCTGAGGTGATGGTGCGACAAGCGGCTAAACGGAATGGCAGGGCAATACGTGATGGCAAGGTATTGTTGCGGCTTGGATCTGTTTCGAACCTGCCGAAGTTCAATGAGCCCTTCGATAAAATCTTTACAATCAATTCAATTCATTTCTGGAACGAACCAATCGATTGTTTGAAGGAATTGCGGAATTTGTTGAGACCGGGTGGCCTTATAGCTGTTACGCTACAACCAAGATCTCGAAGTGCCACGGATGCAACGACGAAGGAGATTGGTAAGGAAATTGCCATGGATCTGGAGCGCGCAGGGTTCTCGCAGGTCAGATTGGAGATAAGGCAGACCAAACCAATTTCTGTCGCATGTGCGCTCGGAATCAAATAGCCACATGAGAGGCCGGTTATCTATTCAACGAATCATAATTGCCCCCCCTGGTAGCTACTGACAAGAAAACCCCTATGGCTCCTGGATCTTCGAGCCGTTGAGAATGGCTCGACGGTGCACAGAGGTGGCGAATACGAATACATGGAGGTTGCAAGATGATATTTTATTCCGACAAAAATAAGCCGTATCAGCAACCGGAAGCGAAGAGTATTTATCAGCTCCTGAAAAGTCGAGCTGAGAAAGACCCCGATGCGTTCGCAATCGTCGCTCCAAGACGATCCCCTCTCACTTACGGACGCCTGCTTAAGCAGGTTGAGAACACGGTAGAGGCACTCCGCACATTTGGTTTGAGTCGGAACGACCGGGTGGTGATTGTTTTACCCAATGGCCCGGAGATGGCCGTTGCTTTTGTTGCAGTAACTGCCGGGGCGACATGTGCGCCCCTCAATCCGTCTTACCGGGTCAACGAGTTCGACTTCTATATGTCCGATCTAAAGGCAAAGGCATTGATCATCGGGTCAACAATGGATTCTCCTGCCAGGGAGGTAGCACAGAGATATAAGATTCCCATCATTGAGTTAATCCCAAACTTCCAAGCAGAAGCAGGTATTTACGAACTTACCGGGAAAAATCAGGCATCGCCCACCAACCGTGATTTCGCACAGCCAGATGACACAGCCCTGGTGCTTCACACTTCGGGAACTACCTCTCGACCGAAAATCGTTCCCCTGACGGAGACCAATATCTGCAGCTCGGGTCACAACATCGCTATATCATTTGAGCTGAGGAAGAATGACCTCTGCCTGAACGTGATGCCGCTTTTTCACATTCACGGTCTCATCGGTGCAGTCGTCTCATCGCTGACCGCTGGAGGAAGCGTCGTTTGCACGCCGGGATTTGACGCCGGGAGATTCTTTGAGTGGATCGATACTTTTCAACCAACCTGGTATACGGCTGTTCCTACCATGCACCAGGCGATCCTGGCACGAGCGTCGGCAGGCAGAGAGATAATCACTCGGCGCCCCATGCGATTCATTCGTTCCTGTTCCGCTTCTTTGCCAGAGAGGCTCAAGACTGGGCTTGAAGAAGTATTTAACACCCCGGTGCTTGAATCCTACGGAATGACTGAAGCATCTCATCAAATGACGAGCAATCCATTGCCGCCGTCCCCTCGTAAAGCGGGTTCCGTTGGGGTTGCCGCAGGCCCGGATGTCGCCGTTATGGATGAAACAGGGAACCTTCTTCCGCCCGGTGAAATCGGTGAGATTGTCATCCGTGGAACAAATGTTACGGATGGCTACGAAAATAATCCAACGGCTAACCAGAGTTCATTCACTAATGGTTGGTTTCGTACAGGCGACCAGGGCCGATTTGATACCGATGGATACCTTTTCATTACGGGGCGAATCAAAGAGATCATCAATCGCGGGGGCGAAAAAATCGCCCCAAAAGAGGTTGACGAAATCCTCATGCAGCATCCTGCGATTGCCCAAGCCGTCGCCTTCGCCATGCCACATCCTACATTGGGCGAGGATGTCGCGGCAGCGGTTGTTTTGAATAACAATGACTCAGCGACCGAAGGCGAAATTCGCGAGTTCGCTGCTGCTCGGCTTGCGGACTTTAAAGTTCCCAGTCAGGTGCTTATCGTGGAGGAAATACCGAAAGGCCCAACCGGGAAATTACAACGCGTTGGTCTTGCCGACAAGTTGGCTTTGAAGCTGAAGGAGAACTTCGTCGCCCCAAAGGATTCAATCGGGAAAGAACTCGCTGAAATCTGGAAGAATCTGCTAAGTGTGGATCAAGTGGGTGTCCGTGACAATTTTTATGCACTCGGGGGAGACTCGCTTGCAACGGCAGCAATGATAAGCATAATTGAAACTCGCTTCATGACAGCAATTTCCCTGGACAATTTTCTTAGGTCGCCAACCATAGAAACCATAACTCGGCTCCTTCAGGAGAAGGATTCGTCGGTATCCGATGCGTCAGTCGTGACGGGACAAGCAAAAGGGTCTAAACCGATCAGAGATTCAGTGTGGGCTGGTGTAAAGAACCGTCTCTTCCAGCTTGCTGCGCTTTATGCTCCCGGTTATAAAACTACGCGCGTATGGCTTCACCGCATGCGTGGCGTTTCAATTGGTAGCAATGTGTCGATCGGAATGTCGACACTCATTGAAACTGCGTATCCGAGGTTAGTCTCCATTGGTAACAACGTCTCAGTCGGGATGCGCGCGATTATAATCGCACATCTTCGAGACCTCACGACGCAAGCTCGGGTTAGCAATCAACCAACCGTTCGAATTGAGGACAATGTTTACATCGGGCCTGGAGTGATTGTCTTGCCAAACGTGACTATTGGGCACGGGGCTGTCGTGAGCGCTGGAAGCGTTGTTTCCAGATCCGTCCCACCACAAACACTTGTCCAGGGTAACCCTGCCAAGCCGATTGCCCGCTGCGGCGTGTCGTTGGGGGGCGGTGTTTCCTATGAACAATTTCTTCGTCATCTTATGCCAATCAACGATCATCGGCCTTCTTGATCGCCTTGCCGGCCAAGACCGTACGAGGTCGTGGAGACAATTGACTGACCCCAACCAATATGAGACTCGTTGTTTGAGTAAGAAGACGTTAGCCTGTGATAAACGAAAACCTTTAGTACGATCCCATCGTTTAGGTGAATCCTGCGATGAAGGGGACATAAGGGAACATGACATGGTAGACGCCATAAACGGGGGCGTGGAGTCCACAAAGTGTTTGCTTTGCGGAGGTCTGCGACACCGGCCCATTTTCAACGAGTACGGCATTGACATTCTCCAGTGCTGCAATTGTCATCATGTCTTCTCGTCGTTCGCGGCTAATCCTCACTATGACGGTTTTTGGGGAGAGGAAGTTGGGGAGGGGGACCACTTCTATTGGAGCAAGGCCCGCAGCAGAATGCACCAAGACTTCTTCAAAAGATTTCTCATCGGGCGCTCAGGACGACTCCTCGACATGGGCTGCGGACTCGGATTCTTCCTGAAGGCCATGGCACCGTATGAAAACTGGGAGGCGTATGGGTGTGAGATTTCAGCAGCCGCCGTTCGGTATGCTCGCGAAACGCTTGGCGTTTCAAACATCATCTGTAGTCGACTTGACGCGGCAGATTTGCCGCATAACTCCTTCGACCTCATCACCCTGTGGGACGTGATCGACCATATCCTACGGCCCGATCCGTTGCTCAGGCGCTGCCACGAACTCCTAAGGGAAGGGGGGATCTGCTTTATCCGCACTCCTAATGTTCGCATCCAACTCCCGAGGGCACGGCTCATAAAACTGCTCCGGGGTATGAAGCCTGGCGTCGCATACTTGCAGGCCCAAGATCATCTGCATCATTACTCGATGTCCAGTATCCGCAGGCTCTTACAGCGTAATGGTTTTTCGGGCGTTGAACTTGTGCATTTGCACCCGATCCAAAATGCTTCCCGAAACAGGGGTAGGATCGTAGGCGGACTTAAAAACATGTGGTTCGAGGTTGCGTATGCTCTTGCCATTGCCAGTAGAGGGCACCTGAACTTTGACAATCTTTTCGTTGTTGCCCGAAAGGAAACTCAGACGCAACAGTGATCGGTTATTCTTTGGGCTCGGACCATCGGAAGGAACTCGATCTTGTGGCGAACAGTAGAATAATCTATCGTGGCTGAATCTCTAAAATCAAAAGCTGTTCATGCTCTTTCGTGGAGTTTTCTCGAGTCTGTAGGGCTGCAGAGTGTCCGGTTTGGAGATCTGGCAACCGGCTTGGAATAAAATGCCAATTTTGAAAGCCCGAATCGCAGAATAACAATTAGGGTGAGGCGTAAGTCATAAATGGTTTTGAGTCCTAACTGCTAGCGCCTTGCTACTTGCAAAGGATCGAGGTTGAAGGTTTGAGGTTGGAGGTAAGGCCTGACCACTTGCACCTCGCTATCATTGATAGGAATATGGAGGATTGGGACATTGTCAGATTGCGTTAGTTACATTGTTTCTTCTGGTGGCAAAAATAGAACAAGATAACTCCAAGAGCGGTTCCAGCTATATTTGTGATGACATCCATCAGTTGGGAACTTCTTGTAGGAAGATAGACCTGAATCAGTTCCATTGTAAGGCTTATGCAACCTGCGATGATAATAGGCTTAAGAAGTAGTCGAATGGGTGACGTGGGCTTTCTTATCCAGAGGTAGGAAGGCAAGAAGAACCCAAAGGGGATAAATCCAAGAATGTTCGTCAGAATGTCCATTAAGTAAGAGCGAGTGAAGCGAAAATCTTCCCAGGGCGGAACCAGGATAGTTTTTTTGAGGACCGCAAACCTCGATGGAATGACGAGGTGATGGTCACCAACAGAATCATGAACCAGAGTTCCAGAATGTTCGCCAAAAAGGTAGAGCGAGACAGGCCCCCCCTCCCCCGATTTCTTCGAATCATGGAAGTGTTGGGAGATCTCCTCCCCTGTCAATGCACGGTCGTAAATTGCCAAACTCAATAGATTGCCGGTCCAGTACTCATTCCCCTTTGGAGAGTTGCCCAGGACGATCCTTCCCAATGGTTTTTCATTCATCGAAAAGAGGTGAAATTTCGGGGTGGATTTCATAAGGATGCCATCGACATAGATGTTGGTGCCATCAACCCCCGATGTAATCGTGACAAATCGTTTATCACCTTTCTTTAGAACGTCTCTTATTCCCATCTCACGATAGTTTTTTTTGCCGTGAATGCCCTTTCCAAGAAGAACATACGATCTCCACTGACCAATGAAGAAAATTTCCGAACCATGCTCATCAAAAAAAGAGAAGATGTGACCGAGGTGAGGACTTTCTTCAGTGGTAGATTGGAGACAAAGATCTATGCTGATTGAATTAACAGGAATATTGGAATGCTGGAATGCTGGAACAATGGCGGTTGATCCCGTAGAAAGGTCGGAAGGCTGGAAGAATGGAATATTGGAATAAACGAGGGATTGGCCGTAGAACTCGACACCGTTTTGGTTCTTTAACCATGTCACCTTATTTTCGGGAAAGAAATTGAAAGGCCAGAGGCCAGCCGCCAGAATCCCAACAGTGATAGCAAGACAGATTAAACCGAAAACATTTTTCCTAAAGCTCAATAAGTCCATATCGTACCATCTCAAGGCTTATATATCGCACCCGGGATGGGACGTCAAGGAAGACAAAAGGTGGGAGGTCAAAGTTTAGAGGCAGAAAACCTAAGAGAGAGGAATAATGGAATACTGGAATAATGGAAGAATGGACCTGCACAAAATACCTTGCCTATCTTTATGCTGATACGGGCGAAAAGATAGACGAAGCTCTGAATTTGGCCCAGAGCGCTAAAGAGCAGTTCCCTGATGATCCTCATGTCTCGGATACTCTCTGGTGAGTCTTTTATAAAAAGGTTAACTCCACTTTACAGTTTCGACCTAAGCCAATAATATCGAATATTAGAAAAGTCTTGTACTCATAAATGGTTATACTTTCGGTGAATCTTGGTACTGAAATTGCTGGAGTATTAACAGATAGTTACATCGTCAGTCAGTCTTTATCGAACCAAACAAGGACTTACGACAAACCGGGGATGAGCCTTTCCTAAAAGTGTAGTCAAATATATGCTGGGTTACAAACTATACTTATTCGATAAAGCAGAAGGATCCAGGTTGATTGCAGTTCTGCCGGAGAGAAGGAAAAAGCCATGGAGGATTACGAATGAATCGGTCATCAAATGGGGGAAGACGCTTTTGGGTAATCGTGCAAATGGGAAAGATATCTTTTTTAAGCGGGTAACAATAAATGATATTAGAGAAAGGATTCTTTGGGTTAATCCGTCTGTAAACTGTCATTAGAACGCAAATCCTTATTTTCAATCAAGAGGGGTAACTCCCTCTAATTCGAGGGGAGCGAAGGCAGGGCCTGAAAAGGCTCTGCTTTTTTTTAACAGAGGGCCTTTTCGACCCTATACTGATTTGGGGAGGGAATGAAGGGATGCTCCGGCAAACTTAAATCGACACGAAACTGAACATGGTTGATGAAGCCAACCAGATACCTAGGGTGACCTGCCAGCCCTTGACGCTACATTGCATCGGGCACTCAAAAAAGCGTCACAAATCTTCATTGTTTTCAAATTTTATATTCTTCAGAAAACACTTAAGTATCAACATATTACATGAATTAACTACTCTTGGCATTGAAATTGCTATATACCAGGGCAAAGAAGAAATTCTGAATCATGTTTTGAGATAAAGCCAAACCACGAGAAATTGTGGGACGGAAAGCCACGGGTCCCCTGGGGATAGCCGGGTTGCCTAAATAAGGTCAAAGCGACCGGATTACCGTGGCTTCATTCAAAAAGGTAATCCGGTTTTTTGTTTTAAGGGATATTCCTTATGAGCGATGATCTAAATGAAAAATCAGTTTCCATACTAGGACAGGAGGTACAGCATGTTGACTGAGATAGAACTGATGCAGTGGATCGAACATTTTGGCCGGTGGAACGTGCAGGAACTTGTGGCTCAAAGGCAAGAGATGTGGGATGTAATCACTTATCTCAGGGCTGAGAGGAGCCTTGAATTGGCCAAGGGGATGGCATTTGTGACATCAGATTCGGTTCGTTTTGAGAGGGAGGAACCTTCAAGCCTGTCGCTAAGAGGTCTGAATGATGCGCAGAAGATGGATTGAAACATAAATCTGGTGATAGAAAACAGGAGGCACGAGAAAACAATGGAAGAATCATTGAGCAGCGGAGAGAAAAGAAGATACCCTCGTATTGTCATTAATTTGCCCCTCGAATACCAGGATACGGGTGACACCAGTTTACGCGGAGCAATGGTTGTCAATGCAGGCGAGGGAGGTTTTCTCATCGAATCCACCAGAGACATGCCTCTGGGTACGGAATTAAGCATCACTCTTCTGTTCTCAAAGGGGTTTGAATTGGCTGACTTCAAAGCAGTGGCCAGGATTGTGCGGAAAGAACCTTATCGGAAGGAAAACTCGCAAGGGAGCCACTCTTGGGAGGGATATCGGTATGGGTTGGAGTTTATTCAGGTTTCAAAGGAGGATCGTTGGAAGCTGAACTGGCTGCTCGGTGGGCGATTTGAATTTGAGGAAACCTTCCTAAGCCTATTTTCTCAAGTTTAGATGAAGAGGTCGAAATGAATCAATTCCTTCGTTGTATCGATTGTGGTGAAGGCTTTATGAAAACCCCATATGACCAGTGCCCAGAATATGGATATGACCCTCATCATCCATCTGAGCCTGTCCAGGTTATAAAGAGGGAGGATTTTCAGGAGTTCTTAACAACTCATCGCGGACACCGGTTAGAAGATTTAGAAATAATTGAGAATTCTTTCGTCAGTGAAAAAGACTACCTGGAGCCGGTCAAAACCTCCTACCTCAAGGCAACCAACAGCAAAAAGGAAAAGCTTGTCATCAAGCGAGTCAGAGAAGAAATTGGAGAGAAACTTAGATATCAGGTCATCCCTGGGGACTACTCCTTAGAATGCACTGGAATGCAAGTTCAATCGGAAGAGATTATGAAGCAGCTGAAAATGGAATTCAGGACGCATCCCTTTTCCGAAAGCAAAACTTTCAGATTTCTTAGGTTATATAGCCGTATCGTCCAGGGTATCGATGTAAAGAAATTAGAGAGAATTTCGGGAGAGTCCTCCCATCCATTAGAGGAATTTTATAAAATCGACGACATGAGTTTATTCTACTTATTGAGAAATTGTCGAAATATCTTTAAGGGGGTGGAGTATTCCGATATTGAGGATTTTATCTACCGTCACAAAGACGAAGGGGTCCTGCTTTTGAAAGCAACATACAGAATTCAAATTATCGAGAAGCCAAAAACCAAAGAAGAAGCTGCCTCGACTGTTATTCCGGCAGAAGTTAAGAAAGGGATAATAAAGGGATAATCTTATCCCCTTATTATTGGATCCGTCTCCACTGAGTGACTGATGAGAATATGGAAAATCTCACTGACTGCCAAATGAAGATTGAGAAGCTCTCTGAAGAGAGCCCTGCGCAAACTGGTAGCGCTATGAACAAGCAGGAAGCCACAACCGATTCGTTCTTTGGATTAATCGTCGAATATCTGTCTACGGTCCCTCAGTCACTTTTGATATCCATCGGATCCATCATGGTACTTTTGGCGGGGATTCTTAACCACCTCGCCGGTCCCGAGATTTCTTCTACCATATTTTACTTGATCCCCCTCGTACTGGTTACCTGGTTTACTAGGAGATCGGTTGGATTCATCTTCTCAATCCTCAGTGCTCTCACGTGGCTGATCGCCGATCTCATCTCGGGAACCACTTACTTCAATTCAGACATCCCTTATTGGAACGGGGTGGCACGGTTGGGTTCCTTTTTTATCCTCACTTTCATTCTTTCGGAGTTGAAAACCTCCTTAAAGCAAGAAAAAGAATATTCCAGAACCGACTTTTTGACCGGCACTCGAAACCGAAGGTACTTTATCGAGCTTCTCAATATGGAGATCAACAGAGCCCGCAGGTATGCTCGCCCCTTCACCGTGGTGTGCATTGATCTGGACAATTTCAAGATGGTGAATGATCGTTTTGGACATAGCACCGGAGATATGATATTGTGTTCAGTTGCACGTACCCTGCAGGAAAACATCAGGGTCACAGATACGTTGGCACGTCTGGGGGGCGATGAATTTGCGATCCTGTTGCCAGAGACCGGACGCAGCGTGGCGGAAACGATCTTCCGCAAGGTTCGGAAGATCAATCTGGACATCATGCGGATGCATGGGTGGCCCGTGACCTTGAGCATCGGGGTGGTCACCTTCATGAGCCCACCTTCCACGGTTGATGAGACGCTACGGAAAGCTGATCGCCTCATGTATGCCGCAAAAAACAGCGGCAAGGACGGCATTCGATATGAAATTTTTGGAACAAAAGAACCGCCGGCAGTGGCAGCAGTTTAACGGTCTTTTCGTTGCAGGTTAGCCTTAAGGTTTAAAAAGAATCGAAAGGAGTATTCGGTATGGTTGTTTATAAATTTTATCTGCGTGATGCAATAAAGGGCGACATATTTCTTGGCTCATTACCGGAGAGGAGAAAAAATCCACGAAGAATTACTGAACAGTCGACCGAAGAATCCATTATTAACTGGGGAAGGACCTATTTTGGTACGAATGGCAAGGATAAGGATATTTTTTTCATTAAGACCATTTCGGAGGAGCGAGAAACCAAAACCAAACTCCCCTCCGCCATAAAATGACTCAGGGAAGAAACACTAGGAAAAATAAGTTCAACAAACGGGCCAGCCACCTTCAGATAATATGACACCGATGGGCAACATCTTGTTATAGAATTCGGGTGTACCGTCAATTTCCGAAATGTTGCCTAACAAGTCACTCTTCTCTGTAACCCCTATCGATATATTCTCTCTTAAACAGAATAGTTCCCTCACACCATTGAAATCAACAATCTTTTAGATTGGAAGTACCCTCTCTTCTCCCACCTCCATCGCGTTTAAAATATTTTCTGTTGAACGTAGGATTTCTTTTTTGAGATCCTTTTGCGACTGAATAGGAAGAAGCAAGCATTTCATTTTTAGAAATTCACTGCTGTCCGAAAGGCGTCTCAGTACCTTCTGCACGTCTGAAGGAGATATTTCCCTCAAGTGGGTTAAAGCCCCACGGAACTCTTCTTTCGCATATCGCTCGACGATATCGTACTCTCGCAATCGCATGCGGGATTGGAGGTCATCCATCAATGCTGGATCTCCTGACAAGGCAAAGAGAGAGATGCTTCGCGTTCCACTCTGAATTAAGTCTCGTCTCCGCTCAAATCCCAATCCAAATGTGGTTTTATAGTCTAGCTCGCTGAGCGCCTCTAGATTTCTTAAAAGGACGATCTGGTTTCCCGCAGATTGAAACCAAGGGAAGGGGATACGTGGACGGTGCACCTCAAGATGTTCTTCCCTATCTTTTAGCTTGTTTTTTGCTTCTATCTCCTGCAATGTATATTCGAATGTCAGGAACAGATTCTTAGCTAAAAATGTAATTTCCATGATTTCTC
>Ga0316624_10000215_pt1 | contig 18153 bp, 10 predicted proteins | sample OWC_Aug_N3_C1_D5_FD_207657 | JGI IMG/M metagenome (GOLD analysis project Ga0316624, IMG submission 207657) | Wetland soil microbial communities from Old Woman Creek delta, Ohio, United States - OWC_Aug_N3_C1_D5_A | ecosystem: Environmental > Terrestrial > Soil > Wetlands | place: USA: Ohio... | reverse complement strand
AGCGTCTGGCCGAGCGCGCTGCTCGGACCGGCGCCCTGACGGCGTACAGCATTATCCCCCTGGACGGCGCCACCGAGGCCATTCGCGTCCACGGCGATGAACGCATGCCGACGGCAAGCACCTACAAGGTCTACCTGCTCGCCGCGCTCTATGCAGCTCACGTGGCTGGCCGGCTCTCGCTCGACGCCCGCGTGCCGTACGGGTCCGAGGATCAAACGCGCGGCAGCGGCGTGCTCAAGCTGATGGCACCCGGGCTCGCGCCGACGCTGCGCGATCTGGCGCGTCTGATGATCGTGGTCAGCGACAACGTCGCCACCAACGTGGTGACGCGCGTCCTAGGCGGTCCGCAGGCCGCCAACGCGGCGGTGCAGGCGTTGCCGATCGAGCTGAAGCGAACGGAGGTGCGCGACTACATCAGCTTCGCGACGGCCGATCCCGAGGGCGTGGCCGTGTCCTGCCCCGAGGACTTCACCACCCTGCTCGCCGCGATTTACCGGGGCCGGTGTTGCGGATCGGCGGCGCTCGACGAGGAGATGTACTGGACCCTGCGGCGCCAGCAGCACCGCTCGATGATCCCGCGCCATCTGCCGTGCAGCGAGTACGCCGAGGAGTTCGGCGTCGAGGAGTACTACCGCTGCGGCACCAAGAGCGGCAGCATGCCGGGAGTGCGCGCCGACGTCGGCATCGTCGAGACGCCCAGACGCAGCTGGGCCCTGGCGGTGATGGTGAAAGGCGAGCCCGACTTCAACACCGGCGACAATCACCCGTTCAATGATCTGATCGCGGACATGTCGAAGCTGATCTTCGACGCTTGGGGGCGGTAGCTCGTCCACTTTCCGCCGGCGCTGCGTTGACCTAGAGTACGGCCATGGAGCTACGCGAAAAAGTCGCCGTCGTCACCGGCGGTGCCAATGGCATTGGGGCGGCGCTGGCGCGGCGCTTTGCGGCGGAAGGAGCGCGCGCGGTCATCGTCGTCGATCTCGACCTGGCGCACGCCGAAGCGGTGGCGCAGGAAGTCCGCGGCGTTGCCTTCAAGGCGGACGTCGGCGTGGAAGCGGACGTGGTTCGGGTTGTGCGCGAGACCGAGCAGCGTTTTGGGGGTGTCGACCTGTGGTGCTCCAACGCGGGTATCTTCTTCCTTGGCGGGGTCGAGACGCCGAACGCGCAGTGGCAGAAGATCTGGGACGTGAATGTGATGGCTCATGTCTACGCCGCGCGCGCGGTCGTGCCGGGCATGCTGGCGCGCGGCGGCGGGTATCTGATGCACACGGCGTCCGCGGCCGGGTTGCTGTCGCAGATCGGGTCAGCCACCTACTCGGTGACCAAGCACGCCGTGGTCGCGCTGGCCGAGTGGCTGTCGATCACCCACGGCGAGCAGGGCATCAAGGTGTCCGTGCTCTGTCCCCAGGCGGTGCGGACCAACATGATTGCGGGCACGGAGGAAGGCGGCGTTGCTGGTGTCGACGGCGTCATCGAGCCCGAGCAGGTGGCCCAGGCCGTCATCGAAGGGCTGGCCGACGAGCGTTTCCTCATCCTCCCGCACCCGCAGGTGGCCGAGTATCTGCGGCGCAAGACCGCCGACTACGATCGCTGGCTCGGGGGCATGCGGCGGCTGCAACGGCGCTTTCAGGACAGTCTGCCGCAAAGCTAGCCGTCTCTTTCGAACCGGGCGGACCGCCCTGCGCTCGCGTTGATCTGCTGGCGGACCTCAAGTAGATGTCAACCGATGCTCCGAACCGAGCGCCGTGTAGCTGTGACCGGTATCGGCTTGGTCACGCCGATCGGCAATGACCTGGCGACCAACTGGGATCACCTCCTGGCGGGTCGCTCCGGGATCGGCCGCATCACGCGCTTCGACCCGTCGGGGCTCTCGGTGCGCATTGCCGGGGAGGTTCGCGACTTCGATCCGGGGGCGTTCATCGAGAAGAAGGACATCAAGAAGATGGACGCCTTTTCGCAGTACGCGGTCGCGGCGGCGCAAATGGCGGTGGACGACGCGGCGCTGCGCGTCCAACCCGCCGCGGCGGATCGCGTCGGCGTGATCGTCGGCGTTGGCATGGGGGGCATGGCGACGATCGAGAGCGTGGCGCGCAAGTATCACCAGACCGGCAGCGAGAAGGTCGGTCCGTTCTTCGTACCGCGCCTGAGCGCCAACATGGCGCCCGCACACATCGCCATCCGCCTCGGCGCCAAGGGTACGAACCACGTGATCATGAGCGCGTGCGCGTCGGGGGCCGATGCCGTGGGGGAGGCGAGCCGCCTGATTCGTTTCGGCTACCAGGACGTCGTGCTGGCGGGCGGGACCGAGGCCAGCGTGACCTTCATGTGCGTCAGCGGCTTCGCCGCGATGCGCGCGCTGTCGACGCGCAACGACGAGCCGGAACGCGCCAGCCGCCCGTTCGACCGTGACCGGGACGGCTTCGTGATCGGGGAAGGAGCGGCGATCCTGGTGCTCGAGGAGTTGGGGCGCGCGGCCGCGCGTGGGGCGCGTATCTACGCGGAGGTTGCCGGCTTCGGGGCGAACAGCGACGCCTACCACATCACGATGCCCGCGCCCGAAGGGGAGGGGGCGGCGCGCTGCATGCGGCTGGCGCTGGAAGACGGCATGATCGAGCCGCTGGAAATCGACTACATCAACGCGCATGGGACGTCGACGCCGCACAACGACGCCATCGAGACCCAGGCGATCAAGCGCGTATTCGGCGAACAGGCGGCGCGCGTGGCCGTGAGCTCGACCAAGTCGATGATCGGCCACGCCCTCGGCGCCGCCGGAGCGATCGAGGCGGCCTACACCGCCTTGGCGATCCACCATCTGACGATTCCTCCGACCATCAACTACGAGTCCGCCGATCCGGCGTGCGACCTCGACTACGTACCGAACCGGGCGCGGCCGGCTCGTATTCGCGCGGCGTTGTCGAATTCGTTCGGCTTCGGCGGCGCCAACACCTGCCTGGCGTTTCGCGAGTACCGCCAACCGTGACCGCGGGAAGCGCCGTCGCGCGGCGGACGCTGCTGAGGCGCTGCCAGCCGTACCTGTCCTTCGCAGTATTCCTGACCGCCGCCTTCACCTGCCTGCGTCTGTACCAAGTTGCCGACTGGTTCCGCCGGCCATCGGCCGCGCGCGCCCTGGCGAGGTTGGCACGCTGGTGCCGCTGGGGCTGCCCGCGGCTGAGGTTGGAGGTGGCGGTGGAGGGGGCGCTACCCGATGACCGCTGCCTCTACGTGGCCAATCATCGCACCTACCTGGACATTCCAGCGCTCACCGCCGCCCTGGGTGCCACCTTCTTGAGTCGGGCGGATGTGGCTGCCTGGCCATTGGTGGGCACGGTTGCCCGGCTCACCCAAGCCGTCCTGGTCGAGCGTGACGACGCGCGCGACCGCACACGGGCGGCGCGCGCCCTCATGCGCCGGCTGCGCACCGGCAGTGTCGTGGTGTTCCCGGAGGGAACGACGACCGGCGAGCGGCTGCCCGCACCGTTTCAAGCCGGTCTGTTCCGTCTGGTGCAGCGGCTGGACGTGCCGATCGTTCCGGTCACGGTGCGCTACAACGAGCGGCGCGCGTACTGGGTCGAGGACCTCACCCTGTGGCACCACTTGACGACGCGTGTGTTCACGGGAGCGCCGCTCCGAGTCACGGTCCACATCGGAAATCCGTTGCACGGCCGAGAGCACCCGGACGTCGAGGAGCTCGCGACGGCGGTCTACGGCGCCGTGTGCCGGCCGATCGAAATGCACGGGGAGCTGGTGTGAGCGAGGTGAGGGACCTGCCAAGGGTGCGCGGCTGGGTGTATCTCTACGCCGCCCTGGTCGTACCGCTGGTCTACGGGGTGTCTTTCCCCATGGCGCGAATCGCATGGATCGGCTGGGTCGGTTTCGTGCCCTGGTTCGTCGCCGTACGGGTGGCGGGCACGGGCGCGTCGGTGCTGATTTGTTGCGTGTCGACGCTGCTCGGCAGCTATCTCTGCACGCCGTGGCTGGCGCGCGCGGTCGCCAACTATTACCAGCAGCCGCTCGCACTCGGGCTGGCGTTGTTCGTCGGCGTGTGGGTGGTGACCATCAGCCCGTTTCTGATCGCCTTTGTCCTGTGCTTTCGCGAGCTGGCGCGGCGGCCGTCGCGTTGGCTGCCGCTGCTGGCTGCGGCCGCCTGGGCGGGCGCCGAACTGGGCCGGGCCCGGTTGCTAGTCGGAGACCCGTTCGGTGTTTTTGGTTACTCGCAGGTCGCGGTGACGCCGCTCGTTCAGATTGCGGACATCACCGGCGTCTACGGAATCACCCTGCTCCCGATGGCCGTCAACGCCGCGCTCGCCGAGTTGTGGTTGGCCTACGCGCCCGGCTCGAAACAGTCCGCGGCGGGGTCGAGCCGGCAAACCAAGGTGCCGACGGCCGCGCAAGCCTGGCAAGGCCTGGCGCTGGTTGCGGCCATGGTGGCCGTGGTCCTGGCGTATGGTTTCGTTCGCACCCGCTCGTTCGAGGAAGCGGGCGCGAGCCCGTCGACACGCGTGGCGATCGTTCAGGGCAACCTCGACTTGGGCTCGCAGTGGCGGCAGGAATTCTACGGCCGCAACCTCGCCACCTATATGGAGCTGACGGTGCAGGTGCTGCAACAGAGCCGGCCGCCGCTGGTCTTCTGGCCGGAGAGCGCCATGACGTTCTTCCTCGAAGACGAACCGAACTATCGCGCGGCCCTCGGCTACATGCTGTCGCCCTTGCGCACGCAGCTCGTCGCCGGCGGCCCGCGGACGGCCGGCAAAGCCGCGCAGCGGTACTACAATTCTGCCTTCGCGATTGCGCCGGACGGCAGCATCCTGGCCACCTACGACAAGCAGCGCCTGCTTCCCTTTGCCGAGTACTTTCCGTTCGGGGGCGTAGGGCTGCTGCGCCGCCAGTTTGCCCGCGTGCGCGAGTTCGTCCCGGGGGGCCGGGCGCGGGTCTTGCCGACCGTTGCCGGAGCCGCGGGGGTGCTCATTTGCAACGAGGCGATGTTCGGGGAAATGGCGGGCGATCGGGTGCGCGCCGGAGCCGACTATCTCGTCACGCTCGCCAACGACTCGTGGCTGGGCGATCGTATGTACGCCGAAGAGGCGTTCGACATGGCCCGGTTGCGGGCGGTGGAACAGCGCCGCTATCTCGTGCGCGCGTCGACTTCGGGACCGTCGGCGATCGTCGACCCCTCGGGTCGCGTGGTTGCCCGCACCGCCGACGACAGTCGTGCGACCCTCACCGGGGCGATTCGCCCCTCGAAAGGGTTGACCCTCTACGCGCGTTACGGGGACGCATTCGGGGCACTGTGTGCGGTCGTGCCCCTCGCCGTGATCCTCGTCCGCCGCGTCGGTGCGCGGCGGCGCCGCGCTCACACTCTGGCCCCGGCGTGCGCGGGTCGTGGTTCGGTAGACGACGCGGGTTGAGCCGCCGCGAGGCCGGTGAGCGAGCGCGGCAGCGGCGCGAGTTCGAACCCGTACACGCGGCGGCGCAACTCGATGTAGTCGCCGAGGTGGTCCAGTGCGACCCGGTGCATGCCGCCGGCCATCGGGTGCAGCCGTTGCGCCGCGGCGACGCGGGAGAGGAGCGAGTAGGCTCCGGTGGCGATCTTCAGCAGAATGTTGGCTGACCGGCGTTTCCGCCAGAACCAGCCGGCGCTCTTGGCCAACGCATCGGGCAGAGAGTAGAACTCGCGATAACAGCGGAAGAGCAGATCGACGAGCTCGGCATCACGCAGATGCGGGTGGCGCCACGTGGCGCACGTCCCGTCGAAGCGATCGAGATTGGGTTCGGTGATCAACCCCTCGGTCAGGAAATCATCGTACTGCTCGGTGCCCGGGCACGGCGTCAAAACATAGAACGACGCCAGGTCGGGGCGGAGAGCCCGCAGTGTCCGGAGCTGCTCGATGACGGTTGCTTCGGTGTCGGTCGGGAACCCGAGGATGTTCGAAAAGTGCGAGCCGATGCCGTGTTCCCGGCACAGCCGCACGATCTCGCGATAGCGCTCGGGATGGTTGTGGTTCTTCTTCGCGGAGAGCAGCGTCTGCCGGTCGAACGATTCGACCCCGACGAACATCTGGTAGCAGCCGGCGCGACCGAGCAGCTCGACGAAGTCCGGCTGGCGCACCACCTGGGCATCGCACTGCGCGAAGAACGGCAGATCGAGCCGCTCGTCGATCATCGTCTGCAGCAGTGTGGGCGCCTCGGGGTACTTGTTGAAGTTGTCGGTGGTGAACATGATCAGCAGAATGCCGGCGGCCTTTGCGGCCCGCAGCGTCGTCATCGTGGTCTCGACCGGTTGGCTGCGAATCCGCCGCCCGGCGATTTTGATCACCGAGCAAAAGTTGCAGCGGTAGGGGCACCCGCGCGCCGGATAGACGCCCAGCATCTGCACGGCATAGCGTCGCAAGCTCCGCTCCGGTGGGGGGATGAGCGGCGGCGGATCGAGAATCTCGGGCCAGTGCGCCTCCTCGCCGTAGACCGGCTGCAACTCGCCGGCCACGGCATCGGTCAGAATGCGCATCCAGACGAGCTCCGCCTCGGCGAGCGCGAAGCTGATCCCGCGCCCCTGCACCATGGAGGTGTCGCAGGTCATCGGGTGCGGGCCGCCGATGACGACATGGGCGACCCCGTGAGCGCGCGCGTACGCGGCGAGGTCGAGAGCGCGGTGGAATTGATGGCTCTGGACGCCGACGACAGCGAGCAGCGTCGCGCCATCGGAAGGCTTATCGAGCAGCCGCAGATAGTCGAGGTCGGTTTCGACGTACTCGTCGATCGCGTGCAACTCGACGGCCCGGCCCGCCACCTGATCCGGCGTCATGCTCGCGATGTGGGGCAGGGTGCTGTTGGGCATGAAGCCGCGCCGGAAGCGCTCGACCCGTCCGTCGGGGGCGTACTTGCTGGGCTTGATGAGGACGACGCGCAGGCGCTGGGTGGCGCTCATGGGGGGACCGCTCGCTCACGCCACCGCGCTGTCTGGCTCCGCGTCATGTCGCAACGGCTCCGCCGGATCGATCTGCCGCCGATCCCACTCGAGCCCGAGCTCGCTGAAGAGTTGCCGTGCCACGTGCAGATGAGCTGGGCCGTTCGCCCCGTTCAGCCGGGCGGTGCCGATCCGCTGCCCGATGTCGCCGTGGGTGCGGGCCAGCTCCGGACGTGCTCCCATCCTCTGCGCTTCCGCGATCGCGCGCCCCCACCAGGCGACGGCGCGGCTGCGCTTGCCGAGCACCCACCACAGCCGAGCCGCCAAGCGGTAGGTCTCGATCCGCTCCTTGGCCACTTTGTTGGCGGTGCGCAGGGCGCGGCGGGCGCTGCGCGTGCCTGCGCGTTTCAGCGTGCCCCATCTCGAGCGGTCGCCGTCGGCGGCCGCTTCGAGCGCCGTGAGGTCGAACAGCAACTGGGCGACGTGCGCCGAGCTCTGGTGCCAGGGCGACACGACACCTTCTTGCCCCGTCAGCTCCTCGGCTCGCCGCAAACTCTCGACGGCGCCGGCCCGATCGCCGAGCAAGATCTGAGCTCGTGCCATCTCCCCGAAGGTCATGACGCGAATGGAGGCCTCCGGGCTGACCGCGGCGTCCGCATGATGGCGGGCCAGCGGGACGATCCCGTCGAGCTTGCGCTCGTGCAACCCGAGGATGAGAGACATGCCCTCACGATTGTTCTCCGCGTAGGCGTAGCCGTAGGTGTCGCGGATCTCGGCGAACTTGCGCAGCAGGTCGCGGGCGCGGTCGAACTCGCCGCGCCGCAAGCGCCGGTCCATCTCGATGCACAGGTACGTGGTCACGTCCCACAGCATGCCGTGCCGCAGCGCGTCCTCGATGAGGTCGCCGGCGAGCGCCGGCGCCCCGCTCCACTTGCCGCGCAGATACTCGTAGGTGAACAACATGGCGCGGTAGCGAAAGACGTCCTGGATGTTGTCGTCGCGCAGCAGGCCGGCCGCGACGCTGGCCAAGCGTTTGCTGATGGCGAACGAGATGCCGGAGAATGCGAAGATCGTGGCCATCGACACGTACATCCCGCAGGCGCCCTCGATCAGCTCGGGCGCCATGCGATGGTAGCGCCGCACGGGTGTGGCGGTCTGAAAGAAGAGACGGCGCGGGTTGCTGGTGACCTCGGCGTGCCCCCGTTCGAAGTAGAGCTTGAAGATCTCGCGGTGCCGGTCGATGTCGGGCACCGGTCCGCGGCGACCTTCGTAGAGGTAGATGCGAAACAGCACGGCGACCATGTCCACCGCCCAGCGCCACGCCGCGGCCAACTCGTGCCGGGGCACGCGCTCGCCGAGCAATTCCAAGGCGCGGTCGAAATGGTCGATCGACTCCAGGTTGTGGCCGGCATTGAGCAGGGCGAGACCGAGATGTTTCTCCAATGACGCCCGGTGCGCCCGATCGCCGCCGGTGGCGCCGTGCAGCTTGTCGTAGATGGCCGCGGCTTCGCGAAACTGCTGCAACGCCTCGCTGAAGGCCGCGGAGGAGAGCGCGGCCTCGCCCGCGCGGCACAGGTAGTGCTCCGCCGGCTCGAGCCGTTCCGCGCGCGAGTAGTGGTACGCCAGGGTGGCGTAGAACTCCGTGAGCCGGTCGGCGAACAGGGATTCGATCGCCTCGGCGACGCGGCCGTGCATCTCCTTGCGCGTCTTCAGCAGCACCGACTGATACACCGCCTCCTGGGCGAGGGCATGCTTGAAGATGTACTCGAGCTCCTCGGCGACGCTGCGTTCGCCGACGGCCACCTCCCACCGCCTCTCGCTCTCCTGAATGAGCTGCTTTTCCTTCAGGATCGCGAGATCGGCTTCCAGGGGAGTATCGCGCTCGATGATGTGCGAGATGATCCGATGATAAAAGTGTCGCCCGACCACCGAGGCCATCTGCAGGAGCTGGCGCGCCGATTCGTCGAGGCGGTCGACGCGCGCCATGATGACGTCCTGGATCGTGCCGGGGATGACGACGCTGTTGATCTTCTCGGTGACGTGAAACCGTCCCTCGGAGTACTCGATCGCGCCTTCGTCGATCAGCGAGCGCACCACTTCTTCGATGTAGAAGGGATTGCCCTCGGCCTTGGCGGCGATCAGGGTGCGGACCCGGGCGGGCAGGTCGTCGATGTTCAGCAAGTTGCGAATGAGACGGGCCGACTGCGCCTCACCGAGTTTGTCCAGCCGGATCTCGCTGTGTCGGTCGGCGAACCGTTCCTGGCAAAGCCGCAAGACGCGATCGGCGGTCTCCTCGAAAAGGGGGCGGAAGACGTGGACGAACAGCAGCGGCGTTTCGCCGCCGAGCGCCAGCAGCGACTCCAGCAGGTTCAGTGACGACTGATCGGCCCAGTGCAGGTCCTCGAATACCAGGAGTGTCGGCCGTCGCTGCGCGATCGCGCGAAAGAGCTCGCGGGTGCTCTTCAGGATCAGCTTTTCCAGCGCCTCACCTTCGATGCCGGCCAGGCGCTCGGCGTGGGCGCCGGTGGCGCGCAGGCCGAGGAGCCGCGTCACGAACGGAAACACCTCGTCCGCCTGCTCCGGCAACACGTCGCGGACGGCGGTTTCCAGGGCGGTGAGCGACTGCTCTTCGCCCGCGTCGTCGCCCAAGCCCGCCCAATGGCGCAACAAGTCCACGAAGGGATGAAAGCTCTGGCTGCGGCCGACGATGAGCGAACGTCCCACGAGCACCGGCAAACTCATCCCCTCGGCGAGCACGAGCGCCTCGGAGAGCAAGCGTGATTTTCCCAGGCCGGCCTCGCCGACGATGCTGACGATGCCACCGGCACCGGTGGCCAGCCTCTCGATCGCACGGCGAAAGAGTGCCAGCTCCGCGTCCCGCCCGACCATGGCCGAGAACACCATGCGATCGCGCGCGACCGGTGTCCGGTGCATCTGTTTCGCCACCGATGTCAGCTCGTACGTCGCCACCGGCAGCTCTTTGCCCTTCAGCCGCAAGGGCTCGAGCGCGCGGTACTCGAAGTCGCCGCGCGTATGCCGGTGCGTCTCGGGTCCGACGTAGATCGCGCCCGGGGTCGCCGCTTCCTTGAGACGGGCGGCCAGGTTGACCGTATCGCCCATCACGGTGAAGTCCCGCTTGGCGCGACCGCCAATGTCGCCGGCGATGACGAGGCCGGTGTTGATGCCGATATGGATGTCGAGGCGATCTTGGAGGCCGCCGCGCTCCGCGACGAAACGGGCGAGGCGCTGGCGGATCTCGATGGCGGCGTTGAGAGCCTGCCGCGGCGCATTTTCGATGGCGTTCGGGACGCCGAAGAGCGCCATCATCCCGTCGCCCATGTACTTGTCGACGACCCCGCCGTGCTCCGTGACCGCGGCGCCGAGCATGTCGAAGCATTCTTGCGTGAAGCGCGCGAAGGCTTCCGGCTCGAGATGCTCGGAGGCGTCTTCCACGCCGATGACATCGGCGAACACGACGGTGGCTTGACGGCGCTCGCTCGCTCGCGTGATGCGGCGCTGCGGTGCCGCCGCGACGAGCTCGTAGACGGGCACGGGCTCGCGGTTCGCTTCCATGACGAGAGGGGGCAGGGCGCGATACTCGAACTCGCCCTTGGTTTGCTCGTAGGTTTCCGGGCCGACGTAGATTTGCCCCTTGTCCGAGGTGTCCTCGAGGCGTGCCGCCAGTCGGACGGCATCGCCCATGACCGAGAAACCGTGCGTCGCCGCGCCGCTCATCACGACCGGGATCACCATGCCGGTGTTGATGCCGATGTGCACGTCGAGCGGGCTGGGCAGGCTGTTGTCACGATTGAACTGAGCCAGCGCCGCGCGAATCTCGACCGCCGCCTTGACCGCGTGCAGAGTCGGATCTTCGATCGCCGGGGTGAACCCGAAGACCGCCTTGATGCAATCCCCGAGATATTTGTCGACGATGCCGCCGTGCACGAGGATGACGCTCTCCAATTTCTCGAAGCAGGCGTTGACGAAGCCGGTGACTTCTTCCGGATCCAGCTTTTCCGAGATTGCCGTGAAGCCGGAAAGATCGGCGAACATCACGGTGGCGTGGTGCTGCGCCCCCTCGCCGGGGAGAGCTCGACGGATCGGTGACAGCGGATTGCCCCCCTTCCTCGGCTATGAGCGTGGCGCATTTCGAACTGGTTGGTCAAGCGATGACCGTGGTTGGCCGGAACGGGATCCGCCATCTGTCCGGGACGGTCGAGTCTGAAGCACGGGCAATTTATCGTTGAAATGAGTCGCGCTTCTCCCTTGACACCGTTGCGCTCTGTTTGCGATGAGTCGGGCGCGCCGAAACAGCGTGCATGTGGAGAGTCTGGAGGGGACCATGTCTCGGGCCTTCCGCGTATTCATCTGCAGAACCGGTGGCGTCGTCCACTCCGCCGTGGTGGCGTTGACGGTGACGCTCCTGGCGGGTCACGAGGATCGTGCGCACGCGGCGTGCAATCTGATCCCGCAGACGGTGAAGGTGTACGATAGCGTGCGAGGCAGCACGAATCGGCCGTACGCAGCGCCCAACGAGCCCCTCGAGCTGCGGGTGCGCCCGTGTGACCCGGGGGGTCCGGGGTTCACGGCGCCGGCGGCGAACTATGTGGTGACGGTCGTGTTCACGCCGGCGGGCGGAACCAAGAACGTGGTGGTACTGGCGACCAGTTGCGCGGGCGTCGGGAGCTGCGCGGGCGCCGCCAGCACGACGTGCATTCCGGTCAGTGTGGGCAGCGGCCTGGGGCTGGTGACGCGCGACGGTGAGCCGCATCTGCAGTTCACGTTTCCGGACACCGATGCGCTGCTGGCGCCGGGAGGCGACGCACTGAGCTTCAGCGGTCCGGCCACCATTGCGGTCAAGGACAGCAGCGTGGCCCCGGGCGGTCAGGCGGCGGCCTGCGAATTGGTGACGCAGAAGTGTGCCGCGAGCTCCGGCAGCGTTGGGTTGGTGGCGTGCATCGATGACTTTTTCGCCAACGACGGGGCGTGCGGCACGGCGCTGGCGCAGGGGACGTTCAATCACTTCACCGCGCTGCCGCCAGCGAACGACTACCAGGCGGCGTGTTTCGACGAGATTGGGCCGTGCAATCCGGGCAGCAATCCGCCGTTGCGACTGACCACGGATGCGGAGGGCAACGTCCTGATCCCGATGGACTGGCGTGGAATACTGGTGCAGCAGAACCAGATTCCGGTGCCCCGGTTGATGCGGACGACGATCGACGTGCCGGCGTTGCCGCTGAAGATTCCGGGAAAGTCGTTCGTGGCGTCGTACACGCCGGAGGGCGGGCTGTTACCGCCGATCTTCGAGCCGCAGTTTGTGGCGCAAGCGGTGAGCGGGGCGCTGACGCTGTTCGGCTCGGCGGACGCGCCGTATACGGTGCTGCGGCTGGCGCGGCGCAGCGAGACTTTCCAGGAGTGTACGGGCGGGGCGAACGACGCAGGGCCCTGCAACGAGGCTGAGGACTGTCCGGGGGCCTGCAGCAACGATGCGAGCCAGAGCTGCACCGTGGACGCCGACTGCGGGAGTGGGAACACATGCGGAGTTCCCGGCACGTGCGGGCCGACGGTGTGCAGCAACAACGCGGCGGTGGCGTGCAACCACGATGCGCAGTGTGCCGGGGGGGGGTGCGGGCCGCAGCTGTTCGACGTGCGGCTGCTGGGGTTTGGGGGGACCGGGCCGGTGACGATCGCGCGGTTGGCGAGCGCGGGAATCTGCCAGCAGAGCGTGCTGCCGCCCGCCACGGGGAACATGTGCACGGTGGCCATGCCCTGCAGTGGCGACGGGCCGTGCGTGCAGTACGCGCTGACGGCGGAGAGCCCGGTGCCGCTGGAGGGGCTGGCGCAGACCAACGACGTATTTGCCTTTGCCATCAACGAGGGCGTGGATAGCGTCCCGCGCAACAACGACGGCGACACCGTCGACACGGTGGTGACGCTGCGCGATCGTGCGACCGGCCAGACGCAGCCGCTCGGCGCACCGCCGCCGATCTGCAATATCCCGGCGAGCCCGCCGCCGCAGGGGCGCGCGATCGTCCGCACGCAGCAACCGCCGTTCAGTTTCCCGGCCCTCGCCACCGAAAACGATATCGTCGCGTTTCTCGAGTCCGAGGCAACGACCAACGACCCCACGCCGCCCGGCTTGGCGTGCGACATGAACGGCGACGGCGATACCGCCGATGCCATCCTGCGCGTCTACAAGCTCGGCAGCGGTGAGGTGACGCCTTCGGTTGCGAATCCGGTCGCGGACGGGGCACTGCGGGTCAACGGTCGTGCCCTCGCGGTCTCCAACGGCAGAGTGTTCTTCCGCTCGTCGGAGCAGGAAGATGCGGCCCAGCACACGACACGCATCAGTCTCGACCCCATGGGCATGCAGCTCAACAATGCGAGCGGGGCCGCCTTCACCCCGAATCTGCCCACCGTATCGTACGATGGCCGCTACGTAATCTTCGATGCGTTCGATCCCAACGTTGTCACGATCCCCGTGGGCGCCGGGCATCACCTGGTCGTGCGCGACATCAAGATGGGCACGAACGAGCTGGTCAACGTAGGCAACGGCGATCAGCTCATCAGCCCGAGTTGCTTCGATCAGTCGATCTCCGCTGACGGCCGGTGGGCCGTGTTCGCGTGCGCGACCGCGAACTTCGAGGCGACGCCGATTCCTAGTTGCACGAGCGTTCTCTATGGAACGGGGCCGTGTGAGCAGGTCTTTCTGCGCGATCGATGCATGTCCAACGGCAACATGGTGCCGAGCTGCACGAAGCACACCGAGCTCATCACCGTCGATTCGATGGGCAATCCAGGGACCGACCATACAGAAGGATCAAGCGTGTCCGCAGACGGCCGCTACGTCGCGTTCGTCACCTGGGCGCCGAATGTGATCGGTACTCCCACAACGTGTGCCTCGAAGCTCTACGCCTCGGGGACTTGTCCGGAGATCGTGGTGCACGATCGCTGCTTCTCGAATGGCACCCTGGTTACGGGGTGTACGCCCAACAACACGATCGTCAGTGTGGCCACCGACGGGACGCGTACCAATCAGCGGAGCGAGTACCCCGTCATCTCGGCCAACGGACGGGTCGTGGCCTTTCAGTCCCGGGCCGACAATCTCGACCCAGCCGACCCGAGCACGATCGACTCCATCTATGTCCGCGACCTCGACAGCAACAAGACCGAGTTTGTTTCCGTCGACTCGTTTGGTGTCACGTCCAACAATTTTGCTTTTGTTCCATCGATCTCGGCTGACGGGCGATTCGTTTCGTTTGAGTCGCTCGGCAGCAACCTCGTTCCCGGCGACAACAACGGATTATGGGACACCTTCGTGCACGACCGGCTCACCGGGGCCACCGAGCGGGTCACCCTCAACTCCAACGGCGAGGAGCAAGCGGGCCCGTGCCCGGGAAACGGGAGCGACGGTGGTCAGCTCTCCGCGGACGGCCGTTTCGTGCTGTTTCAGACGGCGTGCGGCAACCTCGTGCCGGGCGTCAACGACGGCATCTATCACGTGTACGTGCGCGACCGCGCCACGGGGACGACCAAGATTGCCGACATCAGCGATGCGGGCGATGCGGGGGACCAGCGCATCAGCGGCGTACCGGCGTCGATCTCCGGTGACGGACGGTTTGCCGTGTTTCCCAGCACCGCAACGAATCTTGTCGCCGGTGACACCAACAACGTGTGCGACAACAACAACGACTACGTGTTCGACGAGAACTGCAATGATGTCTTCATGCGCGGGCTCGATCTGAACAGCTCGTCCGGCGATATCACCGGCGACGGCGACGCGAATGACACGGTTCTGCGCAGCATGGACGGTAGCAGCGGCAGCGTGGCGACACTCTGTCCGGCCGATCAGGTGTCGGTGGTAGCCGGGGCGGCGGCATTCCTGCGGCCCGAGGCGGCAGGGGAGACTCCCAGCCTCGGGGTCTGTCCGGCGGGCACGGCGGTGGGCGGGGGCATCAGCCTCAACGGCGACAGCGATGCGGATGACGAGGTAGTGCATTTCGCGCCCAACAGTACGACGGTGGAGAACCTCGAGCGCGCCGCAACCGCCGTCTCGCTCGGCGCACAGTGCACGACCGGTACCAGTGCGGGTCAGGAGTGCAGCGGCGGCGACCCGAGTTGCAACTGCACGGCGACGTGGGTGGGGGCGCTGATCTCGGAGGCCGGCCAGGGCAACGCCGACTTGAACGGTGACACGGACACGAGGGACGACGTGGTCGAAGTCCACCGCACCAGCGATTTGCCGGGGGTTTGGACCAATGTGGGTCAAGCAGCGGACACGCTGGAGGTGGCCGGAGGATTGGCGGTGTTCATCACGCCCGAGGCGTCGCAGGGCGCCAAGCTCGACGGCGATGGCGACAAGAGCGACCGAGTGTTGCAGGTCTACGACGCGAACTCGGGAAACCTGACGAATACGCACCAGCCGGCCGAGGAGTTCGTCGTCGGCAGCGAGCGCGTGGCTTGTGCCGGCGGTCCTCTGATCGCCTTCCGGACGCATGAAGCAGATCTGTGCGATGTTCCGATCGATACCAGCGACAATGCTACCTGCACCGTCACGCCGCTGCCCGCCGGCTGCTCGCTGTCCACCTGTGACCTCGATGGCGACGGCGACTGCTGCAATGACGTGCTGCAGGTCTATGCCAAGGGCCTCGGTGTCATCAACACGCACCAGGGTGTCATCCCGTGCGGGCTCGAGGCCTGTGATCCCCGCCTGCCGTATCGGGTGTTCGGCAGCAAGGTGAAGTTTCTGACGGTTGAGAAGTACATGGGCAGCGATCTGAATGCCGACGGCGATCGAAGCGACGTCGTTCTGCAGCAGTTCGACGTCTGTACGAAGACGGTGACGGTGTTGGCGACGGTGGACACGAGCGCGAGCACGGCGGCGGGGAGCAGCGGCGCGTCGGTTGATCCGCTGGCCGAGCCGCCGGCGCAGGGTGCGGTGGTGGTGGTCGACTCCGGGCGCTGTGTGGCAGGGTCGGAGATCCTCTTGGTCCCGCCGGTGTGCGCGAGCAACGCGGACTGTCCCAGCGGGGCGACGTGTGAGAGCAGACCGGTGGTGGCGGCCCCCGAGGCCGCGCCACAGCACGACTCGGTCGTGGCACCGCGCGCGGCGCTGCAGATCACGATCCCCAAAGACCAGACGGTCGTGACCAAGCAGCTCAGAGTGGCTGTGCGCAACGCAGACATCCTGCCGAGCAAGGAGAGCCCCGGCCATGTGATCCGTCTGGTCGTCACCGACGGAACCTGCCCGCCTGGGACGGTGGCAGGCCTGGCGGACTTCGATGGTCGCACGCCCGGGGCACAGGACAACGTGCTGCTGGCCGGCGGGATGGCCAAGATCGGGCGCGTGCCGTTGTCGATCTCTCGCGCCAGCTTCGCCACCTTCAACCACTTGGCGCCGGCGCGGTGCAACTTGCAGGTGACGGCGAGCGCGTTGGTGGTGGGCAATGTGGACCCGACGCCGGCCAACAACGTGCTGCCGGTCGAACTGAACGTGATTGACAGGAACGATGCGGAGATCACGACGACGCACGAGTCGGTTCTGAGCAGCGTGAGACCGGTCAAGCTGAACATCGCCAAGCGATCGCCGACGATGTCGGCCCACAAGACCGTCAGCGTCAAGCTGGTGAACGCCGACCTCGGGGAAAGCCCGGGGGATGGGCTGACGCTGAGCGCCAGTCAAGGGAACTGCCCCGCGGGCACGGTGACGGTGGACGCCCCGGCGACGCAGACGGTGGCTGGAGGAGCGGTCGGCAGTCGGGCGAAGCTGACTGTGAACGTGACCGGAGCGGGATTCTCGGCGAAGAACGCAAAGTCCCCGGCACGATGCACGGCGGTGCTGACGGTGGCCGGCTCGAGCAACCCGGATACCGATCCGAGCAACAACAGCACCAACTTGGTAATCGACGTGAACGACCGAGCAGATTACTGAGGCCCGCTTCGAGCTTCGTTAGAGCGCGCGCAGGCGCCGGACCCTCGGATGGTGGGAGGGGGCTGGTGCTCGGCGCGCACGGCATTTTCCTCGGCCCTCACATGTGGTGCTTGCCGGTCAACCCGTAGGCAATCCCGCCGATCAGTGCCCCGATCACCGAACCGGTGACCAAGTTCGAAAGCATTCAGGGCCAGCCGCAGCCGGGCATCGCCAGGGAGATGAGGGTGAGCGGGAACATGGTGAGAAACCCGCACAACGGCCCGCGCAGGTACCAGGGCGCGGGCCAGCGTGTGACGCCGACCCAGAAGCCGATCAGCATTCGCGCGCAGTAGAAGGCCCAGACGGCCGTGCTGCCGCGGATGTAGAGGACGTTGAACTTTTGCGGAATCGGCCCGTGGACCAGCCGGGGAAGCCAGCCCAGCACGAGGCCGAGCAGCACACACAGGAGCGGATAGGGGAGACGCACGTCCGCCTTGCGACGATGTGGCGCTAGAGGGGCGAGAGAATCACCAGGGGGATCTGGCGCGTCGTCTTCGCCTGATAGCCGTCGTATCGGTTGCTGTTGTTCTGGTTGACCAGCGGCCACAGCCGAGACCGTTCTTGGCCATCCGCGACTCTTGCCCGCATGCGGGTGCGCTGCCGACCGATCTGCACACCCACTTCGGCGTTCTTCTGAATGTTGAAGTACCACCCGGGCGACTTGTCGCTGCCCCCGTTCGACGCGACGATGACCAGGTCGTCGCCGTCCTTCAAGTATACGAGGGCCGCCGTGCGCTCCGCGCCGGTTTTGCGCCCGGTCGTGCGCAGGAGCAGGACCGGAAGGCCGCCCAGCCAGGTGAAACGCCCGTCGCTCTTCTCGTACAGCCACTGATAGATCGACAGTGGGTCCATCGCGATCCCCCAGAAACGTTTTCGGCTGACGCTAGGCCAGCAACTCGCCGCGTGTCAAATACGACCGGATCGAGAGCCGGACCTCCTTCTGCTTGTGGCCGCAGCGCGGCGGACAAGGCGATGCCTCAGGCAGCCTCCGCGCGCACGCTTGACGTCATGGCACGCCAAATGTCAGTTCATGCTCCAGATGCTGACGAAGGGGCGCACGAATTCGCCGCCGACGACCGGGTGCGGCGCTCGCAGCGCAGCGGCCAGGCGATCGTGGAGGCGCTCCTGGATCTCGTCGGCGACGGCATCCTCGAGCCGACCGACCTCTTTCGTCGAAAGGAGATCGAATGAAAGTCTTGCGAACGCCTGATTCCCGGTTCCACGACCTGCCCGACTTCGCGTTCACGCCGCACTACCGCGAGATCCGCGACGCGGACGGCAC
>Ga0316624_10000214_pt1 | contig 18158 bp, 9 predicted proteins | sample OWC_Aug_N3_C1_D5_FD_207657 | JGI IMG/M metagenome (GOLD analysis project Ga0316624, IMG submission 207657) | Wetland soil microbial communities from Old Woman Creek delta, Ohio, United States - OWC_Aug_N3_C1_D5_A | ecosystem: Environmental > Terrestrial > Soil > Wetlands | place: USA: Ohio... | reverse complement strand
CTGAGGAAAAGGAGCGTGCTATTCGACTCCGTGAGACTGAGAATCGACATCAGACCCTCGTAGAGGCAATGGGTGAGGGTCTCGGAGTAATTGACCCGAACGGCGACATAGAATACGCAAATCCCGCCCTGTGCGAGATGAGCGGATACGAACAGACCGAGCTGGTGGGACGCCACGCAAAGGATTTCATCGGTATGTCCGAAGAGACTGTGGCCGCGAGGCTAGGCGCGAGGCGGCAAGGCCGAACGGAACACTACGAAGCATATGTCAGTGCCAAGGCTGGTACCTGTCTTCAAGTTGCTGTTTCCGCTGCACCCCTCTACAACAGCGCAGGGGCCTTCATAGGGAGCATTGCTATAGTTTCAGACATCTCCGAGCTGAAGAAGGCAGAAGCGGCCTTAAGGAGAAGCGAGGGCCGTGAACGCGCGGCGAGGGAGAAGGCTCTGCTGTATCTCGACGTGATGGCACACGATATCGGGAATCAGCTACAGGTTCTGAGGAGTTCGCTGGAGTTGCTCGAAACTGCGGCGGAAGGGGCTCCCAAAGCCTACCTGATGGACTCCATTCTCTTGTCACTAGAGAGGTGCGGAAGCATAATATCGAAGGCGAGGGACATAGAGCGGCTGATGTCACTCCCTCTGACAAGGGTGGACTTGAACCAGACACTTCTTCGCAGTGTGACAATGGAGCGTAGCAGGTTCCGCGACGCGACAATTCAGATTAGAAACGACGTCCCTCAAGCTGAGGTGAAGGCAGATGACTTCCTTCAGAAGCTGTTCAGCATAGTGATAGAGAACGCCGCTATACACAACCCTCGCAATGACAAGCAGGTCTTCGTAGGCGTCGAGAGCCGCTCAGATGGATTTCTCGTAACGGTCGGTGACAACGGTCCGGGCATCCCCGACGGCATCAAGGGCAACTTGTTCGACCCAACAAGGAGACCCGGAGGGTTCGGTCTGCTTGTCGCTCGTCACATAGTAGAGAAGTATGGCGGCAAGCTCACGTTCGCAGACCGGGTTCAAGGCTCACCTGAGCAAGGTGCTGAGTTCCGGATTTGGCTTCCGGCAGCCGGCGCAGCCGGCCCTGAGTAAGTTCACGCTTGCTGAAGACCTCGCTCAGACATGCTTTAAGGCCCGTTTGCCGCAGCATGGGCCCATGTCACTCGCACTCTATGCCATTGGTTTCTGGACGTTCGCTCTCGTTGCCTCTTACCTCAAGGAAACCACCGGAAAACCATTTCCTGCCAGAACAATCATCAAGATGATTCCGGCATTCCTCGCGGCCCTTTCCGTCCTGCTGAATCCGTCACTGACACTGTTCTATGTGCTCTTGATGCTGGCGCTCGTCTTGTGTGGCCTGGGCGACATTGGCATGGAGTACAACATCCTTCCCGGGCTCGGTCTCTTTCTCTTCGCTCATTTTGTCTTCGTCGGCAACTTTCTCTTCCAGGGCCTCTCGCTGGGCCCGTCCGTTGTGCCTTTGGCCGCATTCATCGCTTGTCTTGCTGTCATGATGGTCTACGTCGCACTCTTTCACAGATATCTCAAGTCCTCAAGTCAGGCCATCCCGGCCAGCCTTCTTCGAGCAGTGGGATTCTACGCCATCATCATCTCGCTGACACTCAGTACATCCCTTCTCCTCTGGTTGACGTCTGGCGTGCTTCTCGGTTTCGTACCGTTCGTCGGTGCATGTCTGTTCGTTTTGTCGGACTCACTGATCGGCATCCGAGAATTCCACCATCACTTCAGGTTCGAATGGGCATCAGTGATGATAACTTACTATCTGGCGATCTTCCTGCTGTCACTTAGTGCTGTCGCGTACGCGTTCTGAATCCGTTTCTGTGAATCATCTGCGGCGAAAGAATGCTCTGGCCTGCATCTCTAGGTTGTATTCTCCACTAGGCAATTGATGAATAGCGCAAGCTGCTACGGCTTTGGATACGCTTTCGCGCAGAGGAGGTTTGCACCCGTCACGTGGAGAACGCAGAACGCGACGTTCGGTACAGTAAGAGCCCCTCCGCTATCGAGGGCCTCGTTATTGTGCTTCTGACTGTCTCGGCATTGATGATTTACTTGCCTGCGGCATCACTGCAGATTGAAGCGGGCAATGAGGTTTCGGCAAATCTGCTTCCGGAGTCAATGAACACAGGAACCGGACCGGTGGTGCGTCAGGAGCCGACAGTCATCCAAGAGTGGCACTACTCCACTGACGGTGGTGATGCTCCTGGCACTCCTGCCATATGGGACATAGACGGCGACTCTGGCCTTGAGGTAGTCTTCTCTCAGGATGGCATTATGCGATGTGTTGATGTCGCAAGCGGCGTCGAAGAGTGGAATGCCAGCACAACAGAGGACATCGAATACACGCCTGCCATCGGAGCAGTCATTGGTGCGGCTGGAGCACCCATTCTGACTATGCTCCTGGCAAGAGCAAGAAGACGGTCCGGATAGATATCGATGGGGAAGAGCGTGACCACTCGGTGCTCTCCCTTCCTGTTTTCGGCCGTTCTCGTCCGATTACAGTATCACGTCGATTCAGCGATATCAGACCTGTATCTGAGATGACCTTTCACAAGGGATGCATCCCTGTAGACACGAGCACGAGCGTCGTTGATAGATGAACCCTTACCGAGCAGTGCCACGGCCCGGCTCGATGTTGTGAAGACCTTGCCATTCTTCTCATAGACGGACGCGTAGTACGTTTCCGAGTCTGCGACGGAATGGACGTCGATTGGCGAGTCTTTGGCAACGTCGGTACTCGGATATCCATTTGGTACCAGATAGACGCAGACAGTCGCGACAGACTCGAATCTCGGCCGCATCAGGTTCCGGTCTATCAGACTGCAACACAGGTCGTCCATCGAAGAACTCAGGATTGACAGCACATTGATGGCCTCGGGGTCTCCAAACCGAGCATTGAACTCGATAAGGCGGACTCCTTGCTCCGACTTCATGAACTGACCATAGAGCACTCCGACATACTCGGTGCCCGTTGCAATACGAATGGCATTGACCGCGCGCTCCATCACACTGACTGCAGAGTCCATCTCCTTCCGTCCCACATAGCTCAGCCGATGGCCTTCACTGGAGTATGAGCCCATTGATCCGGTGTTTGGTCCTCGGTCTCCATCATACGCCCTCTTGTAGTCCCGCACCAACGGCATCGGATAGACATGCATGCCATCAACAAAGGCTTGCACCGTGAACTCTGTCCCTCTGACTTTCTCCTCGATGATCACGATGCCATCCTTCTTCGCCAGCGCAGTCGCATACTCGGTTGCCTCGTCGATGGAAGACAAGTGCTCGCCGAGGACCTTGACACCCTTTCCTCCCGTTAGACCATCTGGCTTGACCACCACGTTATCAGCACCCAGTTCCTTGATAGCATCCTTGACCTCTGTCTGATCATGAGCTAGGAAGAACCGAGCATTCGCCTCAGGAGCTGCTTCAGACAGCAGTATTCTCGCAAACGACTTGCTGGTTTCAATCTGTGCAGCGGCTCTCTTTGGAGCCACACAGCGTACGCCGCTGGTTTCAAGGGTATCGACAAACCCAGCAGCGATTGGGGTTTCGGGACCAATAATCGCGTAGTCGACATCACGGCCAGTAGGAAGGCCGACCGGGTCAGTCAGCGAACCGACGGTCACTTTGGAGCACAGCCGCGCGATTCCAGGGTTGAGTTTGTCCATTCGCGCCACAATCTCTACGCCAGAGCGATGCAGCGCAGCAGCAATTGCATGTTCTCTTGCTCCATTACCGACCAAGAGAACTCGGTTCACTCGATGATCACCTCATATGGACGGATGACGACCGAACCTCTTTCTGCCGCTTCGACATGTCCGAGTTCGTACGTATTGTCCATAACCTGAAGCGTCTTCATGGCTGCCGCCTTCTCCTTTTGCGGGACTACGACTACAAGGCCAATCCCCATGTTGAAGGTCGTAAACATCTCTAGGTTGTCCACAGATGCAGTGTCCCGTATGAGACTGAATATTGGATGCGGCTCGGGAAAGAAGTCGAAGACGAATCGAGCCCTCTTCAGTCTCAGTACCTTCGTGAACCCTGTGCCAGTGATATGCGCAAGTCCTCGCACATCGATTTCCGCATTGACAAGGGCTTTGAAGTGTGGCACGTAGATGCGTGTTGGTCGAAGGAGCTCATCACCAAGAGTGGCCCCCCATGGCATCTCGTCTGATAGAGCGTACTTGGAGAGGAGTGCCTTGCGAGCCAGGGTGAAACCGTTTGAGTGGAGACCGTTGGACGCAACTCCAAGGATTGCGTCACCGTTCTGGATCTGGCTGCCGTCGATCAGCCTAGAGGGATGAGCTGTACCGACGGCGGTTCCGGCGAGGTCCAGACCGATGTGACCGTGTCCCCGTATCATCTCCGGAAGTATGGCTGTTTCCCCACCCAGAATCGGTATGCCCGCTATCTTGCATCCTTCGAGCAGGCTCTTCCCTATCTGCCCCAGCACGGAATCGGGAAGCGGTTTCTCGCAGGCAATGTAATCTACGAATCCGACAGGAGTGGCGCCCACACAAATAAGATCGTTGACGTTCATCGCCACACAGTCTTGTCCAATCGTGTCGTACTTGTCGAGCATCTCAGCTATGATTGTCTTGCTTCCAACACCATCCGTCGTCAACGAGATGCAGACGTCATCTGATATCTTCACGGTGTTAGCGTAGTGACCGAAGTCCTGCATGACGCTGGTGTCCTCGAAGGATTTTCGAACGAAGTCGCCTAGGACCCTGTGGCTTCGCGAAACCTCCTTGGTGTCGACACCCGCCTGAGCATATGAGTGAGGAACAATCTCGGCCGGTGCTTCAATGCCAAGGATTCGGGCGGCTAGATACGCTGCGTTCTGACCATTCTCGATGCCCACGGTGGCAACAGGTACACCCTTTGGCATCTGGACTATAGATAGCAGCGCGTCGAGCCCTCCAAGAGCAGCCGCTACAGGTACTCCGATGACGGGCCTATTCGTGTACGATGCCACAACGCCCGGTAGAGCGGCAGCCAGTCCGGCAATCGCAATGATTACCTTAGCCTTGGAATTCGTGACTATCTCCTTGACTCTGTCCGGTTCGCGATGTGCTGATGCGAACTGGACTTCATAGGTTATCTTGAGTGCATCAAGTACGTCAGTTGTCTTCTTGACGATTCTGTCGTCACTCTCGCTTCCGGCTATGACTAGTATATCGGTCATAGAATCACTCCATGTACTTTCGGAGACCGTTGTGGAACGAGTTTCTCGCTGCTTCCAGCGGAACCGCGAACGTACCAAAGTCCGCCACCTGTTCTCTCACAGTTACGCCAAGCCTACAGTACGGGGCATGATTCTCGCTCATGATGCGCTGGAAATGCGGTCGATCGTTCTCTGCGACTTCGGCAACGTATCGGCCCGTCGTTTCTGAGAAGATTCTGTGTCCTATTGTGGTGGTCGCCCCTGGGACATCCATCAGACTGATTCTGAACCCACAGTCGCTTCTGATTGCCATCTTCATGAGACCAACGGCGAGGCCGCCTCGGCCGAGGTTGTTGCACGAGCGAATCAGCCCCTTCTCATGCGTAGCAAGAATCGCGTGCATGGCAGCTTTCTCCTCTTCAGGTCTATACGCAGGTGGTCGGCCACGCACTTGCCCGACTGTGATTCTCTGATATTCAGAGCCGTTGAGCTCGGGCAGTGTTTCTCCGACGATGAACACGCTTGCCCCGGGTGTGCATAGGTTCCTTCTCACAGGAATCTGGCCTGTGTCGAATAGACCTGCCATCATTATCTGAGGCGTCGGGTTGATGCGGTGTATCGTTCGCTTCACGGTCGACTCATTATAGAAGGACACGTTGCCACCGATGATTGGAATCTGGAAGTCGTGTGAGAACTTGCCAACTCCTCTTACCGCTTCCACGAACTGCACATACGAATCAGGCCGCTCGGGATTGCCGAAGTTGAGACAGTCAGCGAGGAATATGGGCCTTGCACCCATTGACACAAGATTCCGTAATGACTCAGCCGCCGAGTTCGCCGCTCCAGTCTGTGGCTCTAGGAAACACCAGAACGAGTTGCAGTCAGTTGTGAAGGCGAGTCTCTTTGTCGGCGTGAACTCAATCACGCCTGCGTTCTCTCCCAAGTCCACTACTGTGTTGGATTGTACATGCTGGTCGTACTGACTGTAGACCCATGAGCGATCACAGATGTTCAGTGAACCCAGCAGGTCCACAACTGCTCTCGCATAGTCCCGAGGTTCTCTGAACCACTCCATTGATTGGGTCTGAAGTGGTAGTGTGCCTTCAGTTCTACTAGGCAACGGGAAGCCGTTGACCAGAAGGTCGATGGGAAGTTGCGCCACAACTTCACCGTTCTGCTTTACAGTATAGTTATCGTCATCCGTCACTCGTCCGACGACTGCGTGTGGCGTGTCATTCTCACACAGTATCTTGAGTACTCTTTCCAGCTTGTCGCAACTCACGACGGCAAGCATCCTCTCCTGCGACTCTGAAACCATTATCTCAGTCGGTGTCATTGCAGATTCCCTAAGGGGAACCTTCTCAATATCGACACTGACGCCCGTACCGCCTCTGAAGGCCATCTCGGCAGCACACGAAGTGAGTCCGCCTGCGCCGAAGTCCTGAAGCCCATCTAGGAGCCGCTCGCCTATCAGCTCGTCAAGGACATCTATCACGACCTTCTTGCTCAGAGGATCGCCTATCTGCACAGCTCTGCGGTTCCCTTCCTCTTGGTCAGAGAAGGTACCGGATGCGAAGCTCGCCCCGGCCATTCCGTCTCTTCCTGTGGTAGACCCGAACAGGACCACCTGTGTACCCGGGGTCCTTGCGCTGCTCCGTACGACATCCTCGGGCCTGATCTTTCCGATACAAACGACATTGACAAGGCAATTCTCGTCGTACGAACTGTCAAACTCCACTTCGCCTCCGACCACGGGGATGCCTACGGAGTTGCCATACTCCGATATGCCCCGTACGACGTTCTCCAGTAGGTACGCATTCTTCGGCTTGTCGGGCATGCCAAATCTCAGGGCGTTCATGAGGCCGACAGCCTTGCAGCCCTGCGAGATGACGTCGCGTATTATGCCGCCCACTCCGGTTGCTGCACCATTGTACGGATCAACTTGGCTTGGATGATTATGACTCTCCATGTGAACTCCGACGAGAAGGCCTTCGCCGATGTGAACAAGCCCTGCTCCCTCTCCTGGGCCAAGGAATACGTTCTCGTTCTTCGTGTTGAAGAGGTGAAACCAGCGTTTGCTGCTCTTGTAGCTACAGTGTTCTGACCACAGGACATCTAGCATGGCTAGTTCTGTTTCGTTTGGCTCGCGATGGAGAACCTTCCTGACATGTGCCAGTTCCTCGTTGGTTATCACTGTGTTCTCCTCACGAAGTTTCTCAGAATCATTAGCCCGTCCACAGAGCCGAGCGAGGGTCTTGATGCTCTCTCGGGATGTGGCATCATTCCAAGCACATTGCCTCTCTCGTTGACTATGCCCGCGATGTTGTCGACTGAGCCATTCGGGTTTGTGTCTTCAGCGATACGGCCGTTCGCGTCGGAGTATCTGAAGGCCATCAGCCGGTTCTTCCTCATGCGTTCGAGGTCAAGCTCGGAGCAGTAGTAGTTTCCTTCAGTATGTGCTATTGGGAGAGCCAAGACTGCGCGTTCAATGCCCTCGGTGAATGGTGTGTGTGTTTCTGCGACTTTCACGTGAACCCACTTACATACGAAATGTGCAGACACATTGGGCAGCAAGGCGCCCGGTAGGATGCCAGATTCCGCCAGTATCTGGAATCCATTACACACACCCAAGACCGGTCTATCGGAGTCGACAAGTTCCCTGACTCCTTCAAGAATCTCTCCAACCCCCGCGACCGCTCCGGCTCGGATGTAGTCGCCATAGGAGAATCCGCCAGGGATGACTGCGCCATCTGCGTCCTTCAGGGCAGCGGGATCACTGCTACTAGGAACAAGATATGGATTAGCCCCTGGTATTTGCGAGAGAGCCCGCATCACGTCATTCTCGTTATTGGTACCTGGAAATCGGAGAACGGCTATCGTCAAGTTTCCATCCTCACCTGACTCTTCTCTGCTATCGGATTTGAGAGGAGCTTCGCATTCATCTGCTTGATCTTCATAAGCAACGAGTTCGTCAGAGGCGCATCGAGCGTGATATCATAGATTCTTCCGGATCTGACTGTGTCTGCCTCTTTCAGCCCAAGTCGATTCAGAGCCTTCTTCGTGACCTCGCCTTGAGGGTTCTTAATTCCGTCTCGGGGCATGACAATCACTCGTATCCTCTCCTTCTGTGAAGGCACCTTCGAGATGTCGGACTTGCGTATGCACTGAAGCAGCTGACGGTAAGCCGCAACGACGTCACCCCTGTCCTCCCGGAAGAGATCCTTGTCTAGTGATGCACCCGTCTTTTCCCAGACCCTGATGCCATCGCCCGAGATCTCATCGGCAAGGAGTATTCTACCATCTGCTGCCTTCCCGAATTCAAGCTTGAAGTCGACCAGCTTCAGGTCCACTTGTGAGAACATCTCGGTCAAGTAGTAGTTGACACTGAGAGTGACGCTCCTCATGAACTCGACGTCCTCTTCACTTGCGAGTCCGAGATCGGCAATCGCATGAGCTGTGATGAGCGGGTCGTGCAGTGCGTCGTTTTTCAGAAAGAACTCGACAAGTGGCTGTGACAGTGCTCTTCCTCTCTCGATTCCATATCGTCGGCAGAACGACCCTGCAGCAACGTTTCTACATACAGCTTCAACCGGGAAGATGCGAACCCTGTGGCATAAGAGCCTAGGTCCTTCGAGTCGTTTCACAAGGTGGGTTTCTATGCCCATTGAGGCGAGAGCGCTGTATATGAACTCAGTTGTGTCGCACGCGATCTTGCCCTTGCCCGGCTTCAGGTCCCTTCTTGCTCCATCCCCCGCCGTCACGGCATCGGTGAACTCGACGATTATTCTCTCCGTCGAGTCTGGGTCGGTGTGTAGGCGCTTCGACTTACCCTCGTAGATGATTGTCATGTATCACGGCTCTCCTTAGTCCTCACTTGAGCGTCCTCTCGTAGTTTCTGATGCCCTCTGTTTCGCCTCTCTCCGCAATCGCCTTTCTTATCTCCCTCGCATGCGGGGTCGGATACTGACCGTTCAGGCACGCAAGGCAGTTGTCTCGCAGACCTATGGCATTCTCAAGACCATTCATGTCCTGATATATCAGAGTGTCAGCACCGATGAACTCACGAGTTTCCTCGACATCGGCCTCCGATGCGATGAGTTCCCTTGAGGTCGATATGTCAATTCCATAGTAACAAGGGTGCTTCTGAGGAGGGCTTGTCACGGCGAAGTATATCTTTCTAGCGCCGCGCTTTCTCAGGTCCGCGACTATCATCTTCGCTGTGGTCCCTCTCACGACGCTGTCGTCAACAATGAGAAGACACTTCCCCCGTATCTTGTCTTCGAGGTAGATGTACTTCTCACGAGCCATCTTGTCTCTCTGCCGTTGCGTCCGGGCGATGAAGGTCCGGCCCAAGTAACGATTCTTGAGGATTATCTCTCTCATCGGTATTCCCAGTTCCTCTGCCAGAGCCTGAGCTGCTGGTCTACTTGTGTCTGGAACTGGCACAACATAGTCGGGACTCTCTAGGTCCATGTTCTTGAATAGATCCGCCAATGATCGTCCAAGTCTAAAGCGAACGTCATAGACGAGCTGGTTCTCGATTCTGGAGGCTGGATGCGCAAAGTACACGTACTCGAAGAAGCAATGTGAGTGCTGGCAGTCCTGTGATATGGCGTATGACTCCACCGAACCATCCGACCCGAAGAGAATCAGTTCGCCGGGATAGACATCCCGTGTGACTTTCACGCCCGCCATGTCAAGCACGATGCTCTCAGAGGCGACTATCGTAATCGATTCAGACCTCCCGAAGACCAGTGGCTTGAACCCTCTTGGGTCTCTGTATGCAAACAGCTTTCCCTCGTATGTGCCCACCAAGCTATAGGCACCATCGATATCATGCTCAAGCATGCGAAAGGCCTCAACTATGTCGCCACCTGTCTGTTCGAGCTTGTCGGCCAATCGGTCTAGGATGAACTCGGCATCACACTCGTAGCTCTTACTGCTCAGTGTCTGCATGTTCGTGATGTTGCCGTTGTGTGTGAGTGCCAAGCCTCCGTCAGAGAACGGCCCCACCATTGAATCAAGTTCTTCCTCCGAGCTCAACTCTCTCCCACAGGTCGGATATCGAGTGCTTCCGAGAATCATGGTGGACGTCTTGTCGGGGACGACGATGCGCTCTGGACTTCCTAACGACTTGGCTAAGGACATCCCATCCTTGTCGCTCCACAGGAGACCGGCCGCATCCTGCCCTCTATGATGCAAGAGAAGTAGGAGTGATCTGGCCGAAGTGAGGCTGTGCTCGCCGATGATTCCCAGCACTCCGCACATTGGCCTCAGTCCTCCCGGATGATGACCTTGCGGCCGTCGACCGTGAGGCGATCTTCGCAGAACAGCCTTACCGTCCTGACCAGCGTCTTGTGCTCTTCCGCCAGTATCCTGTCGGCAAGGCTCTCTCCTGTGTCGTTGCCAGCCACCGGGACTGGTGTCTGCAAGATGATTGGACCGGCGTCGGTATCGAGATCGACGAAGTGTGTCGTGCAGCCCGAGATTCGCACGCCATACTCAACTGCCTGTTTCTGTGCATCGACTCCCTTGAAGGCAGGCAGAAGGGCCGGATGAATATTGATGATCCTGTTCTTGAATCTGTCAACGAGCACATGAGTCAGAATCCGCATATATCCGGCTAGCACGACAAGGTCGACTTGGTGCGAGTCCAGAATGTCCGCGACTCGCTTGTCATGATCTTCTCTCTCAGGGAAGTCAATCTTGGTCACAATCTCTGTCTTGATGCCGGCCTTTCGGGCCCGCTCAAGACCTTGAGCATTGCTCTTGTTGCTGACAACAATGACAATCTGTCCCGGTAGTTCCCCTTTCTTCTGTGCGTCAATCAGTGCCTGTAGGTTGGTGCCACGTCCACTAATCAGAACACCTATCCTCTTCATGCGGACTGCCCGATTGAGACCGGTTTATATGCGTATCTGAGCGAGAAGATACCTTCAGCATTAATCAGAGGCTGGTTGAGGACGGACGTCTATTCACGGTGCAGACGTGGAGTCACGAAGAGATTCCATTGGCTGATCCGGGAATCTCACGCTGTCAAGTGGAGTCTCGTCCAAGCTTCTTTGACACTCTACCCATATGTACTGCACTTGCCTCGAGTTCTCTCTAGTGGAGTAGCTGCAGCAAAAAAGGGGTCCTTCCCTCGGACCGCAAGAGAAGGGGTCCGAGGGTCAGGCTCTCAGTGTTGTCTTCTTCTTCGCATGTACATCGGTACCGACACGACTACTCCGACAAGAGGAAGAGCGACAATTCCGCTCACAATCGCGGTTTCTAGCAGGGAGCTTCCTGCCACCAATGGTCCTGCATCTGGTATGGGCAGGGGCGGTGTGGTATGGTCCGTGATGCAGTACACCTTCCCGGCGTAGTAATACATCAGGTCGAGCGGAGCTGCATTGTCGAAGTTGCCGACGTGGATGGACAGCGGTGAGTGAGTCATTGTGTAGGCTCCGATGACATCGCCTGTGACGTACTGAATCACGCCAATGTGATCCTCCAGCGTGATCACGATGTCCTTCACTCCATCCCCTTCCATGTCCGCGACAGCGACCTTCTTCGGCACTGTTGTGAGCGCGTTGTATCGCCACTTCTCTCCGAAGGCAGGGCCGTCACACACGATGATGCCTTCTTCGTTCGTGTTCACCACTATCTCATCTGTGGGTGTGCTGTCCATGCTGGCGACGACCAGCGAGCTCACAGTCGCATTCATGTTCACCTGCCAGAACGGAGCGCTGAACAGTTCCCATGCCCAGACGACGCCGTCCTCAAAGGCTAGGGCTAGGTCCCCGTACGCATCTCCGTCGAAGTTGCCGGTCTGTACGTCTACGATGAGCGGGTAGCCAGCCGGGAGTGAGCCGACGTAGGCACCATCACCCTGCCAGACAAAGACATCACCGTTTGTGCCAGAGGAGACACCTGCCACCAGAAGCTCCAATGTCGGGTCGCCTTGGAGATTTGAAACGACGGCACGAGTCGGGTAGAACGATGTAGCATTGAAGGATGAAGCATACTTCGGGCTCCCGAACTTGTCATAGAAGAAGACGTAGGTCAGGTCCGCATCCGTCGTATAGACTACTGCATACTCCATGCCGGGGAGGGTCGCAGTGAAGTCGGCTGCAGCGATCACGTTGATTCTCGTTCCTGTGGGTGCCTCTTCGTCCAATCCGGTTAGTCTGTTGCCGTTAGAGCCGTCGAGCCCCAGAACTCTGTACTTGCCGCCCATGTATGTCAGCACCAACAGATCTAGGGTCGTATCGCCTCCGAAATCGGCAAACTTCACATCGCGTATGGGCGCTCCGAAGTCGACCTTCCAGACTGGCATCGGTTCGACTGGACTGTACAGCCACAACATACCATCACTGTCTAGTATCACTGCCTCTGCGATGCCATCGGAATCCACATCGTATGTCCATAGGCCCCTGATGCTGAAGGATCTTGAGGGGTTGATGGTCAGATTCCAGTACAGTGTCCAGGGCTCGTATCCTACAGGCGGCTCGGGAATCCACGGGACTACCTCATTGATGACGCGCACGTTCGAGGTGGTGAAATTGAACCCGCCAATCTCACATGAGTTGTCACCATCGAAGTCACCAACAGCGACTTGGGCATACTCGTAGCTGGTGTCGATGTCGAAGTAGATAACTACGCCAGTCAGCGCATCTATCACGACGAGGACCCCCTCTGAGGTGCATATGCCCACAGCGAACCGGTCGCCGTCGAACACACTCAGCATGGCGTCATTGATGGAGCCATGTTCAGGTAGACTCCTATCGTAGCTCCAGATGACCCTTCCCGACGTGAACTCCTCCAGGTAAACACCGTGTTCGGTGACGTAGAGCACCTCATAGATCGAATCCGCATCGAAGTCTTCGACCCACAGCCATCGTATGTTGTAGGAGGGGATGACTGTCGAGTTGTAGAGCACTGAACGGTTTGCTGGGTCTATCGCCCAGATGTGTGCCTGTCCGGTGATGACGTCGTCTATGCCATCATCGTTCAAGTCTGCCACTCCCATTCGGATCATGTCTCCTCCAACCGGTGCATTGACCGAGAACATGATGGACCCGTCAGTGCCGTTCAGGAAGTACATTGAACCGTTCAAGACTCTAGCTGCCACGTCGAGGTGGACCCCTCCGGTGAAATTCCCCACGACAATGGCTTGGCCACCCATGCCACCCGGAACCGTCGTGTTCCAGAGAACTGTGCCTCCCGGTGTAAGTGCAACAACCCAACTCATTATGGATCCTGTGACAAACTCAGAGGTTTCGTCTCCTTGGATGTCGCCTATTGCTACCGAGTCGGGCCAGAACGGCGACACTTGGGTGTGACTGATGGTCACGCCCGAGCTGGCAACCATTATGGTGAGGTTACCGTCCCATCGGCTCACTGCAACATACGGAGGTCCTGCAGGAGTAAGGTTACCGACCTCGATCCAGAACGGGTCTCCAGCATAGAGGTTGTTGACCCAAAGCTGGGTACCGTTGCCGTCGTAGGCACGGACTGCTCCTGTGTCCTCTCCGACTACTATGTCATCCCGGCCGTCGTCGTTAACGTCGAAGACGGCCAATGGTTGACTAAGGCCGAAATAGGATACTGGAGCTCCGATAGTGCTCGTCCACAGTTCCTCGGAACGAAGGAGAGGAACCCTCCCAGTTTCCACATCGACAAATTCGAAGAGGAAGACATCGCCTCTCTCGCAAGACACACCTATTTCCTCGAAACCATTACCGTTTGAGTCGTACACTGTCACTCCTGTCACCGGTTCTGCCATCGGACTGGATAGCCAGGCCTCCTCATGTTGCATGACCTCGCTGCCTACGTTCGAGTGCTTGAGTTCGTAGACCCCAACGAATTCGTCGAAGCCGGCCACGACCTCCCTGCGACCATCGCCGTCAGTGTCGCCCACGTCCATGTCAACCACACTTTCAATGCTGAAGTGTGTGAATCTGGAGGACGGGTTGATGCCATATACCAGGTCTCCGGCTTCGTGAGATGTCTGTCTCGGATATGGGCGTCCAGTGCCATATCCCACGATGTCTGCCGGACTCAGCGGTGTCAGAATCATCGAGAAGAAGCTGAAGGTGTGCATCTGCATGAAGCCGCCTCCTCTCAATCCTTGCAAGCTGGGACAGAGGGCCTGAGGAGCGTAGATCTTGACAGTCTCATTGTACCAGTACTGCACGCCGCCTCCAGGGAGTTCTACTCTGATGAGTGACTGCGGGAAACTTGCCAAAGGCTCATGCTGGCGCCAGATTGTGTAGGTGTTGCTATAGCTCATCTGGATGCGGTCCTCAACGGGTGACTCCACTGACTCGTAGGCCACCATGAGGCTCTCCTCGGGCGCATCCAGTATGCCGAGATCAGGGTTGACCTCATTGTTGTACGAGCTCGTCGCCCTATACATGGGGCTTTCCTGCCAGATGAATGAGCTGTTGCTTATGGCCACGAAGATATCTAGGTCGGTCTTGGCGAGGGTGTTGTTCCGCCCTGATACCGCCAATGCATATCCGCCGTCTGGCAGCATTATGATGTCGCACGACTGTACATAGTACTGACTATAACTCCTGTACTGGACTACAAAGCCTAACGACCAAGTGCCAGACCAGGTGCTGACAGTCTTGAAGTACACTCTATGGTCAGACGTTCTAGTGTATATCATGCCTAGCTGTGTTCCTATGCTAAACATGGACGGATAGTCTCTCACATTGCCGCCGTCATTGAGCACCAGCTGGGGCGTCACCCACACTCCAAGATTCAGGTCGAGTTTCGATGCCCATATGTCATAGTATGGGGTGCCGCCGGAAACTGTGACACTCTTCCATATCAGGTAGAGCGTTCCGTTGTTGTGCAGGAACAGAGAGGGTTCGTACTCTGTAGGGAGGCCCTCCGGATAGCCCGTATAGTCACCCGCGAATATCTGAGCCCCAGAACTCCAGATATCGGAAGGCACGTAGTACAGCTTCCAGAAGAGCTGGTTGGATTGACAGTACACGGACACCATGTAGTTGTCGTTTATGTTCCACAAGTACGCAATATCGTTATCCCCACGACTAGTGAGCAACCGCGATTCTCCGGGGAGGTACGCGCTCTTCAGCTGTACAATTGGGTAGTTGGGTGACGAGGTCACCACGTCCACCTTCCTGTAGCCCGTGCCTCCTCCCCAGTACTCCCAGATATCAAAGCCCTGCGCGTGACCGATGATGATCTCCTGTTTGGAATCATAGTCCTGATCGTCAAGGACGATGCTTGTGACTGGATTCCAGTAGGTCACCTCTGATGGAGCTGCCCAGACCTCCTCGAAGTTGGCGCCGCGCCACTCGTAGATCTTGAGGAATCCATCCTCTCGCATTTGAGTGGTGTTCGCCCTGCCGCCAAGGATGATCTCCCTATAGCCGTCCTCATCTGTGTCGCACAGGGTCAGAGCCTCTATTGATGCCTCACGGTAGTCCTCTTCTGCTCCGTTACCAATCAGGTAGTACCGCCCATCGAGGGACTTGGATACCATGAAGTATTCATTGGGCCTCGTCCATGAGTCGTAGCCTATGTTGTAGACAAAGAGGAACGGACCCGCAGCAACCACTAGCTCTCTCTCACCATTGAGGTCGTAGTCATCGCCTGCTCCCAATGCCGTGATGATCGTGTCCTCAGTCCAGCCGACGCTTGTCGTGAAACCAGAATCGCGTAGGTCAATCATGTAGACTAGGTCGTAGGTGTCATCTATCCCCGTGTCTTCGAAGACGTAGACTTGGAGACTGCCCGCCGCTATCAGTTCCTTGTATCCATCACTGTCAAGGTCGCATCCGGCGACTATGTGCGTGACATGATCCCATATCACGCGGTTGAAAGTGCCAGAGATGCCCTCCAGCTCTTCCCACAAGTATGGGCTAGTGTCACTGACTACAGTGTGGTTGATGTCGAAGGACCTGAAGGCACGTTTGTATGTGTTGTTCACCATGTGCTCAAAGATGTAGATGTTGTTGTCGTAATCCCCAACGATAATCTCACCCTTGCCGTCTGCATCGACATCGTCAGAGCGCACAGTGAGTGTCCAGTCAGCAAGGTCGTCTGCTGTACTCCACGACTCTGTGGCATGATAGCCAAAGTTGCTGGCGCCCTCGTTCTGGATGGCAAACTCGTATCTGTAGACAGTCGGATACGTGGCCAGCACATAGCTGGCTGATTGGTCGTACGCAGGCCAGAAGACACTCATTGTCTGAGTGTCGGTCTTGTAAGCCATCATGGTGTAGTCAGCATTCCCCAACGTTACCATGTCCGCATTGAGTGTCTTCCAGAAGTCTTGAGGCAGGTTCCAGTTGTATGGGACCATCCTGATATTCGTGAAGCTGTTGTACTTCAGGTTTGTTTCAGGTCGAGTGTTAGAGAACAGCTTCTTGTTCTGGGCCCACACAGGTTCGTCGCTGGTACCTCTGTTCAGCCAACAGGTCGCGCCTGCGCGACTGTCATAGCTTAGGATGAGGTCTAGGTCGCCGTCCTGGTCTATGTCCCATACCTCTGGCTGGCCCCAGTAGTCGTTCATGGAGTCTCCGCTGTTTATTACCTCGAAGTACCCCTTGTGCATCCTGAACATCGGCACAGTCCATCCGCTTGGTGTTCCGATGTTCTCACAGTAGTAGACAAATCCGGTCGACAGGATCATGTCGAGATCACCGTCGCCGTCCCAGTCGACGAACTTCATTCTCGGAACAGCCTTTGCGTTGGCAAGCGCAACAACAATGTCTCCTGTGTCGTCCACATTACTTGCCTGCTCGACATCGGCGGTTGAGAAAGGATCGGTAGGAGCAGCACGGTGGTAGAACCGGATGTTGGCGCTCATCGCTCCCACTCCGAGACCGTACTTCTCGTCTGGTTCAATCGTCGGATCGAGCGTGCCGACCACGGCCACAGGCATCTGAAATACGTTGAATGTCGCCATCTCGACTGTGGCTATGTTAGTTCCCACTGCGGCCTGTATCGGAGCGAAGTAGCTCTCCGCTACTGCGTCCTCCTCCAGAATGCCCAGCAGCGTATAGAACGGATTAGGCGATGTCCTATACACGCGGAACTGACTGTTGTTGTCGATGACTATCATCTCGTGCGGGTTCATCGCCCCAACCCAGTCATACTGATACATATCCCCTATTGTCCAGTGGCGGAATGTACCCGTGACTGGCATCTGATACTGGACCCCTCCGATCAACCATATCGGGATACGGGTCTCATGGCCAACATAGACCATGTCCCAGACGTTCGTGTCCAGCTTGAAGAAGTCGTCACGAGACGAGTCCCATACGAGGTCATACTTGGAGGTCGTCTCATTGAAGTTGTAGGCATAGAAGTTCCCTATGACGGTCGTGATGATGAGTCGGTCCGGTTCGTTTGGCGGTCCGTACAGGTTGAACGTCGTTGGCAGAGGCCCAATGGCTACTGTCAGAGCGCTTGTGATTTGATTGTAGGCCTGCATCAGCTCGATTGAGTCAAGCCGGTAGGTCACGCCGCCGTAGACGGTGATCTTGAGGTATCTGAACCAGTCCCACTTTCTCGTTCCAAGGGCGTCGTCGACATCTACATAGAGGTAGTTGAGGACGGTCCATATGCGAGTGCTGCTGACCTGTTCGAAGTCAGTGGATGACTGACCGATTGATATGTTGATCTTGGTCGCTGATATAGAACCTTGGAATCTGAACTTGAGGTCATACTTCGCGGTTGCACTGCCTGTCCCCTCTTCGTCCTTGCCGAAGTCGACTATCGCCGTCGCGTTGGGTGCGATTCCTCCATTGAAGATGGAATAGTAGAAGTCGGTTGCGTTAGCCAGACCAGTGTTGTACGGGTAGCACTGCGCTGGAGGATCGAAGAGCCCTGCACCTATGTACTTGTACTTGATGGGCTCGCTGATTATGGTCCCGTTGGCCAGCTGGAACGTGACGTTGTTCGCAGACACAATGGAATCGGCCCAGAAGTCAAGCCTCCAAGGTGAT
>Ga0316624_10000213_pt1 | contig 18164 bp, 17 predicted proteins | sample OWC_Aug_N3_C1_D5_FD_207657 | JGI IMG/M metagenome (GOLD analysis project Ga0316624, IMG submission 207657) | Wetland soil microbial communities from Old Woman Creek delta, Ohio, United States - OWC_Aug_N3_C1_D5_A | ecosystem: Environmental > Terrestrial > Soil > Wetlands | place: USA: Ohio... | reverse complement strand
TTGCGGGGATAGACCTTTAAGAGATCAACGACCTGCTGTTTTGAGAGGAGTTCTTCGACACTGGGGATCTCACGGAGCACCTGTTGACGAAGGGATGGGGACATTGGGCTTTCTCCTCATCAGGAGTGTTTTAAAGATTTTAAGGAAGTTCATTCGGATGAATCGAGTGGGCCACTCCAGCTCTTTTTTTTCGCAAATCGTGGACATGCTGTAATGACGGAGGGCGTCACTTCCGCTTGAGACGGACCCCAAGAGCCGCTCTCGCTCTCGTGGATCCGAAACGGCCATGATCCGGTCAATCTCCTTCATCATCCGAACGGACCCTTCCAGCCTGGCTTCAACCGATGCTGCGGTTCTCGGATCGATCAGAGCGAATTGGGCTTTTAGCCGGTTGAGCCGTTTCCCGGCCTCATAGGTGCTATAAACGATCTCATCCCGCGTCATCCACTCCGTTTCATAGTTGAGGATGTATTTCCAACTGGGAGACAAGGAAGCCTGACGGTGCTCTTCCACTGTCCGATAAAGCAGACGGTACCCGTATCTTTCCGGAGCTTCAAAAACGGCACTCCCGGGATCCAAAAAAGGGGCTAGGGGGGAAATGAAAGGGATCAGTTTGTTGTAGGAGCGAAATCGCTCCAAGAGAGAATGACAATAATCCACCGTCTTGAGAACGGATGAATAAGTCTGTTTTGGAAGGCCGGTCATAAAGAACAGGTCAATCCGTTTCGAGCCAAGGTCGATGGCATCTTCGAGCATGTTTTCCAGCGATGGATTGTTGTAAGGCCTTCCAAAGGCCTTCCGGACTTCTTCGTCGTGAGACTCGGGAGAGATTTCGATATTGAAGTTGAGAATGGAGTCAGCAATCCTTTCCAGTTGAGCCCTCGTCGGAGGAACAAAAAATTCAAAAGCGATATGGTTCTTGATGGGCTTCCGTTTCATCTCCCGAAGAAAAGTAAACCCATATTCCTCCCCCGGCTGGAAGATGTCGCCGATGATCATGACGGGGGCAAGCAGATGATCCGAGACGTTGAAGATATCCTGTGCCAATAACTCGGGGTTTCGGTAGGCGGGTTTCCTCCGGTTAGCGATGTTTCGAAAGGTCTGAGCAGAGCCTCCGCACGTTCTGCAAGCGTAAGTGCATCCCCGGCAGGTGAAGACCGCCGTCACGGGATAGGTATACCAATCTTTAAAAGGCTGGTACCCTGTGGGATCAATATACCTGACCACCTTCTTCATGATGTGACTGTAGTCGATCGTTATCTCATCAAGATTTTCCGGAACATGGGTGAGGGGGTTGATTTGAATTTCATGGTTCGAGTCCCGGTAGGTGAGGTTCGGAACGTTTTTTGGGTCCCCTCCTTTTTTGATGATTTGAAGGAGCTGGGCCAGGGGGACCTCCGTAGAATCTCCTCGCATCACAAAATCGACGAATGGATATTGCCGGAGTATCTCTTGATGAAAATAAGTGGCAGAGAGCCCGCCCAGGATGACAGGGATGTTGGGATGAAACCGTTTGATGATCTCTGCGAGGGCCAATGCCCCCTGGACATGGGCCATCCAGTGGAGATCGATCCCGAAGGCGACGGGCTTGTGTTTCCGGATGAGCCGCTCCACGTCAAAGGTCTCGTCCTTCAGCATCTTCATGGCCACATTGATGATCCTGACGTTGAGCCCATGGCGCTCCAGATATTCTGAGAGGCTGGCAAAACCGATCGGATACATTTCAAAGATGGGGGTGGAGGGAACGACATCGCTGATGGGACCATGGATTCCGGGCCGCTTTCGAAAGTCGTAAAGAGAAGGAGGATGGAGAAGGAGGAGATCCATAGGTGCCGTCGTCATCACTTCGGAGTGGCTGGTTTATCCGTTGGCTGGTTTTTTGTTTTATAAGCTTCAATGATCTTTTTAATCTCAGGATCTTCTTTCATCTGCTCCTGAAGCGAAAGAATGCGATTCGTAAACTGGTTTTTACCCCGGAACTGGTTCAGGGTGCGCTCCGACTCTTCTTTGGCTTTTCGCAATTGAAGGCTTTCCGTCTCGGTGATCCCCTTCGAGGTTAATCGCTCGTTGTATCTCTTGATGTTGTTCTCGAGTGAAACTTTCGTTGCCGAATTGTAAAAGGCAGGATCATTGTTATAAAGGACGAGATCCAGCCTTCCTCCAAACATTCCTCGAGAAGCCGTCTGAAGGATAATGGCATTCTGGATGACCGGGGGATAGGTGAGATTGATCCCCGTGTGACCACCCGAGATGACATGGATGCCTTGGACCTTCTGGGCCAATTCCATATCTTTCGCATAGCCAAGATGGCTGAGGAGAATGATCAGATCGGTTTTGGGCTTAAGTTCCCGGACCATGGCCTGTGCTGTTTCAACGAGCGGATGGAAACTCAAACCCTTCTTCCGGGGGTCGGAAGGATTTGTAAACAGATCGGGGGAGAGGAGGCTAAACACACCCACCCGAAGGCCGTTGACCTCCTTGGTGAGAAAGGTCTGAAAAAGATTTTTGCCCGATCCTTCATCGACCAGGTTGGAACAGAGGAACGGGAAATTGGCCTTCTTCGAAATTTCGAGCAAAAAATCCTTACCTAAAGTCAAATCATCATCCCCGATTCCCATCGCATCGTAACCCATGAGATTGAAGCTTTCGATGATGAGGCGGGCCTTTTCGGCCACTGCCGATAATTCGCTTTCCGGAACGGGATTCAGGTATTTCTTAAAGAAAAGATCGCCCGCATCGGAGACGAATATTCCCTTTTCAGCTGCCCGTAAATCCTTTACCCATGCTCCCCTTCTGGCCAGACCGCCAGCTCGATTCTTTTCCCCTCAGGTCGGACAGGGGTCAATCTCCCCGTTGATATTGTTACTATAGACCACGGTAAGCGTCTTCACCGACCTTTGGGCGTGGGACGGAGAGGCATGGAACAACAAGAACAATCCCAGGACCAGGACGCCGATTCCAAACCATTTTCCGTTCATCGCGGGCCTTTCCATAAAAATATTTATAGCCCATCCCCTCTCTGAATACAAGTATCCCTTCACCGCTTGCCCACCCCGATTTCTTTCTTCGGTATATAAGAGAGCGATCGATCCGGAGGGAGCGAGCAAATCTTTTGAATGCGACCAGGATCACCTGTTGTGGGAATCTCGTCGGTACCCATCGGCACTCACCCTTTCAGGTTAGTCATCACCAAGCGGATGAATTGATCCATCTGAACATGGATCGGGTCTGCGCAGGATGGCAGCCCCGCAGAATTTGGGAAACTCCCTGCGGGAAACGCCTCGTCTCCTATCCAGCCGTATTCTCTGAAGGGTCACACGTCCCTTCCATTTAAAAATAGATTTCGTTATAATTCTTAACTGTATCCATTATGAACCCGAGGAGATGAGAGATGAAGATCGTTAGACCGAAGGGACCTGAAATATTCGATATTGAATTGGAGAAAGATCTGCTGGCCAAAAACAGAGAGCTCGCCAAAGAGAATCGGAAGAGGTTTGATCGTTCAAAGATATTGGCCGTTGATGTGATGGGCTCCATCGGATCGGGAAAGACTTCGTTGATCAAGGCCATCTTGAAGAGGCTGGGAATGGGAAAGAGGGCGGCCGTCATTGCAGGGGACCTTACGACCACCATCGACGCTGAAAGAATCGAAGCGGAAGGTGCCCGTGTCATCCAGGTCAACACCGGGAAGGAATGTCATCTCGATGCCCACCTCATTCACCAGGCCGTCGATCGGATGAAATTGGATGGCGTGGACGTCCTTTTCATTGAGAATGTGGGAAATCTGATCTGTCCGGGAGAATTTCCTCTGGGCGCCCACAAGAGGCTGGTGGTGACCTCCGTGACCGAAGGGCCTTACACCGTCGTCAAACATCCCTATATCTTCAGAGAGGCGGATGTGATCGTTCTCAATAAAATGGACATGGCTAAACCCATGAGAGTAAGTCTTTCCAAACTGGAAAGGGATGCCCGACAGATCAACCCGCGGGCCTCTTTGATCAAGACCAATGCGCTGGGTGGAGGAGGTATTCCAAAAGTCATTGAAGCTCTCGGGCTGAAACGTTAGCCATGCACGAATTTTCCATCTCCGACGAAATCGTAAAAAATGTCCTGGGCGCCGTAAAAGAGAACAATGGCAAGAAGGTTCTTTCCATCCAGTTAGAGATCGGAGAGTTGGCGCTTCTCAATGTGGAGCAGGTTACGTTCTGGATTCGAGAGATGTTCAAGGGATCGGTTGCCGAGGGAGCAAAAGTCAAAGTAAGAACGATCAAGGCTCGCATCAAATGTGAATCCTGCGGATACCGGGGGGGGATGAATCTGGATCAACAAGACCCTTTCCGACACGCCATTCCTTATTCCTGCCCGAAATGCCAGTCGTTCCAGATCGACGTCGAAAAGGGACGGGAGTGTCATCTCAAAAAGATTCAGGCACTCCGATAAGCCTGGAGAGAAACCATCTCATGTCCTCCGTGGATTTTTCACTCCTCAGAGATCGAGAGGGATTTCCCTCTCGCGTGATGGAAGCTTTAGCGCAGGAGCCCGTAGACTACCTGGAGCAGTTTGAATTCATCGATCGGCAGAGGACAAGCCAAGGACGCTGGGGGGCGGGAGGGGTTCTTCTGCCGCTCTTTTTCCGCGAAGAGCAAATCCAAGTAAAGGACCCTCCCGGTCACTATGTCCTACTCCTCAGCAAACGGTCCAAGAATGTCCAGCAGCCGGGCGACCTCTGCGCTCCGGGCGGCGGAATTCATCCTCGCATGGATTGGCTTCTGGGAAAACTCCTTGAGATCGGACTCTTCCCCGGGGTCCGCAGCCGGGGCTTCGCGCTGGCCAGACCTCGAGGGAAAAGGATCTACGGGAAACTTCTTCTCCTGCTCGGCAATGCGCTCCGGGAGAGCTGGGAAGAGTTACACCTGAGTCCCTTCAACGTAGAATTCCTGGGACCGTTGCCGGCCTATCGCCTGACTTATCGGCGGTGGATCATCTTCCCTCTGGTCGGAAGGGTGACCCATCGCTGGAGGGCGAGGCTCAACTGGGAAGTGGATAAGATCGTTTCGATTCCCCTCGAAGATTTCTTCCATCGGGAAAATCATGCCATATATTCGCTGGAGGTGCCCGAAAGCCTCGTCGATCAGGGAATTCCCAACCCCTGGGAGTTTCCCTGTTTTGTCCATCAAGAGGCCCGAGGAGAAGAAATCCTTTGGGGTGCTACTTTTGAGATTATTCGGACCTTCTTCCGGATGGTTTTTGATTTTTCTTTCCCCGTTCCGGATCAGCAACGGGTGATCCGCAGGCCTCTGGCCTCAAACTACCTCTCCGGAAAGAATAAGTCTTGAGAGGCCATCCGGCTCCTTCATCGATACCCATTACGGAGTGAGGTTAAGGCGATCCATGATGACACGAACGACGATTTTGGGAGTTGCGGAGATGTCCACTGTCAAACCGTCCTTTGGCTCTTCAAGAGTATCTAATTGACTTCTTAGCAAATTCTTATCCATATAAGGATGCTGGCGCTCTTCAATCCGTGCGCGCAGCAATTCATAGGAGCCTTTTAAATAGACCGTTTTCACCGTATTCTGGTTTACGCCGAGGAGTTCCCGGTAGGCCTGCTTCAGGGCCGAACAAGCCAGGACCGAATTCTTTTTATCTTTCAGCCAGAGCTGTATGTTCGAATGCAATTTTTCCAGCCATGCCTTGCGATCCTCATCGGTTAAAGCAATTCCGGCCCGCATCTTTTCAACATTTTTTTGAGGGTGAAAGTCATCCCCATCGTAAAAAGACCAGCCGAGCTTCTCAGCGAGCATCTTCCCGATGGTTGTCTTGCCACAGCCCATCGGCCCTATCAGGATGAGTACCATAATATTCCTTTTCCACAACTTATTTCAGTACCGAGACCAACTGCCATCCTGACAAGTCGGGATGGCTTGAGGGTTCGAGGATTCAAGGGGTCAAGGGTTCGAGTGAATCTTTTCTTATCTCTTCGTAATTTGGATTCTTATTCCAGGCGGTAAAGGATCTCACCGGCGTGGTCGACATAAAGGACGCCCTCATCCTCCTTCCCCATGTAATCCGGAATCCTGATCTCAGCCGGATTCATATAGCCCAAGTTGATCTGCTCGCATTTCTCTTTTGGAATCGCGGTCGCCAGGACGACTTGAATGCGGGGTTTTTCAATGCCGTTTTGGTAGATGCCGGTCCCGCACACATGGGTGGAATGGGCGAGAACGCCTCTGGGGACATCTTTGAAATTCCCCATTTGAGAAAGAAAGTAGTCCCGCACGTGGTATCCTATTTTTTCAATATAATCTCCCCAGGTACTGGAGACCCTGTCAATATGCGGGGCATAGATGATGAGTTTGCCACCGTCGGCCACCACCTGCTCGAGCTTGTACATCACTTTTCCGCCTGTCCAGATCTCATCATACATCTCGGGCGCTTTGCCCAACACGGTCCGATAGGGTTTCTTTTTGACCACGATGTGAACTTTCGAGGACACATCCGCAGCCGCAGACCATGCCGCTTTCACGTCGCCGGCAAAAAAACCGTACAATCCGGCATCCGGCTTGACCACCATGGCCAAACAATGAATGGGCAGGTTGATTTTTTCCATCGCCTTATGAATCACCTGCCGGACCGGGGTCTCTTTCTTCCCGATGATCTCTTTGCAGGTCATCACCGCGGACAGCCAGTGGAAAAAATGTAGTAGCTCGCCGCCAGAAATGCCCGGGAACAGGTATTTTGCGCCACCGGAGAATCCAACGACTTCATGAGGGAAAACCGGACCCAGAATGAGGATCAGGTCATAGGCATAGATCTTTCTGTTGATTTCGATCGGTACCCTTTCTTTCAGGAGTCCGCCGGAAATTCTTTCAACCTCTTCCTCGGACAGATATCCAATTCGGAGAAAGGTTTCCGGCAAATCCCAGCGGTGGCAAAAAAATTCAGACGGCGCAAATGTCTCCTTCCGGGATAGAGCGGTGATCCCATAAAGGCCTAGAATCCTCTCTTCGGACAACGGCGGATGAGTTCCCACGGCTACCATGAAATCCAATTTGGCAGCCCGCTCTCCGATTACCTCCCGGATCGCGCGAACCATCATCGGCAGCGGGCAACTCCTGGTCGCGTCCGGCGTTAATACCAGGACACGTTTTTTTTCATACAGGGTGGCGGGTGTTCCGCCTTCGATCATCTCCTTAACTTTCTCTTCTGAAAAGGACACAGCTTCTTCTTCCTCCTTCCCGGTCAGTCTTTCAAAGCCCCCATGGTCAGTCCTTGGACGATGGTTCTCCTCACGAAGAATGCAAATACGGAAACCGGCAGAACGATCAGGGTAGCCGCGGCGCCGATGCCGGCCCAGTCAATCTTTCCGTAGGAGATGAAATTGTATACCGCCACCGGCACGGTTTTGGTCTTCGGGCCGGAGAGGATGAGCGAGAAGAGAAACTGGTTCCACGAAAAGATAAACGACAGTATTGCCGAAGTGGCAATCCCGTTTCGCACCAAGGGCAGCACGATGATGAGAAAACTCTGCAAGCGGGAACACCCGTCGATCATGGCCGCATCTTCCAGTTCCTCCGGCATCCCCTCAAAGAAGGAGACCATCAGCCAGATCACCATAGGCAGGGTAATGATCAGATGGGTGATGGTCAGGGCCGTGTACGTGTCGATGAGCTTCAGGTGACGGAAGATGATGTACCAGGGCAGGAGGTAGCTCACGAACGGCGTCATCCTGGCGACCAGGATGAGGATACCGATCTTTCCCTGCCGGTATTTGGCGATAGAATAGGCTGCCGGCAGCCCCAACACCAGTGAAACACCCGTGGCCAGACCGGCGATGATGAGACTGTTCATCAGGTATCTGAAAAAATTGTACTGTTGAAAGACCGCCCTGAAGTTTTCCAGTGTGGGCACAAAAATGAACTCCGGTGGATAGGAGATGTTTTGCACCCCGGTCTTGAGCCCGGTCAGGATCATCCAAACGAAGACGAACACGGGCGGCAAACACAAGGCGACGGCGCCTGCATAGAAAAGAATTGATTTAAAAGTCTTCACCATTTCAGTTCCAGTGATCCTCTCTCATGGATCAGCGCTTCGATTGCAGAGCCCCGCCCCGGTTAGACCTCCTGCGCTCTGAGACGCATCCGGTTCATAACCACGTTGAACGCGAGGACAATCAAGAAGACAACCACCATGAGGGCCGAGCCGTACCCGGCCTTGAAGAAGCTGAACGCGACATTGTAGGAATAGAGATAGAGCGTCTCGGAAGCGATGCCCGGGCCGCCCTGCGTGATCGTGTAGATCATGTCAAACTCCTTGAGGTTGTCCAGCGACCGCAACATCAATGCTGCAATCAGCACCGGCCAGATCAGGGGCAGGGTGATATGCCAGAAAATCTGAAACGTGTTAGCACCGTCGATTCGCGCGGCCTCATAGGGATCATGGGGCAGGGATTTGAGCCCTGCCAGAACAATCAGGGTGATCATGGGCGTCCATTTCCACACGTCCACCATGACCAGGGCGGGAATCACGGTCATCGGGCTGCTGACCCAAAGGCTTCCGGGGAGGCCGACGCTTCTCAGCAGGTAATTCATAACCCCGATTTCGGGGTTCAGCATGATCCTCCAGATTAATGCGACAGCCACGGGCGTGGCCGCAAACGGAAAAATATAAATTGCCTGGACGATCTCGCTGCCCTTAAATTCACGATTGAAATAGACCGCGATAAGAAGTCCCAGCACCAGCTCGAGGGAAAGGCTCAGGCCGCTGAAATAGACCATCACTTTCACGCCGTTTAAGACGCGCTCATCGGAGAAAAGTTCGACGAAATTTCCGAAACCGATAAATCGCGGCTGCCCCAGCCCGATGGTCCATTTGGTGAAAGTAAGATAAAGGTTATACGCGATGGGAATGATGACGATGAAAAAGATCGCGATCACCGCAGGCGCCGGGTAGACAAGCGCCTGGTGCCGGTCCATGAACCGGCTGAGTGCGCTGGGAGCTGTCTTCATAGCAGTATTTTTTTTCCTGATCCTGGGGGGTCGGGATCCATCCGCGAAGTGAAGGCGAACATATTCTCACCGTTTGAAAGTGTGATATCGGATACTGCCTGCATATCACCGGGCAGGGTCGCTCTCATGAGTACCCTGCCCGGTTTCTAGCCGATGTGATATTCTACGGGCGGACTATCGCTCCATCTTCTTATCCATCAACTCGGCTGCTTTCTTGGCCGAGGCGGCCACATCCTTGCCTTCGATGGCATCCACGATCACCTGGCCGGTGATATCCCGGATCTCGGGGACGTTGATGACGGGTGGGTTCCACTGGGGCTGACCGATTTCAAATGACTTCATCGTGCTCGACGTCCAGTCTGGATGGTCGTCTTTGGATTTATATTCCTTAGCGTTCCATGCCGACGCCCTTCCTGCCGGCACGCCAGCCAGGAGTGCGCCCAGACAATTATTTTTGTTGGTGGCCCATTGGATGAATAGCCAGGCTGCCTTTTGCCGCTCGGGTGTGCTGGTTTTGCTGATGGAGAGACTCCAGTTGGAAACATGGGGCAGCCTGCCCGCCGGGCCGGCCGGGATAACCGCATAACCCACCTTCCCGGCAACCTTGGACTCCTTCGGGTTTTCATACAAGGCCTTAAACACGTTGGCGTCGTAAATCATGGCAGCTTTGCCTTCCATAAACATGGACGTGCTTTCGGCCCAGTGAAGCATGGCGCCGCCCTGAGGACCATAGTTTCTCAACAGGTCCCCGTAAAACTTAAAGGCTGCGATGTCCTGGGGCGAGGCGAAGTTCGAGTTTCCCTGGGCAGTGGTCCATGAACCGCCGAAGCTGTACAGGAAGTCGACCCACTGGGACGTCGCCGCCGACCCCTTTCCTCTCAAGGTAATACCGACCATCTTCTTGCCCTCGATCTCCTTTCCATGGAAAAACTTCGCCGTCTGCTCCAGTTCCTTCATTGTTTGAGGGACCTTTACCTTGAGCTTTGTAAACAGATCCTTGCGATAGGCCAAAAGGGAGGTCTCGGCATTGATGACGATGCCGATCAGCTTGCCATCCACCGACGAGGCCTTTGCAAAGCTTGGGAAGAAGTCCTTAAAATTCCAGTCGGCCTCGGTGAGGCCGGGGTCGGCGATGTACGCGTCCATGGGCTGGAGCCATCCCGCTTTCCAGTAGTGGAGATCGTCCTGGCCCGGCATAATCATGTACCCATCCACCTTGCCTCCGGCATTGAGTTCAATCGTCCGTTTGTTCCGGTATTGATCTTCCGGAAAAGCTTCGATCGTCACTTTGATGCCGGTCAACTTTTCGAACTCGGGTACCTTGGGTTCGATAAACGTGGTAAACGGATGCTTGTTCATCAGAAAACGGATCTCGGTGCCCTGGAGCTGCTTCCAGTTGACTGCTCCGAGGGCGATTGAAGAAAATACGCCCACACAAACCAGAGCGACCAACGATAAACATACCATTCTTCTTTTCATATTCTGCCTCCTCTTTTAAGAGTTTTGAATTCCCTCGTCAGACCAATCGTTTGCCGAGATGAATCCTTCGATTCACACAATGGTCTGCGTCGTCTCCTTGTCAAAGAGATGGGTTTTGGACATCTTGAGGCCTACCTCTAATGTTTGGCCCACGGTCAGCGGCCGTTCCGGGGACTCCATCCGGGCCACGATGGCATGAGGTCCGCAGGTCAGATAGACAAAAGTTTCAGACCCGAGGGGCTCCACCACATCGGTCCGTGCCTTAAGGGTGTTTTCGTGGACGCCGACAGATAGGGAGGTGCATTCCGCCACGTCCTCGGGCCGAACGCCGAATGTAACCTGTCTGCCGACATAGGGTTTGACTTTAGGAGAAAAGGCCTCGGGCAACCTCACCTTAAAACCAGCGGCGTCTATAAAATAGGCGCTCCCTTCCTGGATCAGTGTGGCTTCGATAAAGTTCATGGCCGGGGAACCGATGAACCCCGCGACGAACCGGTTGGCCGGCTGCTTGTAGACCTCCAGGGGCGCCCCGAATTGCTGAAGCGTGCCGTTGTACATGATGAAGATCCGATCGGCCATGGTCATAGCCTCCACCTGATCGTGGGTGACATAGATGATGGTGGCCCCCAGTCGCTGGTGTAGTTTACTGATCTCGGCCCGCATGGCGACTCGGAGTTTGGCATCGAGGTTGGAGAGCGGCTCGTCGAACAGGAAGACCTTCGGCTTTCGGACGATCGCTCTTCCCACGGCCACTCTTTGCCGCTGTCCTCCCGAGAGCTGTTTCGGTTTTCGGTCGAGAAGGTCATGGATGCCAAGAATGTCGGCCGCCTCCCGCACACGGTCGTCGATTTCATCCTTGGGAAACTTCCTCATTTTCAACCCGAATCCCAGATTTTCCCCGACGTTCATGTGAGGGTAGAGAGCGTAGTTCTGAAAGACCATCGCGATGTCCCGATCCTTGGGCGCGACGTCATTCACCAGGCGGTCGCCGATAAAGATCTCGCCGGTTGTCACAGGCTCGAGACCGGCGATCATCCGGAGCGCAGTGGTCTTCCCGCATCCGGAAGGTCCCACCAGCACTGCAAACTCCCGGTCCTGGACTTCAATGCTGAGATTCTCGACCGCCGTCACCGACTTGAATCGTTTCGTCACGTTTCTCAGGGTCACACTTGCCACGTCCTCTGCCTCTTTTCAGTTTTTATGAAATCGAGAATCCGGAATTTAGCAACCCGAAGTAACAGTAATGAATTGCCTAAATCGAATAAGATGAATACCCTCCATCGACGGGCACAACCACGCCGGTGACGAAACTGGAAGCATCTGAGAGCAACCAGACGAGGGTACCGATCAGATCCTCCGGCTGGCCGAACCGGCCCATGGGCGTGTGGGCAATTGCCTTTTCACCCCGCGGCAAGAGACCGCCCGTCTTCTGATTCGTCAGCAAGAATTTATTCTGTTCGGTCATAAAAAAACCCGGCGCCAGGGCGTTGACGCGAACGCCTGTCCGCGAGAGATGGACCGCCAGCCACTGCGTGAAGTTGCTCACCGCCCCCTTGGCCGCCGAATAGGCAGGCACTTTCGTGAGCGGCGTCAAGGCACTCATGGAAGAAATGTTGACGATCGACCCTTTGGACTTCTTGACCATTCCTTGTGAAAAGGTCTGGCTCACGAGAAACGTTCCCATGAAATTGAGGTCAAACACCTGGCGGAATCCGGTGGGATCCAGATCGAAAAAAGACTGGGTTGCCGGATCAGGTGACCCTGCAGGATTGTGGAATTCTTCGGAAGTGGTGGCCCGGGGAGCATTGCCGCCAGCGCCGTTGATCAAGAAATCGGGCGGGCCCCATAAACTGCAAACCTCCTCATAGCACTCCCGGACCTGCCCCCTGTCGAGCACGTCGCACCGAAGCGCCATGGCGGTTCCACCGGATCCGGTGACGGCGGACGACCGGGCCTCGGCCTTCTTCAGGTCGATATCCAGCACAGCCACCTTCACGCCCATCGCGCCGAGGGCTTCGGCCATGGCGCCGCACAAATCGCCCCCACCGGCGGTGATCGCGACAACTTTTCCGTTAAGATCAAAATAACTCAAGAAATCGTTTTTCATGTCACCTCCATCCCTGACAGTCAAAATCCGCCTTGCTCGCGCACAAAGGCCGTCACTTCTTCCAAGAAGGGCATGGAAATAGAGCAACCGTGGCGGCTGGCTACCATTGCACCGCAGGCGTTCCCCAGGCGACAGGCCTTCCGGAGGTCCCATCCTTTCACATACCCGTAAAGGAACCCTGCACCGAACGCATCCCCGGCACCCAGGATGTTCTGAATCGTCACCGCAAACCCCGGGACGTCCTCTGCCGCCCTATCGCGCTGATGAATCCAGCAACCGTACTTGCTGCGCTTCTCCACCACCACCCGGGGTCCCCGTTCCAAAAGGACGCGAACATGATCAGCCGTGTTTCCGGTCACCCGGGCATCGGTCAACTGGGAATCGGTCATCCGGACAGCCTGCGGGTCGGTCAGCATGGCGGCATTGATTTCGTCCTCGGTGCCTAAAATGATATCTACGTAAGGAAGGGAGGAACGAACGGCTGCGCCGTAAGCTCGAGGGTCGTTCCACTGGTCTGGCCGGAAGTCCAGGTCGAGGACAACGGTTGCGCCAGCCTTTTTGGCAAGCTCTGCCCCAAACAGAGTGGCGCCCCGGCTCGGGTCTTTGCTCAGATTTGTGCCGGCGAACTGAAAGATACGGGTATCGGTGACGGGAGCCGCCAGTACATCGTCGATCTCCAGGGCGGTATCGGCACAGTTATCTCGGTAAAAAACCAGTGGAAACTTGTCGGGGGGTTCGATGCCCAGGAGGACGAGGCTCGTGTGCCGGCCCGGTTTTCGCGGGCTGAATTGAATGTTCACCCCTTCTTTCTTCAGAAAATGGACAACGAAGTCACCGACGAGATCTCCACCGAAGGCGGTCAGTAACGCCGATTTCAGTCCCAGTCTGCGGCACCCGACGCTCATGTTGGTCGGGGATCCTCCGACATAAGCAGCAAAGCTCTTGATATCGACAAAGTCGACCCCAACATCATTGCTGTAAAGATCCATGCAGGATCGACCCATATGAAACGTGTCGAATGTACGTCGGCCTTGGTGGGAGTCCGGGTGTTTCATTCCGTGATTTTCAGTGATTCTGGTTGGCCCTATTCTCAATGCTGGGATAAGCTGCTAATGATAACGATGAAAACTTGTGCTTTGGCGAGTTGAATATAACGAAAAATGGCGGGACATGTCAACCGAAAAGACCACACGACATGAAGGAGGATTCCATCTAAGAATATCGAAACTTATCAATAGGTCCATCATGCTCATGAGGCCACAATTGAGAAGACCTATTTGTCCGACAAATCCGACCCCCTTCCTAGCCTCCCCCTTGATGGGGAGGAGAACTGTTGGTTATTTTCATGGTTCGAAACGGAGGGTTAGCAGATTCTCGGATATTGCCCGCCCGTCAACATGTCCAGGATCCTGTGACCGCCGATCAATGTATGGAGAATCACTCTTTTCCGATTTTCCTCTGTCACACTTCCGATGATCTCCGCATCTCTGCCGAGGGGATGGCTTTTCATCGCCTTCAGGAGCCGTTCTGCCTCCTGGGAAGGACAAAGGGCGATCAATTTCCCCTCGTTGGCAAGATACAGCGGATCCAACCCCAACAGTTCGGAGATTCCCTTGACCGATTCTCGAACCGGAACTCGTTCTTCTTCGATCACCATTCCCACACTTGACGTCGAGGCAATCTCATTGAGGGTCGTGGCCAATCCGCCGCGGGTCGGATCGCGCATGCATCGGAGGGAAGGACAGACATCCAGCATCTTTCCGGCCAGGTCGTTCAACGGTGCAACGTCACTTTCTAATTCCCCCTGAAATGTGAATCCCTCTCTGCGGGAGAGAACGGCCATCTCATGATCTCCCAGAGGCCCGCTTAAAAGAATTCTGTCCCCCGGCCTGGCATTAGCCCCCGAAAGGTTGACCCCCGGCCTGATCCATCCGATTCCAGCTGTATTGATAAACAATTGATCTACGGCTCCGTGTTCCGCTACTTTGGTGTCGCCGGTGACAATCGCCACCCCTGCCTGGGCAGCCGTATCGCGAATAGAGGAGGCGATCCGTTCAAGAAGATCGACGGGGAATCCTTCTTCGATAATCAACGAGAGACTCAAATAGGCTGGAGTCGCTCCGATCATGGACAGATCGTTCACGGTTCCGCATACGGCCAACTTTCCGATATCGCCCCCCGGGAAGAAGAGAGGGTTGACGACGTAGGAGTCGGTGGTGAAACCGATCATTCCCTGTCGATTGGCCATCTTCGCGCCGTCATCCAAAGGTTCAAGGAAAGGGTTTGAAAATTGGGGGAGAAAGATCTGCTTTATCAAATCGTGAGAAAGCTTGCCTCCACTCCCGTGGGCGAGCAGGATCTTTTCATCGCTCATAGGGTATTCTCCTTAAAGGGTTCAAGGATTCGAGGGTTCTAGGTTCAAACACTTCAGGGTCAAATATTCGACACGGTCTCTAACAAGGTCACTCGACCCTGGACTCTTTGGATTATTGAAACTTGAAGTACGTATGACAGGTCCCTTCGATCGAGACCATGCAGGGGCCGATCGGGTTCTCAGGATGGCAGACTCTTTTGAACAACCTGCATTCCAGAGGGGTTTTAATCCCTTGAAGCACTTCTCCGCAGAGGCAATCCGGATGCTCTCTCACCGGTTCCACATCCACCTCGAACTTCCTGACATCCATCTCTTTGTAAGACTCTCTGAAACGGTACCCACTGTCTGGAATCAGCCCGAGCCCCCTCCAGCGGCCCTCATCCTCTTCGAAGACCTCGTAGATCTTGCTCAGGGCCGTTGGATTGCCTTGCTCCTGGACGACCCTTCGATACTGGATCTCGACGGCCGCCCGGTCCTCTTCGATCTGTTTGACGAGCATCCAGATTCCCTGGAGGATATCGAGCGGTTCGAAGCCGGTGATGACCGCGGGCCTTCCGAACTCTCTTGCGATGAATTGATAGGGATGTATTCCAAGGATTGTGCTCACATGGCCGGGGAGGATCAAGCCATCAATCTTCACCTGCTTTGCTTGCAGGAGAGCAATGAGAGCAGGAGGAACCCGCTTCTGGCTGTTCAAGAAAAAGAGATTGCGTATCTTCTCTTTTTTTGTCCGGAGGATCGCCACGGCAATGGTAGGAGAAGTAGTTTCGAATCCGACGGCCAGGAAGACGACTTTCTTTCCCGGATTCTCGTTTGCTATCTTTAATGCATCGAGAGAAGAGTAAACGATCCGGATGTCTCCCCCCTCGGCCTTTTCCTTCTGCAGGCTCGACGTCGAACCCGGGACCCTCATCATATCGCCAAAGGTTGCGATGATCACATCTTTCTGCCTGGAGACGGCGATGGCGAAATCGATATCGTGATTCGGAGTGACGCAGACAGGACAACCCGGGCCCGAGACAAGTCGGATCCGCTCCGGAAGGATTCCTCGGATCCCGTACCGAAAGATAGAGACCGTGTGAGTCCCGCAGACTTCCATCAGCTGAATAGGACGGGAGGAAGTCTCCTGGATCTTGTGGATCAACCCTGCGGCAATCTCTTTGTTGCGGAACTCGTCCATGAATTTCATATCAATCCCTCAGGGTGAAATCCCCTCCTCGTGTCGCGTCTCGCAAATAAATTGAATGAAAAAGGCCAAAGAAGGTGGGGCGGTGACCGCATTGTAAATCAATGTATATGCCCTTGCCCGACCTTGAACCCTGTAACTAATGGAACATCTTTACGACACGCTGCACTAGCACGCTAAGGAGCGAGTCCCATGGGGCAGGTTGGGCGGAATTTTGCCTCACGTCACTTCCGCCAGTTGCCTCAAAAGCTCCAACGTCTCCTTTGCTTCTTCTTCATCCACCTTCTGGATTGCAAAACCCGTGTGGATGAGAACATACTCCCCTACGGAAACATCCGGACAGAGGTCGAGGGAAACATCTCTCAAGAGGCCGCCCACATCCACCTTTGCCACGTTTTTTTCGATCTCTAAGACTTTTCCGGGAATCCCTAAGCACATAATGATTGCCCCAAAATCAGCGTCTAAAATTCTTCACTTTAGTCACTTTCTTTCTTGTACAACCTCATGTAAGCAATGACGGCTTGTCCCAATGAAATGCCACCATCATTCGTGGGGACGAGATGGTGGGTATAGACATCAAACCCTGAATTCCTCAAGCCCCTGGTGACGAGGGAAAGGAGAAGGATATTCTGGAAGACGCCTCCGCTCAGAACGACACGGCTCAACCCATGCACGGATCGAATGGCCTCGCAGGTCTCGATAATCAGGCCGGCGATCGTACGATGAAATTTCCCTGAGATGATGGATGAGGACACTCCCGCGATTTTATCACGGACGATCCCTCTAATCATCTCGGTCGGATCAATCGTCATTGGGCTCAGATCTTTCTGGATGTGAAAAACATATTCGTCGTTGCCCCCGGGGTCGGCGATCTTCTCCAGTTCGATTGCGGCCTGCCCTTCATAGCGAACTTCGTCTCTAATGGATAAAAGGGATGAGACCGCATCGAAGAGGCGGCCCATGCTCGAAGTCAGTGGACTGTTAATCTTCTTCGCGATCACTTTTTTCAAGATGTCCCATTTTCGGAGGTCAATCCTTTTCGTCATATCGATTCTCAGTCGGCTGGCTTCCTCTCCAAAAGCCTCTGAAAGATAGACCATGGCCATCCGCCAGGGCTCTTTAATGGCCATCGCACCCCCCGGCATAGGAAGCTTTTTCAGATGGGCCAAGCGATCGAAGTCCCTCAGATTCGCCTTAATAAATTCACCCCCCCAGAGGGTGCCGTCCAATCCAAACCCTGTCCCATCCAGCGCGACTCCGATGACGTCTCCCTCCATTCCGTTCTCCACCATCGCACTCACGATGTGCGCATGATGATGCTGGACGCCGATCTTCGGAATATTCGGAATGGAGAGGGCATACTGGGTGGAGAGATAATCGGGATGGAGATCATAGGCTACGGCCTTCGGTTCAATGTAGAAGAGTTTCTTAAAATGGTCAATTCCTTCCTCGAAAGAGGTGAGGGTTTCCAGATTCTCAAGGTCTCCGATATGATGGCTCATAAAGGCGTAATTCCCGCGAGTCAGGCAGAAAGTATTTTTCAACTCTCCCCCGCAGGCCAGAACCATTTCAAGGGGGAAAAGGAGTTTAATCGGGGAGGGGACATACCCTCTTGACCTTCGAAGGATATAAGGTTTCCCCTCGAAAATCCTTGTCACCGAATCGTCACACCTCCCATGGATCTCACGATTGTGAAAGAGAAAGTAGTCGGCGATCTTGGAGAGACGATGAAAGGCCTCCTCGTTGTTATAGGAGATGGGTTCGTCGCTCACATTGCCGCTCGTCATCACCAATGTCTTGAGAGGCCCATTCAGCAGAAGGTGGTGAAGCGGCGAGTAAGGGAGCATGATGCCGAGGGTATCTTGGTAAGGCGCGATCGCATGAGCGATTGGAGAGATTTTCCTCCTCCTCAGAATAACAATGGGCCTCTCGACACCCTGCAATAGCTTCTCCTCTTCTTCGGTCACCTCACAGTGTTCCTTCACTTCCTCAAGATTTCGGCACATCACG
>Ga0316624_10000212_pt1 | contig 18179 bp, 13 predicted proteins | sample OWC_Aug_N3_C1_D5_FD_207657 | JGI IMG/M metagenome (GOLD analysis project Ga0316624, IMG submission 207657) | Wetland soil microbial communities from Old Woman Creek delta, Ohio, United States - OWC_Aug_N3_C1_D5_A | ecosystem: Environmental > Terrestrial > Soil > Wetlands | place: USA: Ohio... | reverse complement strand
TCCTCGACCTCAACGCCGTCGTCTCGGAGATCGACAAGATGCTGCGCCGCCTGATTGGCGAGGACATCGAGCTGGTCACAATCCTCGCTCCCAACCTCGGCAGGGTCAAAGCCGACCGCGCGCTTCTCGGCCAGGCGCTGCTGAACCTGGCGGTCAACGCGCGCGACGCCATGCCGGAGGGAGGCACGCTGGCCATCGAGACGACGAATGTCCAGCCGGGCGGCGCCGGCCCGCACGTCGTGTTGTCGGTGAGTGACACCGGCACCGGAATGCCGCCGGAGGTGCGGGAGCGGATCTTCGAGCCGTTCTTCACGACGAAGGACCCCGACAAGGGGACCGGCCTGGGTCTCTCGATGGTCTACGGCATCGTCAAGGGGAGCGGTGGGGACATCGAGGTCACGAGCGAGCCGGGCCAGGGGACGACCTTCAGGATCTCCCTCCCCCTGGTTGACGAGTCTGCGCAGGAGTTCCACGAGCGGGCCTCGGCCGGCCGCGCGCCCTCGGGTGTCGAGACGGTCCTGCTCGTCGAGGACGAACCGACCGTGCGCAGCTTCGCGCGGGTCGTGCTCGAACGCTGCGGGTACAGGGTCCTCGAAGCGGGGAGCGGCCCCGAGGCGCTGGCACTGGCTGCGCGCCACCCGACGGCCATCGATCTGCTGCTGACCGACGTGGTGATGCCTGAGATGAACGGCCGCGCGCTCGCGGAGCGCCTGGCCGGGCTTCGCCCCGCCCTCAGGGTGCTGTACATGTCCGGGCACACGGGCACGACGCTGATTCCGCGCGACAACGGGTCGCAGCTCATCCAGAAACCGTTTTCCCACGACACCCTCGCCGCGAAGGTGCGGGAGGTGTTGGACGCGCCGGTCGCGGTTGCCGCCGGATAGCCCGCATTATTCACGAACGCTGCGCGTTCGTTCACAACGCGCCGGCGACAGGGCAACCTCCGCCTGTCGCCGGTTTCGACACCGCGCTGGCGCGCGCTTGACATCAACCGATCTGCAGCGCCATCCTCGCTTGGCGAATGTCGGCTTCCCCGTGACCAGGTCTGGAGACCAGCCGTGAGATCACCTACGCTCTGTCGCAAGAGACCAGCGCTTGCCGTCCTCGGCCTCGCGTCGCTCGCCTCGCTCGGCGCGTGCCGCCACCAGGCGCCCGCCGACCGCGTTCGGGCGTCGGGCTACGTCGAGGCGACCGACGTCCAGGTGGCCCCGGAGGTCGGCGGCCGCCTGATCGAGCTGAAGGTCGACGAAGGCGATCGCGTGCAGGTGGGCGAGGTGCTCGCCAGGCTCGACACGACCGACACCGAGCTCGCGCTGCGGCGGGCCCGGGCCGAGCGCGACCAGGCAGACGCGCAGTTGCGCCTTCTCCTCGCCGGCAGCCGGGTCGAGGACATCCGCCAGGCCGAGGCCCAGGTGGCGGCCGCGGAAGCCGACCTGCTCGCGGCGAGGGCCGAGCTGGCCTCGGCCGAGGCCGACCTGGACCGGTTCGATACGCTGCTCAAGAGCAACTCGGGTTCGGAGAAGCAGCGCGACGATGCGGCGACCCGGCGGGACGTGGCCCGCGAACGGGTGCGCGGATCAGAGGAACGGGTGCGCAGCGCGAAGGAGACGCTCGCCCGGCTGCGTGCAGGAGCGCGCCGCGAAGAGATCGATGCGGCCCGCGCGAGGCTTGCGGTGACCAGCGCGCAGATCGCCACGCTCGAGCAGAACCTGGCCTACGCGACGCTGAAGTCGCCCGTTGGCGGGCTCGTCACCAGCAAGCTCGCGGAGCAGGGCGAGATCATCGCCCCGCGCACGCCGCTCGTCATCGTCACCGACCTGGACCACGCATGGGCCAACGTGTACATCGACGAACCCCTGATCCCCCGGATCCGGCTCGGCCAGAAGGCGAGGCTCTTCACCGACGCCGGCGGGCCCGGCGTCGAGGGGGAGGTGACCTTCGTGTCCCCGAAGGCCGAGTTCACGCCGCGCAACGTGCAGACCAGCCAGGAGCGGTCGAAGCTCGTGTACCGCATCAAGGTGTCGGTCGACAACCGGAGCGGCGTCTTCAAGCAAGGCATGCCGATCGAGGCCGAGGTGCCTCTGTCGCCGGTCGGGTAGAGGAAGGGACGAGTAACGAGCAATGAGTCACGAGTCACGAGTAGCGAGGGTCGAGCCCAGAGCCCATGAATGATCTCGCCATCACCTTCGACCGGGTGACCAGGCGGTTCGGTGCCGTCGAGGCCGTGAGAGACTTGTCGTTCGAGGTGCGGCGGGGCGAGATGTTCGGCCTCATCGGCCCGGACGGCGCCGGCAAGACGACGACCATACGGCTGCTGTGCGGGCTGCTTCGGCCCGGTGCCGGGACAATCAGGGTCCTCGGGAGCGACCCCGTCCGCCAGCACGGCGCGCTCACCAGGTCGGTCGGCTATCTCTCGCAGCGCTTCAGCCTGTACGGGGACCTGAGCATCGACGAGAACATCGCCTTCTTCGCCGAGATTCACGGGGTGGGGGCCTACCAGGCGACGCGCGATCGGCTCCTCGAGATGACGCAGCTCGCGCCGTTTCGCGACCGCCTGGCCGACCGGCTCTCGGGGGGCATGAAGCAGAAGCTCGCCCTGGCCTGCACGCTGGTGCACGAGCCCGAGGCGATCATCCTCGACGAACCGACCACGGGGGTCGACCCCGTCTCGCGCCGCGAGTTCTGGAAGCTGCTGTCGGAATTCCTCTCGCAGGGCATGACGATTCTGATGGCCACGCCGTACCTCGACGAAGCCGAGAGGTGCTCCCGGGTGGCGCTCCTGGACCGCGGACGGCTGCTGGCCATTGACACGCCGGGCCGGCTGCGCGCCCTGCTCCCCGGCGTGATCCTCGAAGTCATCGCCCAGCCGCAGCGTGCCGCGCTCGACGCGCTCGCGCGGGTCCCGGGGGTGATCGAAGCGCAGACCTTCGGCGAGCGCATCCACGTGCGTCTTTCCGCGGAGCGAGAACCCGAGGCGGACCAGGTGCTCGCGCTCCTCGCGCGTGCGGGCCTCGCGGTCACCAGCGTCCGGCGAGTGCCCTCCTCGCTCGAGGACGTCTTCATCAGTCGCGTCACCACTCCGGCGCCCATGGAGGCGCCGCAACAGGGCAGACCAGCATGAAACGTGCACATCTTGTCATGGCGATTGTCCTCTCCCTCGTAGTCGGCGGCGGCGCGGTCCCGGCGCGCGCGCAGGGGCCCTCCGACACGGACCCGCCCCGGCTGCTCATGCCCCCCGTGCCATCGGACGCAGCCGCCGCTGTCCGCCTCACGCTGGCCGACGCAATCCAGCGCGGGATGGTGACCAGCCATCGCCTGGGCGAGTTGCGCGCCCGCGAGTCGGGGGCCGGCGCCTCCGTCACGGCGAACGAGGCGGCCAGGTGGCCGGAGTTCTCGCTGCTGGCGGGCTACACCCGGACGAATCACGTGGAACCGTTCAGCGTGTTCGTGCAGGGCGAGGGATTCCAGGCGATCTACCCGGACGTGCCCGACAATGTCCGGACGCGGTTGGACCTGCAGTGGCCCATCTTCACCTCCGGGCAGCGGGAGGCGCTCATCCGCGCAGCCAGGGCCGAGCACGCGGCGACGGGCAAGGACCTCGAGACGGCTCGCGCCGACCTCCGGCTGGAGATCACGCGGGGGTTCTGGGCGTTGCTGACCGCCGACGAGGCGGTCCGCGTGGTCGAAGGCGCCCTCCAGCGCATCGAGTCGTACCTGAACGACGTGAGGAACCGGCTGAAGGTTGGTCTGGTGCCCCCCAGCGACGAGCTGACGGCCCAGGCCCAGCGTTCCCACCAGCAGGTGCTCCTGATCGAGGCCCGCAACGCGCGCGAAGCGGCCGCTTCCGACCTGAGGCGGCTGACCGGGCTGCCGCCGGACACACCGATCGAGTTGGAGGCGGTGCTCGAGGCACCCGCCGCGTCCATTGGCGGCATCGAGGCGATGGTCGCCGACGCGCGGCGCGATCGCCCGGACCGCCAGGCGATCGTGCAGCGTGTCGCCTGGGCGGGCGCCCGCGCGACCGCGGCGGCGGCCGCCGGCAAACCGTGGGTCTTCGTGGCCGCCGGCTTCGATTACGCCCGGCCCAACCCGAGGATCTTCCCCCGTGCCGCCGAGTGGAACACGTCGTGGGACGTCAGTTTCAACGCCGGCTGGACCTTCTGGGATTTCGGGCGCGTGAGGGCGGAGGCGGCCCAGGCCAACGCAAGCCGGCAGGCGTTCAGCGAGCGGCTCGAGGAGTTCGACACCGTGCTCGAGGTCGAGGTGCGGCAGCGACGCCTCGACCTGGAGGCGGCCCGCGCCGCGATCGGCGCGGCAGCCGACGGCGTGAAGAGCGCGGCCGAGGCACGCCGGGTCGTCAGCGAACGGTATGCGGCCGGCGTGGCCACCAGCACCGAGGTCATGGACGCCCAGGAGGCCCTGCTCGGGGCCGAACTCGAGCGCACCAGGGCCCTGGCCAGCGCGCGCCTCGCCGAGGCGCGGCTCGAGCGGGCACTGGGGCGGTAGAGCGCCTCACTTGCCACTCGTTGCTCGCTACTCGTGACTCGTGACTTCGTCCCTGTCATGTCTCCACCGAGCGCCATCGCGGTCCGCGACCTGACACGCCGCTTCGGTGACTTCGTCGCCGTCGACCGCGTTTCGTTCGACGTCCGCCAGGGCGAGATCTTCGGGTTCCTCGGCGCGAACGGCGCCGGGAAGTCGACCACCATTCGCATGCTCTGCGGGCTGCTGAGACCGACCGCCGGGTCGGCGACGGTGGGCGGCGTCGATGTCGAGGCGGACCCGGAGGGGGTGAAGCACCGGATCGGCTACATGTCGCAGAAGTTCTCGCTCTACGAACGTCTCACCGTGAAGGAGAACATCGAGTTCTTCGGGGGCCTCTACGGTCTCGATCGCCCCCGGCGCGAGGCGCGCCGCCGTTACGTGATCGAGATGGCAGGGCTCGAGGGCCGCGAGCAGACGCGGGCCCGCGACCTAGCCGGCGGCCACCGCCAGCGGCTGGCCCTCGGCTGTGCGATCCTGCACGAGCCGCCGATCCTCTTCCTCGACGAGCCGACGGGCGGGGTGGACCCGCTCTCGCGGCGCCAGTTCTGGCACCTCATCGACGCTTTGTCGGACTCGGGCGTGACCATCCTGGTCACCACGCACTACCTCGACGAAGCCGAGCACTGCCAGCGGCTGGCGATCATCCATGCCGGGCGGCTGGCCGCGATCGGGACCGGGCGCGAGCTGAAGCAGGTGTTCGCGGACCGCCCCGTCGTCGAGGTCCAGACCCCCAACCCGGTTGCCGTCATGCGCGCGCTCGAGTCGATGTCGGAAGTCGAGAAGTGCAGCCTGTTCGGCACGTCCGTCCACGCCGTCCTGAGGCCGGATGCCCAGGGACACGCGCCGCTCGCCGCCCGCCTGGAATCGCTCGGCCTGGACGTGCAGTCGATTGGCACGGTCGAGCCCTCGCTCGAAGACGTGTTCCTCGACGTCGTGGAGAAGGCGGGGCGGCGATGAGGAAGGCGCTGGCGGTGGGGCGCAAGGAGTTCCGGCAGATCGTGCGGGACCGCCGCACGCTGATGATCCTGCTCTTCATCCCGGTGTTCTTCCTGCTGCTCTACGGCTACGCACTCAACTTCGACATCAAGCACGTGAGGCTGGCCGTCGACGACCGCGATCAGACAGCGGAGAGCCGGGATCTCGTCTCGGCTTTCGTCAACTCGGGCTACTTCGATCTTGTCGCCACCGTGCACTCGACCGCGGAGCTCAACCGGCTGATCGACCGCAACCGGGCCCGTGCGGTCCTGATCGTCCCGGAGAATCTCGGGCGGGACGTGCGTACCGGGCACGACACGACCGTGCAGCTCATCATCAACGGCGACAACGCGACGACGGCCAGCACCGTGATGGCCTACGCGACGACGATCGTCGCCAGCGTCTCTTCGAGCCTGCAGCTCGAGCGACTTGGCCATGCCGGGGCTGGCGCCCCCGCCGTCACGCCGGTGCCGCGCGTCTGGTACAACCCGGAGCTGAAGAGCGCGCTGTTCCTCGTGCCGGGGCTCATCGCGTTCATCGGGATGATCACGGCGGCGGTCTCGACCGCCCTCTCGGTCGTCCGCGAGAAGGAGCGCGGGACCTGGGAGCAGGTGCGGATGGCGCCGATCTCCACCCCGGCCTACGTGGTCGGCAAGACGCTGCCGTATCTCGGCGTGGCGCTCGTGTCGGCCGCCGGCATCATCCTGGCGGCGATGGTCCTGTTCGGCCTGCCGGTGCGCGGGTCGTGGCTGTCCCTCTTCGGGGTGACCGCGCTCTTCCTGACCGGCGCCCTCGGCACGGGCCTGCTGATCTCGACGGTGGCCGACACCCAGCTGCTGGCCTTCCAGATGGTGCTGCTGGCGGCGTTTCTGCCCACGATGATTCTCTCGGGGTTCATCTTCCCGATCTCGAGCATGCCCTGGCCCGTCCAGGTCGTGACCTACGGCGTGCCGGCCCGGTACTTCCTGGTGGCCCTGCGCGGGATCGTTCTCAAGGGGACCGGCGTTCACGAGTTCTGGCCCCACGTGGCCGCGCTGGTCGTCTACGGCTTCGCCGTGCTCGGCCTCGCGTCGATTCGGCTCTCGCGCGAGCGGTCGTGACCCGATCGAGCACAGGACGGTGACCCTCCCATGCGACGCGTGATGTTCTTGATGCGGAAAGAGCTGATCGAGCTCGGGCAGAACCCGCGCCTGCTCCCGGTGGTGCTGGTGGCGCCGGTCCTGCAGCTGGTCGTCCTCGGCTACGCCGCCACCACCGACGTCAAGAACGTGCCCGTGGTCGTGGCCGACGCCGACCGGAGCGCCGAGAGCCGGGCGCTCACCGAGCGGTTCGAGCGCTCGCGCTATTTCAGCATCACGGCCGTCGTGACGACGACGGACCAGATCCGGGAGTACCTCGACGAGAACCGGGCCTGGCTGGCGCTGGCCATCCCGACCGGCTTCGAGCGGGCCGTCCGGGACGGCGGGCCGGCCGTCGTGCAGATCGTCGCCGATGGCAGCGACGCCAGCTCCACGACGATCGCCCTCGGGTACGCGCAGAGCCTCGTGGCGTCCTACTCCCAGGACCTCGCTGCAGCCCGGCTCGCCTCGGCCGGGCGAAGGGGCGGCGCGATCAGCGCGGAGGTCCGCATCTGGTTCAACCCCCGGCTCGAGAGCAAGGACTTCATGGTCCCCGGGGTCCTGGCGCTGCTGCTGATGGTGATCACGTCCGTGCTGACCGCCATGGCGATCGTCGGGGAGAAGGAGCTGGGCACCTACGAGCAGCTGAGCGTGACCCCCCTCCGGCGCTGGGAGATCATCGTCGGCAAGCTGCTGCCCTACGCCCTGATCGGGATGGTGGACGTGTTCCTGGTGGTGGGGCTCGCGGTGTTCTGGTTCGAGGTGCCCCTGCGCGGCAGCCTCGCGCTCCTCTTCCTGCTCAGCCTGGTCTATCTGCTGAACACGCTCGGCATCGGGCTGTTCGTCTCGACGATCTCGAGCACCCAGCAGCAGGCGATGCTGACCACGGCGTTCTTCTTCGTCGTGCCGATGCTGTACCTGTCCGGGTTCATCTTCCCGATCGAGAACATGCCCGCCGTCATCCAGCCCCTCAGCTACTGCATCCCGCTCACCTACTACCTCGTCATCGTCCGCGGGATCTTCCTGAAAGGGCTCGGCCTGGCCACGTTGTGGCCGCAGGCCCTCGGGCTGCTGGCCATGGGCCTCACGATCCTGACGCTGGCGACGCTCAGGGCCCAGAAGCGGCAGGCGTGACGCCGGGGATCCGCTACCGCTCGACCCTCAGCTTGTTCTCGACCGAGAAGACGCCGAACGTGCCCCGGGCGATCATCTCGGCCTTCGTCTTCTCCATCTGGTTGGCGACCACCCCGACGAGGGTCACCCTGCCGCCCTGCACGATGATGTGAATCGGGGGAACCGCCTGCATGCTGTACTGCGTGAAGAGCGGGTCGCCGTAGATCTGATTGGCGATCTGGATCCGCAGCTGCGCGTCGGTTCCGGACACGGAGAGCACCACGAACTCGTTCTTGATGTCCTGCACGCCCGTCACGCGCGAGGCCATGTTCACGATGTCGTTGGCCTTGCGCGGCTCCGTGACGGCGCCCGTCAGCGTCACCACTCCGGCCTTGACGGCCACGTTGACGTCGTCGAAGACCGTGTAATACGGGTAGCTGCGCACCCCGCCGGCGACCTGCTCGGCGATGTCCTGGTCGCTCGCGCCGCGCTCGATCGTCAGGTGGTTGACCACCGACTTCACGTCCTTCGTCTTGCGGGCGACGTCGAACGCCTGGTTCTTGAGGTAGAGATTGCTCAGCTCTCCGCTGAGCGTCACCACGGCGTCCTTGACGTCGACCTTCACGTCGTTGATGTTCTTCCTGCTGAGCTGCCGCTCCACCTCCGCCTGGATCACGGAGTCAGGTCCCGATTGCTCCTGCCCCGCGGCCGCGCGGAGCGGGACCGCGAGCGTGCCGACCAGCAGGGCGGCCAACCCGATTCTTCCCGCCGTCATCGTCGTCCTCCTTCGTGCCGATCGGGCAGCTGCGCTGCCCGGATGCGACCACTGATCCCCAGTCAAGGCTGGCAGGGCAATCTCCGGCCTCAGCCGGGAAACGCCGCCCGCAACCTGATTATTCCACGGCTGCGCCTGCTCGATCGTTGGAATCCCGGCGGGCCGTGCGGGTTTCTCCGTCCCGAAACTCGACCGGGACGATGAACACGGAGCGAGCGATCCACGCCGACCGCTCGGCCGGCAGCCAGGAAGGCAGCCCCTGCCATCCTGAGCCGCCAGGCAGGCCGGTCGCGACCACAAGTACCCGCAGCGCCCTGGCCGCAGCCAGGTCCGCGGTCCGAAAGCGAGCCCGGAGCGACACGCCCTCTGGCGGCGGCGCGAGGAAAGCCGCGCTCCACCTGCCGCGCCGGACGACGCCGGGCAGGCTCGCCTGGAGCGGCGTCACTCCGGCGGGCGTCCCGAACACAACCGCCAGCAGGGGCCTGAGGGGGACAGCGGTCACCTCGAACTCGATGCCATCACCCCTGCTGCGCACGACCCCGCGAACGACGGCCGGCGGCGCCACAGCTTCAGCGCCTTCGCGTGCCAGCAGGAAAGGACCCTGGATGTCTATCGGGTAACTCGTTCGAATCCCGCCCTCGACAGGGTGCCAGGGCCGCGCGGTCGGCGGAGCCGGCATCCCACCGTCCGGCGGCTCGTTTCCACCCACGACCCACAGCGCACGCTTCCCGGGTAGATCGTTCACGTAGGCGGCGCTTCGGTACGCCGGCCGCTCGAACGTGTAGGCGGGGGCAGCGAACGACCACAGGAAGGTCACGACCGTGGCGCTGAGCAGCAAGAGTGCCGCGACCCCACCGGTTCGCCGGCTCATGCCGGCACCGGAGAACACTGCGGCAGCCGGCGGGAGCAGCCAGATGCCGGCGACGGCCATCAGGGCCGGGAAGATGAAAGGAGGAGTGACGATTGGCAGCCGCCCGAACATCGGGACCGCGAAGCGAAGGAGATCGAGCGTGGTTTCAAGCCACAGCGCCGCGGTCACGACGAGAACGCAGAGGGACGCGGCCCGAACGACGAGCCCGCGGCCCGGCGGAGCCAGCGAGAGCAGAACTCCGGCGGCGAGGAGGGGAATCGACGCGAGCGGCGCCGCGCCTGGCGCAAACCGCTGCCCCGCGGCGGTCAGGGCCATCCAGAGCGGGAGCGCAAGGCTCCAGGCGAGCAGTGGATCGCTCCGCCCGCGAAGACGCCCCGGGAGGAGCCGGCCCGCCTGGACCAGCAGCCACGCCGCCGCGCAACCGGAGCCGGCGAGGAGCGCGAAGAAACGGTCCGGGTGCGCGTACCACGGATGGTAGACCTCGCGGGCAGCGCGCAGGAGCGCCGACGCACCGACCATCGCGCCGACCACCGCGGCCACACCGACCAGCGCCCAGAGGGCGGTCAGGGCCCACCGGGCAAGGCCGAACCTCCTGCGGACGGCGGCCATCAGCCGGACCCAGGCGAGGGCACCCGCGATGAGGGCAAGCGCGGCGAGGGTTGCTCCCCCGCGGGGTCCGAACGTCAGTGCACCGACGCCCCGAACGTCCACGAACGACCCGGTGGCGGACGAGCGCCGGGTGATGTCGGCCCGATCGAGCGCCTCGACGATCGCGACGGCGTTCTCGCCCGTCTGGCGCAGCGTGTCCGGTCTGAGGTTGCCCGGGGTGTCGCGCGACGTGTGGTAGACGTAGCTGTTGCCGGTGGGCGCGAAGTTGAGCCCCGGAATGCCCGCCCGCTTCAGGATCGTGAAATCGGTGGCGTTCGGCAGCCGCCTGTAGATCTCGGTGGCGTACGAGGCGCCGGCGGGCGAGCGGGCGGACCGGGCCCAGGCGTCCACCAGCCACATGTTCCCCGGCCCGGCCTCGAACAGCAGGCTCGGCCCGGCCGAGCCGACCGACTCGAAGTTGAGATAGGCGCGGACCTGGCGGATGACGGGATCGCGGACGAGCGCGGCGGCGCCCATCATCCCGAGTTCCTCCGCGTCGGTGACGGCCACGATGAGCGTGTAGACGGGGCGGGACCGCGCGGCCAGGACCCGGCCCGCCTCCAGGCACACGGCCACACCCAGGCCATCGTCGGCGGCGCCGGGAGAATCGGGGGTCGAGTCGTAGTGGCTGACCAGCGCGATGGCGTCCGACCTGCTGCCGGCCCTGACGGCGATGATGTTCGACACGCGGGCCGTCCGGCCGACCTCGGGACGCGCGGCATCCGCTTGCTGGATGCGCACGTCGAAGCCGCTTCGTCGAAGCTCAGCAGCCACGTACTCGCGGGCTCGGCGGTTCGCATCCGTGCCGGCGGAACGGCAGCCGATGACGCCCGCCAGCATCTCTACGTGCGCCCGGGCTGCGGTTTCCGAGAAGCGCGAGGGGGGCTTCGAGCATGCCGCCGAAACGAGCGCGCACGCACACAGAGCGGCGGCAGCCTGCCGGTGGCACTTGAGCATCCTCACGCGCCGCCCCCGCGCATCAGGATCCTCCCGGCCGGCCTCGCCGCGGAGTCTGAGGCGCCGCGGCCGGCTCCAGGACGAGCAGCCGACCGTCCACGAAGACGTGCCTGATCGTCATCTTCTCGTCGAAGAGATCGCCTTCGGTCACGACCAGGTTGGCAATCTTGCCTTTCTCGATCGACCCGAGCCGATCGCCGACGCCGGCGATCGTCGCGGCGTCGAGGGTCATCGCCCTGATCGCTGCGTCTGGTGAGAGGCCAGCTTTCACGGCCTTCGCGGCATTCCTGACAAAATCCTTCGGCTCCTTCAGCCCTGCTGATTCGAAGGCGAACGGGATCCCGGCTCTCGCGAGAGCGGAGGGCACCGCAGGCGCCCGGGCGCGCAGGCGCAGCGTGCGCAACGGCTCGTCCGCGTCGGGCGCAAGCGTCCCGGGCCGGACGGGGTAGTCCAGGCTGAACAGCACCCGCGCCTTGTCCGCCTTGAGATCCGCGATTGCCTCGTCCGCCCCGTGGCCGCCCGCGATCACCGCCCGGAGCTTGAACTCCCTGGCCATCCCCAGCGAGCGAAGGATCTCCCGGAACTCGTTGGCCTCGAAGACCACGGGGACCACGCCGGCGAGTGCCGGCTGCATCGCCTCGAGAGCCCGGTCGTACACCGGCCGCGTCTCGGCGCGTTTGACCCGGTCGTAGAAAGCGTGCTCCGCCTGGTAATGGGCGGCATCCAGAAAGGCCTGCCGGACAAAGGCGGTGACGCCCATCAGCGACTCCGGGTAGGCGTCGCCGGCAGTGCGTTCCGGGAACGCCACGTGCAGCGCCACGGGGGTGCGGATGACGTAGAGGCCGCGTCGCTCGTCGGCGATGTTGCCGTACTGCGGCTCGTCGTCGGCCGCGGCGACGTTCAACAATGAGCTGCGGCCTCGGACGACCGGGCCCGGCGGCACCGCCAGGATCGAAGTGATGCCCGCGGCGGCCAGACGCTTCAAGTCGGGGGAGTCCGCCTTCACGTAATCGGCGGCTTCGATTTCGGGCCGCAGGATCACCTGCCGTTTCCAGCGCTCGATGTCCTCGCGGGTCCCCGCGACGGCGGGCCGGGGTGGTGTCGGCACATCCAGGCCGGCAGAGCTGCCCATGTCGATGAGGCCCGGGTAGACCGTCAGCCCCTTCCCGTCGATGATCCTGGCGTCGGCGGGCGCGGCGACCGACGCGCCGACGGCCTCGATGAAGCCGTTGCGAAAGACGAGGGTGCCGTTCTCGATCGGGGCGCCGGCCGAAGTGACGATCCGGGTGCCCGTGATGGCGTAGATCCGCGGCGCTTCCGCTCGCGCGGCGATGGTCAGCAGGGCAGCGAGCCCGGCTGTCAGCAGGATGGCTCTTCTGTTCGTCATGATGGCGGCCATGGGCGCTTCCCTCCTCTACTGACGCTTGAGGTAGCGCTCATAGAGCGCCAGGTGCCTGTTCTCGAGGCCGACATCCTGCCCGTTGATGATGACGTGCCTCACCTCGTTCCGCACTTCGAGCGGGTCGCCCCTCGTGACGACGAGGTTGGCGACCTTTCCAGGCTCGATGCTGCCGAGCCTGTCGGCCGCGCCCAGGATCTCGGCCGCGGTGATCGTCAGGGCCCTGAGCGCCGCGTCGCGCGTCAGGCCCCAGGCGACGGATTGCGCCGCCTGGTACGGCACCTGCCGGACGTTCGTGCTGTCCCCGGTCGCGAAGGCGAACTTGACGCCCGCCCGTTCCAGCTCTCCGGCCGCCTGGTAGCTGGCGGCGTGGAACATGTCCTCGCGGGTCGGCAGCGTCAGGACCGATCCGAGGATGACCGGCACGTTCTTCTCCTTGAGCAGCGGCGCGACCAGTGCCGCTTCAGGGCCGGCGGCGATGACGATCTTCACGTCCACCCGCTCGGCGAACGCGACGGCGTCCCTGATGTCCTGCTCCCGCATCGCGGACGTGTAGAGCGGGAGCCTGCGCTCGACGACCGGCACCAGCGCCTCGAGCACCCAGTCCACCTGCCGGTCCGGCCCCCTTGCCTTCGCGTAGGCCCTTGCCTGGTCCAGCAAGCGCGCCAGCGAGTCCAGCCGCGCGTCGCGCTCGCGTTTCAGGTCCTCATAGGTCCGCTCCTGCCCCGGTTCCTGGAGCGTGACCGGGGCAAAGCCGCGGCCTCTCGCCCCGGCGGCCGGAAACTGGAACGTGATCCCGACGACCGGCTCGACGGTGCTTTCCTCCCAGGTCCAGCCATCGAGGTTCATCACCGCCACCTGGCCGCCGAGCATGCCGCCGCCTGGAAACACGGCGACCGTGGTGACGCCGTTCGCTCGCGCCACGGGGATTGCCTCGCTGTCGTTGTGGTAGGCGACGCGGGTCCGCATCTGCGGGTTGAAATCGAGCATCTCGGCGGTGTCCTGGTAGCCCGACGCGCCGGGCTCGGCCAGCCCGATCGTCGTGCGCGCGTTGATCCAGCCGGGGTACACCTCCAGCCCGGTCGCGTCGATCACCGCGGCGCCGGGAGGTGCCATGACATCCGGGCCGACCGTGTCGATCTTCCCGTTGCGGATCACGATGGATCCGCGTTCGATGACGGGCCTGGTCACCGGGACGATCCTCGCGTTCCTGATCACCAGCACGCCTGCGGGCGCTCCCGGCCCGGCCGCCGGGGGCCTGCGCTCGATCGCGGGCAGATTGTCCGGAGAGGCCCCCTGTGGCCTGTGGTCCGTGCCCTGCGGCCCGTGGCCTGTGGCCTCTGTCGTGTCGCCTGCGGCCTTCTCCGCGGCGATGAGCTGCGCCTTTTCCTTCTGGACCTCCGCCACGCGCTGCAGGTCCTTCTGGCGGTCGTAGTACAACGTGCCGTCGATGTACGTGCGCTCGACGACCGCGTAGGAGCTCAGCGGGTGGGCGGTCCAGATGACGAGGTCGGCGTCCTTGCCGACCTCGAGCGACCCGACGCGCTTGTCGATGTGCAGCTGTTTCGCCGGGTTGATCGTGACGAGCGCGAGCGCCTCGTCCTCGGTGAGGCCGCCCCACTTGACCATCTTCCCGGCCTCGCTGGGAAGCCGCCGGGCGTGCTCCGCGCTGTCCGAGTCGATCGACACCACGACGCCGGCGCGCATCATCAACGCGGCGTTGTAGGGGATCGCGTCGATGGCCTCGATCTTGTAGCCCCACCAGTCGGAGAAGGTCCCGACGCCGGCCCCGTGCGCAGCGAGCTCCCTGGCGATCTTGTAGCCCTCGAGGCCGTGCTCGAAGGTCGCGACCTTGAAGCCGAACTCCTCCGCGAGCCGCAGCATCATCAGCATCTCGTCGGCGCGGTACGCGTGCACGTGGGCCAACCGCTTACCCTCCATGACCTCGACGATCGGCTCGAGCTGGAGATCGCGTCGCGGCGGAATCACGTCCTCGCCGGCTCTCCTTCGCGTGTCGTAGTCCTGCCAGGCCTTCTGGTAAGCCCTCGCTCTCGTGAACGCGTCGCGGAGCACGAACTCGACGCCCAGGCGGCTGGCCGGATAGCGTCGCGGGCCGGCCTGGGCGCTGGCGCGGATCTGCTTCGGGTTCTCTCCGAGCGCGAACTTCAGCCCCGGCACACCGGCGTCGAACACCAGCTCCTCCGGCCGCGTCCTACCCCAGCGCAGCTTGATGATCGTGTTCCTGCCGCCGATCGGGTTCGCGCTCCCGTGGAACACGCTGGCCACGGTCAACCCTCCGGCCAGGTCGCGGTAGATGTCCACGTCCGTCGGGTTCAGCACGTCCAGGACATTGGTCATCGAGCTGACCGTCGTCCCGCCTTCGTTGGTCGAGTCCTCGGCGATGTGCGAGTGCTCGTCGATGATGCCGGGCGTCACGAACCTGCCCGTGGCATCGACGATCTCGGCCCCTGGCGGGGCGTCGAGGTTGGCGTCCACCTGCGCGATCTTGCCGTCACGGATGATGACCACACCGTTGGGGATCGTGCCCTTGGTGACGGTGAGCACCGTGCCACCCTTGATGACGAGCGGGGGAGCGGACGGGCGGCCGGGCAGTGCGGGCCTCTGAATCGGTTTTTGCCGGTCAGCAGAAGCCGGTGCCTCGACACTCGGCCCGGGCCGCTGCCCGCAGGTGGTCCCCATCATCGCGCGCTGACCGGCCAGCGGCTGAACGGGCACCCAGAACGACGCCAGAAGCGCGATCGCGAAGAGTCCGGGCAAACGAGCGAACGACGGTGAACGACTCACGGCACCCTCCAATGAGCTGACACGAGTCTCTGCAGGCGCTCGACGAGATCTTCCGGGTAGATCCGCTCCCCCGCCGCGGCGATCTCGTCCAGCGACCACCAGCGCGAGGCGACGATGCCCTCCCGGCGGTGCGCCTCTCCCACGAGGCCGCCGAACGCCGTCTCTCCGCGCGAGAGCCGCATCAGGAAGTAGCGCTCGACCTGCCGAATCGACTCTCCCCGAAACCGGAACTCTACAGTCTGGCTCCAGAGAGGTGTCAAGCCAGGGTCAGTGATTGAGAGTTCCTCCGCGGCCTCGCGAGCAGCCGCCTTCTCGAACGTCTCGTCACCTTCGAGGCCGCCGCCCGGCGCCGCCCACCACGTGCGCCCATCGTCCTCGTACCGAAACAGCAGCACGCGGTTGTCGCGCCGGACGACGATCAGCCTGGCGGCCTGCCGGAGAACCTGAACCATCGTGCCTCTCTTCGTCTGCTTGACCATCATTCGGCGTAGGGTGTCTTCGCCTGAGCGCCGAACCGGGTCCGGATGTACTCCCGAGCGCTGTCGGGAGGCAGCTTGACGGGGCTGGGCCCACTCCTCACGAAGAAGTCCCCCTCCGAGGTGTCTTCGATGCCCTTCCACCTGAGGAAGACCGGCTCGGGGCTACGCTGGCAGTTCAGCACGCACACGGTCTTCCCTTGCACGATCTGCGTCTTGGGGTCGATGCAGGTGCCGGCGCGATCACCGAGGCCGTTGCGCACGACCTGCGCCAGGTGGCGCGTGATTTGTCGTCGCTCTCGAGGCGATCGCATTCGATGCCGACGATCGACCTGTCATCGGCAACGCCAATCAGAAGATCCGGCACAAGGACTCCCTTGGGCCCGACGGCCGCTACTTCATGGTCAGGATCGCCCGCATCGCGTCGATGGCGTCGAAGAACTCACCGAGCCGCAGGTTCTCGTTGGGGCCGTGCTGGTTGTTGTCGTAGTTGGCCACGGGCATCCCGATGGTCGGCGCCTTCAGCCGGTCGGTGAACACGTAGAACGGGGCGCTGCCTCCGAGCGTCGGCAGCCGGACCGGTGTGGCGTTCAGCGCGCGGCCCACTGCGGCGATGACAGCCTGGGCCAGCGGCGTGTCGAACGGCGTCCGGCCGGCCGGGTAGCCTTCGATCTGAACCAGGCGCGCCAGCCTCGGGTGCAGGGCGCGCTCCTCGTCAGTCGGCGTGGCCCCTGCGACGAGGTGGTAACCCTGGGAACGGACGTGCTCGGCTAGGCGGCTGAACTGCCGGGCCGGATCGATGGCTCTGACCAGTCGCAGGTCGAACCTCGCGGTTGCCGACGCGGGGATGATCGTTCGACCCTGGCCTCCGACCGTGCCGGACAGCAGTCCCTCGACGTTCAGCGTCGGCAGGTTGTGGCGGTGCTCGAGGCGATCGCCCGGTACCTCCGGCCGGGCGAAGCCGAACGCCCGCATCTGGTCCTGCTCCACGGGCGGGATCTCGGCGATCGCCCGCTCCTCCTCGGGCGTGAGCGGGACCACATCGTCGTAGAAACCCTTGACGAGGACCCGCCCGTTCTCGTCCTTCATCGAGGCGATCAAACGGCTCAGGTCGAGCGCCGGGTTGGGTGCCCAGTTCCCGTAGTTCCCGCTGTGGAGGTCGGCCTTCGCGCCGAACACCGTCAGCTCGGCACTCAGAATGCCGCGCGCGCCGAAGAAGAACGTCGGCCGGCCACTCGCGTGGCGGGGGCCGTCGACCATTATGATCAGGTCGCCGCGCGTGCGGTCGGCGTGTGCCAAAAGCGTCTCCTCCAGCACCGGCGAGCCGGCCTCCTCGTCGCCCTCCATGATGACGCGAATGGTGGAACTGATCCGCTGGCGATCGGCACCGACCGCGTCGAGAGCGGACAGCAGCGCCACGATCTCGCCCTTGTCGTCTGCGGACGAGCGCGCGTAGACCCGCCAGTCCCGACCGATCGGCCCGCCCGGGACCACGCTCACGAGCGCACCGCCGGCCTCGATGGGACCGTTCCGGAAAGTCGGCTCGAACGGGCCGGAGTCCCTCCACTCCGCCGGATTGACGGGCTGTCCGTCGTAGTGGAAGTAGAAAGTGATGGTCGGGCCTCCGCCCGCTGGCGCGGGCTGGTCCGAGCCTCGTTCGGCGAGCACGACCGGCGATCTTCGAGTGGTCACAATCGTGGAGGCGAAACCGCGCTTCTCGAAAGCGGCCCGCAGGTACTCCGCGTTCTTACGGATATCCGCCTGGTTGGTGGCGACGTTCGGCAGCGAGAGCAGCGCCACTAGGTCGCGCAAGGCCGCGTAGCGTTGGCTGTTGGTCAGCTCCGACTGCGCGAAGGCGAGCGCTCCGGTCATGGTCAGGGTCACGCCGAGGACCGCGAGTTTGGGAGGGATCATTCTCATCTCACCAGCTGGCGGCCCGCCGCTCTCGTGGCAGGACGAGCTGCGGCGAGCGGATGGCAAGCCGCACGGACGGCAGCCGACCTGCTGCCGCTTCGTAGTATAGGGCACTGCGACGCCCGAAGCCTGAAGCCCGACGCCAGAAGTCTGACGGGTCCTGATCAGTTTGAGAGCCTCTTCCGTAGTGCTCATCCGCAAAGGTTCGTTGACACCCCGCGAACGCACCCGTATAAGGAGAAGAGGGCCCAAGATCACTGAACCGCGTCCTCCAAGGAGGGTCAAACCCTATGAGGAAAGTCTTTTCCGTGTTCGCAGTGTCGGCGTTGCTGTTCTCCACGACCGTGCCCCTCTTCGCGCACGACGAGGCCACGGTAAAGGGCGAGGTCATCGACCTCAAGTGCTACTCTTCGCAGGGAGCCAAGGCGACCGGGGCAGGTCACGCCGACTGCGCGGAAACCTGCGTGAAGAATGGCAACATGGTGGGCATCCTGACCTCGGATGGCCAGGTGTACACCATCACCGGCGAGTGGACGAAGAACAAGAACGAGAAGCTCTGGGACTACGTCGCCAAGCAGGTGGA
>Ga0316624_10000211_pt1 | contig 18252 bp, 12 predicted proteins | sample OWC_Aug_N3_C1_D5_FD_207657 | JGI IMG/M metagenome (GOLD analysis project Ga0316624, IMG submission 207657) | Wetland soil microbial communities from Old Woman Creek delta, Ohio, United States - OWC_Aug_N3_C1_D5_A | ecosystem: Environmental > Terrestrial > Soil > Wetlands | place: USA: Ohio... | reverse complement strand
GAGCACCCTAGTCAACGCGTTAATAGGTTTGTTTGTAAGCAAGAATCTTAATATTGGAGCATTGGCAACAGACCCCTCCAGTCAATTTACGGGGGGGGCTCTTCTGGGTGATAGAATAAGGTTAGGACGCGGCATACCTCAAAATGTTTTCTTTAGAAGTCTGGCGACAAGAGGATGGACCGGCGGGTTGGCAAAAGTTGCGGCCGCAATTATGCATGTTTTGGATGCAATGGGCAAGGACATTATTCTAACTGAGACAACAGGAACAGGGCAGAACGACGTGAACATCGCGGCATTTGCCGATACATGTCTCCTCGTACTGATGCCAGGAGTTGGCGACGACATTCAAACGATGAAGGCCGGAGTATTCGAGATTGCAGACATCTTTGTGATAAATAAGGCGGACATCTCCGGAGCCGAAGATTTGAAATCTCAGATAGAACAAATGCTTAACTTAAGAGACTTTCCAGATGGCCTATGGAAACCCAAAGTTGTTTTCACTGAAGCTGCCAATGATAAGGGCATAGAGGAATTGGCAGACAGAATATTTGAGCACAAAGAATTTATCATTTCAAATGGAATTTTTTCGAAGCGGCGAGAAGAGCGAATAAGGTCGGAGCTAACTGAAATCATTGAGAGATTCATAAAAGAGTATATTTATGAAAAGCTGGACCATAACCACTTAGAGAGAATGATAAGAGAGGTAACAGAAAGGAAGATTGATCCAAATTCGGCGGCACATGAAATAATCAAAGCATTTACGCGAACTTAATAGATTATTTTTGTGAGAGGAGTGAGACCTTGCTGGCGAGAGAAGGGTTGTAAGTTGAAAGAGAATAAATTGCGGGTATGTGAAAGGAGAAGGATATGACTGAAAGTAGCATCATTTTGAGAATGGAGCAAGGGGTGGCAACATTGATACTAAATAGACCAGATCGGATGAACGCGATTAATGAAGAACTGTACGATGAATTCCTAAAGGCCATTTCTGATATCGGGAAGGACGATAATATAAAGGCCTTAATCCTGACTGCAACCGGACGGGCGTTCTGCAGCGGCTATGATTTCAATACACGATTTTTTAGGGGCCTACGCGCGACCGAGAATGTGCAACAAGAAGTAAGAAATGGGGTTATGGAAGCAAGTCAACCCATGCTTGCATTGCGCAGCTTGGCTAAGCCGGTTGTTGCTGCAGTGAACGGATATGCTATAGCTGGGGGCCTCAGTCTCGCGCTCGCCAGTGATGTTATTGTAGCTTCGGAAAAGGCTAAATTTTCAGAGGGACACGTAATTTTTGCCTCAACTCCGGATTGTGGAACAACCTATTTTTTGCCTCGCCTGCTAGGCACGCCGAAAGCATTTGAATTCATTTTAACGGGGAGAACAATCGATGCCGTGGAGGCAGAAAGGATTGGATTAATTAATAAAGTCGTTGCACCGGAGAACTTGGAATCTGCGGCTAAGGAACTCGCTCAGGCTATGAGCGCAGCACCATTAGGACTTCTAAAGTTGGTGAAGCCGGCCATCTACCTTGGAGGGACTATGGATCTGAGTTCAACCATGCAGAACGAAGCGACAGATCAGAGTATATGTGCTTCCATGGAAGAATGTCGCGAGGCATCCAGAAGGTATTTTGAGAAGTTCAAAGGCAAACAGTGATATAAACGGCAGCATGATGGTTAAAGCCTGAAGCCAAACGAGGAGGAGTTTGATTCAAGTTAACAGGAGAGAAGATTTATGGGGTATGACACTATTCTCGTAAGGAAAGATGATAGTATCGCTACAATTGTATTGAACCGCCCGGAGAAGCTGAATGCGATAATTCCACATATGGTCGAAGAGCTTATAGAAGCGATACAGTCTGCGGGACGGGATGATGCTGTCAGGGTGATCGTTGTTACGGGAGCCGGGAAAGCTTTTAGCGCAGGAGGAGACACCTCCGCTCATTTGGCTTTTCAATCGGAGGACCCGAGACAATTGATGGAGCACTTCAGGCAACTCGGGGACTTGATTGTAAGTCTCCGAAAAGTAGCAAAACCCACCTTGGCTGTTGTGAACGGCCCGGCAGTGGGCGCAGGGTTCAGTCTAGCCTTAGGGTGTGACATCATTCTAGCATCGGAGGGAGCTAAGTTCAGCGTGGGCTTTATCCGGATGGCTCTGCATCCAGAAGGCGGGGTAACATATTTACTTCCGCGGATATTGGGAATCGCTAGAGCGTGTGAACTTATCTTCACGGCTAAAACCATCGATGCCAAAGAGGCAGAGAGGATAGGATTGGTGAACCAAGTCGTTCCTCATGAGGAACTGGAAGTCAGCTCTAAGGAACTGGCAAATAGCCTAGCAAGAGCCCCAGCCATGGCTCTCGGGCTTTCCAAGATTTCATTGTATCAGGCACTGGACATGAGTCTGTCCTCTGCTATAGAGAGAGAAGCAAGAGCGCAAACGATCTGTATGTCTGGCGAGGATGTTAAAGAGGCTGTGAGTGCCTTCTTGGAAAAAAGGCGCCCCAACTTTTCAAGAGGATAACTCTGGATCTGAGCCGGGATGCGCCTGGAGGGTGAAGACTCATAATTTAGTGCTTTATGAAGTGAAAATCGGCATTATCCACTACATCTCATGAGGCGAAGTTTTCTTGAATTGGCGGAACTGATTGGGCGTACTCGGAAATGAAAATTCGCGGATTAAGAAAATGGTATTTGAAAGAGATCTAATGCTATTCCATAAGGAGAGGAGGACGTAATGGTGAGAGATGTTTTTATCATTGAGGGAGTGAGAACACCCTTTAGCCCGTTTGGTGGACCTCTGAAGGACATTCCGAGTATTGAGCTTGGAGCTTGTGTTATTAAGGAAATTGTAAAGAGGACGGGCTTGAAGGGTGACCAGATCGATGAAATATTCTATGGCATGACGCAGATGGCCGAGGCAGCCCTTTATAATAATGTATGTGCCCGCCAAGCTGCCCTGATTGCTGGGCTACCGCCGACACAGGTTTCTTTGACGATCGATAGGGCATGTTGTTCATCAATGGCAGCTAGCATCCTGGCTTTTCGGACGATTCGAGCATCGGAAGGTGATGTCATCATGGGAGTAGGTTCGGAGAACATGAGCCGCACCCCCCAGATTGCGCCCCCCGAAATCCGTTGGGGACAGAGGATGGGACCCATTGTTTTTCGAGATTGTCTCTCCCCCATAGGCCATCCGGGATTTCCTCCGGAGGCCCTGAATGCGGGGAAGGCGGCGGTGGAGTATGGCATCGGGCGTGAAGAACAGGACGAGTGGGCCTACAGGAGTCAGATGAGATATCAGGAAGCCAAGAAGGCCGGGAAGTTTAAAATTGGAGAAGAACTAGTTCCGGTTGAGGTCCCTCAGAAGAAGGGACCTCCTCTGATTTTCGGCGAAGATGCATTCCCAAAACCAGATACCACCCTGGAAAAGCTGGCCAAACTCAGGACCATTTACGATAGTCCAACCGTCACTCCTGGAAATGCTCCGGGTCTCGATACAGGTGCTTCGGCCCTTTTGATTGTATCAGGAGAGAAGGCGAAAGAATCAGGTTTAAAACCGATCGCAAAGATCATCGGGACGGCAAGTGTCTGCACAGATCCGACCATGATTGCCATCAATCCAGGTCTTGCCATTCAGAAGGTTATTTCCAAGACCGGCATGAATGCTGATCAGATCAATCTGTTTGAGATCAACGAAGCTTTCGCAGCAGTTCCTCTTGTGAGCAGCAAAATCCTTGGGGATGGAGATCAGGCCAAGACAAAAAAGATCAGGGAGAAATTGAACGTCAACGGAGGGGCCATTGCCATCGGCCACCCGGTTGGGGCGAGCGGAGCCAGACTGATTATCACACTGATGTATGAGCTGAAACGGAGGGGTGGCGGCTACGGTGTCGCCTCGATTTGCGGAGGCCTTTCGCAAGGGGACGCAGTTTTGATCAAAGTAGAATAAAGGAGGATCGATATGAGCTGGAAGAACATCATTCTTAAAAAAGAGAATAAAATCGGTTTCATCACTCTGAATCGTCCGGAAGTTTACAACGCTCTCAATGCTTCGCTTCTGGGTGAACTGGGAGAGACCGTGGAAGAAGTAAAGAAGGATCCCGACATCGGAGTGGTCATCCTCACAGGGGCGGGCGAGAAGGCCTTTGTGTCTGGAGCCGATATCAATGAGATCCCAGCCTCAAATGCCATAGTCGCTTGGGCGACGTCTCGGGACCACCAGTCCATACTCAATCAACTGGAGCGGTTGGGAAAGCCTTCGATTGCAGCGATCAATGGATATTGCTTGGGAGGAGGGTTGGAGCTTGCCATGGCTTGCACTCTTCGCATTGCGTCGGAGAATGCCAAACTCGGACTGCCGGAATTGGGTCTTGGGTTTGTTCCTGGGTTTGGAGGGACGCAAAGACTTACCCGCCTTGTAGGTAGGGGAAAGGCTTTTGAAATGATTCTTACTGCCAAACCGATTGACGCTATCGAGGCCTTTCGGGTCGGGTTGGTCAATCAGGTCGTTCCACTTTCTGAATTGATTCCTAAGACCAAGGAAATGGCTGAATCGATTTTGAAAAGCGGGCCGACAGCCATCCGGCTGGCTATGGACCTTCTTCTTCGGGGGCAGGAAATGTCTTTGGATAATTCTTTGGCTTTCGAATCCGCTATGACATCGGTCAGCCTGATGTCGCCGGAGGCTGCTCAGCGGTTAAAAGCTTTCATAGAAAAGAAGAAATAGAAGATGCGGGAAATGGAATGAAGACCCCATTTCCCAATGGTCGAGTACCCAAAAAAGGGGGGAAGAATGGAGACTAATAGAGTTGGTGTTTTGGGAGCGGGGACGATGGGAGGAGGGATTGCCCAGGTTGTAGCACAAGCAGGGCTTCAGGTTGCCCTTCTGGACATGTCGGAAGCATTGGTGAAAGGAGGGGTCGAAAAGATAGGAAAGAATCTTTCAAGAAGTGTAGAAAAAGGGAAGCTTTCTTCTCAGGAGAAAGAAAGTATCCTTCAGAGAATCAAACCAACCATCCATATTGAAGAACTGAAAGATTGCGGATTGATCATCGAGGCGGTCTACGAAGATTTGGAATTAAAGCTAAGCCTTTTCAAACGATTGGATGCTCTTTGCCTTCCTGAAACTATTTTTGCATCAAACACCTCGACGCTTTCGATCACGCGGATGGCTGCTGGAGTTGCCCGGTCCCGGAGGTTCCTGGGGCTTCATTTTTTTAACCCCGTTCCGGTGATGAGACTGGTGGAGGTTATCTCGGGACTTCAGACTTCCCAGGAGACGGTTGATGAAGGGATTGATTTGATAAAAAGGATCAAGAAGGTTCCGGTCGTTGCAAAAGATTGCCCTGGTTTTTTGGTCAATCGAATCGTCATGCCGTATGCCGGAGAGGCTATGTTGGCCGCGCAAGAAGGTGCTGCATCACCTACAGAAATTGACGAAGCCAGGAAAAAGGCAGGTTTCCCCATGGGACCCCTCGCTCTGAATGATATGGTGGGTATTGATGTTGGTGTTCATACCTTTCCTCCGATGCATGAAGGCTATGGGGAGAAGTTCCCTGTACCCGTGCTGTTTGAAAAACTGTTTCAGGCGGGACGACTGGGCTTAAAATCGGGTAAAGGAATATATGTAAATGGATTGGTCGATGATGAATTTCTTGACATTGTCAAAAAAATCCAGTCTGAAGGCGGGGTAAAATGTACAGAGTTTTCCCCGGACAGATTAATTTTGAGACAGGTGAACGAAGCGGTCTGCTGCCTGCAGGAGAAGATCGCATCCGCCGAGGGTATTGACCGAGCGATGGTGCTCGGGACAGGTTTTCCGGCTGATGAGAAAGGGATCGGCGGGCCTCTCCATTGGGCTGACGAAAAGGGACTTGATTGGGTCCTCGATAGACTGAATCATTATAGAGATAGCCTAGGAAGTCGGTTTTGGCCTCATTTTTTACTGAAACAATACGTGGCAGCAGGATATCTGGGGAAGAAAGCGAAAAAGGGATTTTTTGACTACAACTGATACAAAGGGAATTGCCTTAACAATTCGTTTAATCGCTTTATTGTGCTTGAGAACAGATGGAACTGAGTGAGTGGGGAAGAAGCATTGACAGGCTGGCGGGGTTCATCTGAACAAAGATTAGCTGGCCCATCGAGCTGGCCTCGCTTATAATCAAGTGGACACCTCCATATTGAAATCAAAAATGGAAAAAAGCCTAATCCAGGTTTACACGGGGGGTGGTAAGGGTAAAACAACCGCTGCTCTGGGGCTTGCTCTCAGAGCGATTGGCCACGGATTCAGGGTTTTGGTTATTCAATTTATGAAGGGCAATATTGATTACGGTGAACTTCAATCCGCTAAAAAGCTTTATCCAAATCTGACTATCAAATCGATGGGACGGGAAAGTTTCGTTTCAAAATCGAACCCTGATCCAATTGATGTTCAGCATGCGCTTGACGGATTTGCGTTATCACAAAAAGCCATCAAAGGTCACAATTTCGATATTGTGGCAGACGGTGTCATTATCTACGTGCATTTTCTGAGAAAGGTCATCGAACAAGCAAGCCACGAAAGCCATTGAAAGAGTAATCCGCCGGCACCAATAGTTTACCGTCTCACCATAGAGGAGAGGCATGAAGATATCTGGGCGGTCCACCTCAAGGAGCCCCCCAATTAATGTGTCAAAATCAAGACTTGACCTTACGGATAGTCTCAAGTCAGGCAAGGACTTCTTTCTGCTGAAGAAACAAACGACAGCGATCCGTCTGGATGTAGAGTAAGCTGTAGCCAATGAAACGCTACTCTTCCCTTCCGATGCAGATTTCAACCAATATCTTCAGGTTATGCAAAGTGTAGGTATTGGCAAATATGTACACGTTGGCATTCTCCCTCAGCATTTTGATAAGAATCAATCTAATAAGGCGAGTTGAGGTCTTCTTCTGCGGACCATTGGTTATTAAAACCACAATTGTGACAGATAATTGATTTTGGAATAGATGAAAAGGAGTTAAATATCCTCGGAATGCCCAGTCTGGGGTGCTTCTCGTCTGTCCCGCAAGGATCAGAGGTTCCACTTCAGTTGGAAATGTCTAAACCAATGATCCGATTAACGGTTAGCATCAGAGAGAAAAATCAGTTAAATTGGTCGGACTCCAAAGAAGTACAGACCTTACTTCTCCTAACCCGATGATATCCTCCTCACCCTCTTTAATCAGGTTTCTCTTTTGAATACAGGAGGGGACAAACCCTCATCTCCCGTTCATTTTGATGGGATTTCGTTATCTTTTCGGCAGAATGATATTCGGATATTGTTCTTGATTCTAGTTATGTGAGTGTTAAGCTCCTTTTAGGAGTTTGCCAATCTCTCGGATGACCGGTGAAACACGGCTCACCCAACCTGGATGTCCTGAGGTCTGTAGCTCTAAGTTGGCCAAACCCATCGGGAGATCGCCGATTAATAATTCAATCAGTACCTCTGTTGACCCCATGAACCGAAAGTCTTCATCCTTGAAATTCAATAATCCTGACCTCCCCGTGATCCTTCCCTTTTCTACGATAAAATAATGCTTGAACGGGCTATCCGAGGCTTCGATATTGACATGAAAATTCCTTTCAACACTCTGCAGGACAGACTTCATGTCCTTAGATTGGACCGCCCGTAAAGCAATGCCTTCCCATAAGAGGTCCGTTAATCTATCCGAAACATGTGAGACCTCACACAAAAGCTTAGCGGCGCCCATTTCTTTCAGTCTCTTCAGGAGCTTGGTCAAGAAATCCGGATATTCTTCCAAAAGTTCTCCAATGCCAAACTTCTGGATCTCTTCCAGAGTTGAGGACAATCTATATTTCAGCCTCTCTGCAGGCATGTCCAGCAGATTTTCAACGGACCTTTCCATAGTATCAGTGACCATATTCTCCTCCTTATTTGGAATCAGCCTTCCATACCCTGCAAAGGATCGCTCGGACTTGAGGGACCCCAACCACCGGATCAAATGGAGGGTCCAGGGTCACAAGGGCATTGATGTTCGAATCGAAACACCCGTGTTCAGGTTCGGGTTTTTCAGGAAACCACCAGGCATGGGGACCCGCGACGACATCGGGATGTATCTCAGAAACTAACTGAGCCCGGTATTTCAGTCGCCCCTTGCCTTCTGATTTGGGTGTCTCCAGATAGACCCAGTCGCCTTCCACGATGCCCAGCTGAGATGCCCTTTCGGGGTTCATCTGCAGGTAAGGTTCCGGTGTCAACTGACGCTGGCGCTTGATCTGTCTACCCTCACTGTGCATGTAGCCGTGAATCCGATAGTGGGTGTAAATGAAAGGGAACTTTTTGAAGAGATCTGGAGTCCTTATTGGACTCTCGGGCGGTTCCTCGAAGACAGGTAGTGGATCCACTCCCATGGCTTCAAAAGTCGTGGAGTACAATTCAACTTTGCCCGTAGGGGTACTAAAAGGAGGTATAGTGGTTTTATATCTCTCATAATTCTTCGGGAACGTGAGCGTGGCATTGGTTTTCTTGAGGAGATCATCGTAGGTAATCCCCTGGTACTTCAACATCCAGTTCAAGTAACCCTTCAGCGTATCCCAGGGAGAGACGTCCATTCCCATCCTCTTGGCAATCTCAATCGCCACTTCCCGGTCATCCCGGCACTCGCCCTGAGGCTCCACAACTTTTTTCGTTGCCGTCACCGTACTGAATGGATACCCAAAGGCCTCAACAAGTTGATCGCATTCCGGGTAGAAAGCAGCGGGAAGGACGATGTCTGCCAACTCGGCCGTGGGGGTCATGAACAGATCAGATACGAAGATGAAGTCAAGCTTGTTCTTCAGGATATCCCAGTTTCGCTTGTTATCCATCTCCGCAACGATCAGATTATCGGCAAGGCACCACATGGCCCTCACCCTGCCTTCTTCCATCGCCCGCATTACGCTGGGGATATGACAGAGGCCGTGTTTGTGCATCAAGGGATATTCTTTTGCCCCGATCCGCTGTTCATTTATGGCTGCCGGTGGCTTGACCCCAGTAAACATGAGATAAGGATGCCACATCAATGCTTCTTGAAAGGTCCTGAGATAGAGGAGGTTCCCTCCTTTAGCATCTGCATTGGCAGTGATCCCGATTAAAATGGAGATAGATCGGCAGGTCTGCGTTGAGGTAACCTGTTGAGCCCCGGAACCCAACCGGATGTAGACGCATCCAGGTCTGTTGATTGCATACATTCGGGCTGCCTTCACGATATCTTCTCTGGATAATGTTGTAACACTCGCTGCCCACTCTGGAGTGTATTTCTGGACGTGGGTCTTCAATTGATCAAAGCCAAAGCAGTAGTGCTCAACAAACTCTTTATCGTACAGCCCTTCGTTGATAATGACGTGGGCCATCGCCAAAGCCAAAGCCGTATCGGTGCCAGGGCGAATTCTCAACCAGATATCAGCCCGCTTGGCCATCGGGATAGGACGGGGGTCGACCACGATCAGCTTGGCCCCTTGGCGCAACGCTCTATGAACCCCCCGGACCTGTGCAGGGGTCGCCACATCCGGTTCTGAACCCCAGAAGACGATACACTTCGCATTGCCGTAGTCGGGCCCGAATTCATAGGTGATCGAGTCACCAAAGGTGACGCCATTGGCCATCACGTCCGGATGGATACAGGTGTATCGCCCCAAATGCGTGTTGGGCGTGGGCCAGACTCTCTCGGCAATCTTGGTTGCCTGGATACCAATATGTTTTTGACCCGAACCACAAGAGACGTGAATGGCTTGGGGACCGTATTTCTCCTTTATCTCCTTCAACTTACTCGCAATAGTATTGATTGCTTCATCCCAAGTAATTCGCTGCCATTTTCCCTCTCCTCTTGCTCCGGACCTCTTAAGTGGATAGAGTAACCGGTTGGGATGGTACATGACATCGGGAATCGTCGCTCCTTTAATGCATACGGTGGCGCAATTGAGGCAACGTGCGGCTTCCTTTATTCCTCCCCGCTCATCATAACCCAGTTCCACCTCCCGAAAAGAAGACGCGGATTCCTCCGCCGAAAGCGTGGGCATTGTGTATCGCTTCCGTTGAGCAGGAAAGTCGACATTGACCGTCTCCTGGGCACGCTGGAGGGTATCCATGAGAGAAGATTCTTTTCCCTTCGGCTCCGAACCGGTCAAGTACTTGGTAATGAACGAAGCTGCCCTTCGACCTGCAGCCATACTTTCGACGACGGTGCTAGCTCCCGCGACCACGTCGCCCGCAGCAAACACGCCAGGGACATTACAGGCCATGGTTTCAGGATCCACGGCCAGGGTGCCTGGCCGGGTCCTGTTCAGTCTCTCACTGGCTCCTAGAGTTGAAAGGGAAGGGATCTGTCCGATGGCAATGATCACGGCCTTCGCCTCCAGGAAGATGTCACTACCTTCGCACTCCTGTAGCGTCCAGGTGAGATTTCCATAGCTGTCCACCTGGCAGGTGGCCACCTGTTTGAAGTTGACGCCAGTGACCCGTCGGCTCCCATTACTCTTGAATTCTTGCGGGGCCCAGGATGGATGGATCTTGACTCCCTCACGCTTTGCATTTTCAATCTCCCAGGGATGGGCAGGCATGGCCTCAAGGGATTCCAGGCAGGCCACATGCACCTCCTTTGCCCCGACGCGGAGTGAAGCTCGGGCAACATCCATGGCTGTGTTTCCACCCCCAACAACGATGATCGGGTCACGGAGGGAAATCTGTTTGCCCCTTTTCAAATCTTCAAGGAGGGTTAAGGCATGATATATACCTTTCAGATCCGAGCCCGGAATCTTCAAGGGACTGGGGCTCCAGCTACCAATTGCAATCAGTACCGCATCATGTCTTTTCGAAAGGGTGTCGACGCTGAGCGCCTGACCAATGGGCGTATCGGTTCTGATTTCCACACCGAGGCCCATTATATACTCAATATCGGCCTGGACGCTTGCTTTAGGAAGCTTGAATTCGGGAATCACCCGGGTCAATATGCCGCCAGCCTCTGAGGCCGCTTCATAAACGGTCACCCCAAACCCCGATTTCACTAGGTCGTGGGCCGCTGTGAGACCCGTAGGCCCTGCTCCTATGATGCCCACGGTCTCCTTTTGGCTGCGCTGTGCAAGAGTCGGCTTTTGGTTCCATTTCAGAGCATGATCCGTGACCAGACGCTTAATCCATTGGATCGCAATCGGCTCATCTATAATTCCTCGAATGCATTCTTTCTCACACGGATGGTGGCAAATCCGCCCACAAGTCGAAGGGAAGGGATTCGTGTCCCGTATGATCTCCATCGCTTTATTAAACTTGCCCTGGGAGGCTGCAATCACGTAACCCGGGACATCCATTCCGATCGGACAGACTTCACGGCACGCAGGGGTTCGGTTGGCCGGTGTAGAGTCCACAACCGCCACAATCTTCCCGTCAGATACTTCGGCGGTGAGATGGCACTTTTGATGACATCGAAGGCAAATGGTGGGGACTTGCATCCTTAAACCTTCCTTTCATTTTCCTCGTGACAATGCGATTCTTTGATAATGTTCTAAAGCGCTGACATCTTAACAACCCTATAGATCGAGTGATAAACGGATCTTGCTTTTTCCTTATCTATCTTCACCCAATCACCAGCGACTTCTTTCAAAAGCGCGACTTCCTCATTGAGGTCGTCGATGCCAAGGGCTCCCTGGGTGGCCTCCTCCAGCAAGCGCGTTCTCAAAGAGTTGGACTGTCTGGCCATCCTGCGCATCGTTTCGATTCGGATCTCTTTGGGCTCAACCTGGGCAAGAATTTCTATCCCTTTATCGGGTTCGAGAGCAAACCAAGCGATGGCGATCTGACCCAGCATGCGGGGATCCTTCGAAATTTTGGCAAATTGCAAAGATTTCTCCAATGCGTTGACGTTTTCTTCTATACGGGCCTTGTTTAAGTCCTTTGCACTTTCCAGAAGGATCTTTGCCTTCAGGTAGGGGGTCCTCGCATTTTGAGCTATGGTCAACGCCTTGTCGGGTTCCAAATTGACCTGAGCAAGGGAGTTTTCTGCCAGAATCTTTTCTGCCTTATCGCGAAGAGAAGGGTTGTTCAGGGCTTCGATTTCGGTTTTTTTCAGAACCTCCTTTGCCTTCTCTCTATCGAGAGTCTGCCACTGCTGCGCTAATTGGAGAAGCCTTTGAACTCTCAGTGAGGGATCCTTAATCTGAGTTGCCGAGGTGAATACTCCTTGGAAGACAGACTGGGCTTCTCGTCTGTTCCATTTTTTCAACTGAGTTCCTACCTGCAAGAGTGAATAAGAAAAGTCCTCAGAAAACTGAGAAGAGAGCTTCTTTAATACTTGCAATGCCTTCTCTTCGTTGATGGATCCCCATTCAGCAGCCAGGCCGCTCAAGAGATGAGATCTTTCCCGTAAATCTGTAACCCTTTCTATATCCTGCAAGGATTCTACATAATGAGCTTCCGCTTGGGATTCATCCTTTTTGGCTTTCTCCCTACCAATCCCCCATTGAGAGAGTGCCCGTTGTCCAGGTTGGGCGAGTCGACGCCGGTTTGACATCCCGTCAGCAATCTTCTGATAAAGGGCGAGACGCACTGAGCTTTCGGAGATTTCGGTAGCTGCTCTCATGGCCCACGAAGGGTCCTCCTTGATCAGGGCCATCCCTGCCTCTCGAAGGAGGAAATCTCTTGTTTCTCTGTCCTCAATTTGAAGGAGCCTACGAAAGGTTTTTTCTCTATCGAGCAGCGCTGCCTCTCTGATTAACTCGGACAAAAGCTTATCTTGCTTTACGCCCTCTGGTGACGTTAGGGCAGTAACCAGACCCCTCTCCAAAACATTCAGAGCTAGATCGGGTTGAGCCTTCTTCATGCCCGCGGCCACCTCTTTAAACGCTGCAGCCTTCTCCAAAGAGAAATTAGGGGAAAGCGTTTCCGCCCATTGAAGGGCTTTTATCGGATCGATTTTCGACCAGAGGCGAATCTCTTCTAGGGATTTTCGGACATGAATTAAGGACGGGTCTATTTCATTCAAAATCGTCTGAGCCCTCGCCAGATCCAACTTCTTCCAGGCCTCAGCTAGGGCTTCGAGAATTTCCGCTTTCCTTGATGGCGAGGGAATTTGCCTTGCCGATTCTAAAGCCAGATCGAACACAGGACCTTCTTCCCCTCGTATCCACTGTCCCCAGTTTTTCCCCAAATCGAGCAGGATAAGAGCTCGAGTGTAAGGATCTGATATGGACAAGGCGACTCGGAGAGCTTGGCCGTATCGGGAGGAGACTTTGTTTCTGTCCTGTTCCATCCAGAGGCTGATGATGTCAACGATGACTTCATTGCGAATGCCCTCCAGCGGGATTTTTTCCGCCAGACGAAGACCCTTTCTTTTATCGATCTGAGAGAAGCGGATGGCCAGTTGGGCCAGAATTTCCGAAAGATAGAAGGGATCCTGAATTTGTGGCAGAATTCGAAAGGCTTCTTCAGGTTCGAGCTTAGCAAGACCCTTCACAATGAGAGCTTTAATTTTCAGAGCCTCAAAAGGGTCTACGACCTTGGTCGCCTCGAGAAAGCCCTTTCTTAGGAGCCCCAAGGCTTTTGCCTTGGGGAGTCTTGCGTTTCCAGCGAGATGAAGAAATGAGTAGGCTCGGACTTCAGGAAACAGTGAGGAGATCTGGGTGGCCCAGTACTCTGCTTGTTCTTCGTCCAGGTTAGTCCACCGAAAAATCATCTCCTGCATGGCGAAGGCTTGGAGCCGGGGATCCTTCAAGCCTTGAATCCGGCCAGAAATCTTTTCTGCCCATTCTCTCTTCCTTTGAGGATCAATCTCGGCAGCAGCGGCCGAGGTTTGAATAAATGCCCTTGCTTGAAGGTACGATGGAGGAATGGATTCGGCCGTTTTCCAGATCTCAGGGATAAGGTTTCTGGCATTTTCTTTGTTTTTGAAAGAGCATGCCAGATTAGTCAAAGCCATGGCCTTCAGAAACGTATCTTTGATGGAGCGAGCGATTTTAAATGCGCGGGCTTCATCCATCCCAGCCCATGCCTCTGCGATCGATTTCAGCTCTTGATCACGAGCTTCCCCCTCTCTCATCGCCAAAGTTTCTCGGGAGGCATATTCCAGGGCGAGACGCCCTTTTCTTTCATTTGTTTTGATCCACTCCTCGGCTACCTGCCGGAGGGCCCAGGTGCGTCCTTCAGCGTTTCGGATTTCATCGCGCAGATCGAGGAGGGTATCGGGGTTCACTTTCTGCTTGGGTGGGTCTGATTCGGCAGGCCATAAGGATCTTAGCTCTCGCGCCTTTTCCCTGCTCTTCAAAGCGATCTCCCAGGCTAATTCAAACGCCTTCTCGGCCGGGCTCGGTTCAATCTTAGACCACTCCTTGGCCATCTCTGCCATGAGAATCGACCGGTAAAAACGCTCTTCCATCTTTGCGTTAGACTTTGTGGCAACAGATAGAGACTGTTCCAACCGTTCCTGTGCAGGGCTTTTCTCCACGGGTTGTTCCGATCGAAAGGAACATGCCGTCCAAGTCAGGGTCCCTCCGATTAACAAAACGAGGAGTAGAGTTCTTCTCATCTGTTCGAGTTTCTTGAAGCCTATCCCCAGGAGGACGAAGAATGCGAGAAGGATCAAGCTTCCCAGACCGATCAGCCACCGACGATCAGACTCATCTCTCGCCTTGAGAATGTGATCGTAGACATTTTGCAGAGAGACCCGTAGGAGAGAGGATTCCTGACCGAATTGAGCAACGGACTTCTTTCCAGCTTCCTTAAGATCTATCAAGGATGTACCCACGTCAGAGATTCTTCCTTTCAAGATATCAGTCGTTCTCCCTTCCCCGTTCATGGACTGGAGAATCTGGTTCAGCTTGACCATCCGGCTCTCGGCAAAGAAGATCTCTTCGGAAATCGAGCGAACGCCCGGGCAAGGGTCCAGTTTGGCTTGGTAGATACTTCGGTCCTCAGGGATGGCCAAGTGGCCCATCTCCTTTCGAGAGTGACATTCCAGACAGTAGGCGGCACTTTTGGCCGTCGTCGATGAGGCCAAGGTGCCGAGAAAGAAGAGCGTTGTGGCGAGGAGTAAGATTCTTGAACGAAGTCTCATCGATTCTTACCGGTTCGAAAGGGATTCAAGGATTTTATCTCTTGCCAGAAGATCTGGCGCTTTAAATAGTGGATGCCCCGCGTAGGGCTTAAATGCTTAGGGCAGACATCCGTGCAGTTAAATTCCATGTGGCAGCGATAGATTCCATTCTCATCGGCCACTCGTTCCAATCGTTCACCGGTCAGGTCTCGGGAATCAGCAATCAGACAGAAAGCCCGGTTTAAACCCATTGGACCAATATAATCCGGGTCCCAATGCATCATCGTGCAAGCCGAGACGCAGGACCCACAAGCAATACACTCCGTATTCAACCCGATAACCTGCCGTTCCTTGGAGGTCGGCTTGATCTTCACAGGTTCCGTAGATGGGCTTTTGGGGATGAAATACGGCTCCATCTTTCTTAGCCGGGCGATGAGCGACCTGAGATCGACGGTCAGATCCTTGACAACTGGGATATGGTTCAAGGGTTTCAGGGAGATCGGCCCAGAGGTGAGGTCTCTCATCAAGGTTTTGCAGGCAAGCCCCTCTCTTTCGTTGATCACCAAGGCACAGGAGCCGCACATGGCCAGCCTGCAGCAGTAGCGAAACGAGAGGCTTTTGTCTTCGGTCTGCTGGATCTTGAAGAGGGCGTCGAGAACCGTTACCTTCTCTATGTCCTCTGTCTCTCCCAGGGCCACCCGGAATGTTTGCTCATAGGGTTTTGTCTCTTTTTGTGGATCGAAGCGAAAGATCTTAAAGGTGTAAACCATCTTTTCTAACCATTGCTTTCTAACGTTTGGCCATCCAGTCACTGCTGAGAGTTTCTCAGCCGCCGAGGGGCAGATAGTTCCAGATGAAAAAAAGTCCGAAGGCGGCCAAAAGAAGAAAAACGATGAAGAGGATCTTCTGGCTTTTGACACTTGCTCCCAGATCGATCAGGAAGACCCTTATCCCTAAGGACGCATGAAAGGTCACGACAAACAGCAGAAGAAACTGCACCGGCCTTCGGTATGGTAAAAAGAAATGGAGGAATAGAAAGAGGAGAATGAGAATGGCTGAGACCCTTTGGAAGAGCCAGGCCCACATCCCTGGCAGGGTCTTCCGCCATATCTGCGCGTCTGTGGCATCCCTATTTAACATCCATTCTCTTCCATTGGCCATAATCCGTCTCCCTTCTTGCCAGTAAGCAGAAAAAAGAAGAAGTTGCTGGTACTGCCTATTGCCTATTGCTTTCTGCCTACTGTCTATTCAAATCCAACATCCTCTGGCCTAAGTCGACTCAGGACGACAGGACGTTCAAAGATCTTCACCTCTCCCTTCGTTCGTTTGATGAAGAAGTTCTTCAGGTAATCCCTGTTATTCTTTTTCGGGAAATCGCTCCGATAATGGGCACCGCGGGACTCTTTTCGCTCCGAGGCCGTCCATCCGATTATTTCTGAGACGTCGAGAAGATTGCGCAGGTTGAGCCAGTCGTTCCACGGTATGTTGTAAGCCTTTCCGCCGACGATCCCCACCCGATCCAGTTTCTCCTTCAGTTCCTGGATGACTGAAAGGCCTTCCTGAAGGCCCTTTTCATCCCTGATAATTCCGAGCTTTTCCCAGTTGCTCATTCGAAGATGATCGCGCAATGGGTAGAGATCGAGGCCCTCCCGGCCGAGCGGGGCTTCAGCCAACCTGATCATCTCCTCAACCTGTTTCTCATCGAAGGGGGCGAATTCCCGGCCGATCACATCATTGGCCATTGAGTCACCCGCGATTCCACCGAAGACGGTGGAGTCGGCAATGCCGTTTCCGCCCAGACGGTTGGCTCCATGAACGCCTCCAGCATCCTCACCGGCTGCATAGAGCCCTTCTAAATCGGTCTGGCAGCGGGTATTGATCCTGGTTCCTCCCATGAAGAAATGAGCGGTAGGCGAGACTTCGACGCGGCTGCGGGCCAAATCGAAACCATAATCCCTGCAGCGCTCCACCATGCCGGGGAAATTCTTTTCGACAAGTTCTGGGCCGATCACCGAAGCATCGATAAAGACCCCTCCATTCGGCGTCCCCCTCCCCGCCAGGATCTCCATAAAGCTACTTCTGGAAACCACGTCCCGGGTGGCCCTTTCCTTCACATCTGGTGCATATCTCTCCATAAACCGCTCCCCCAGGGCATTGAAGAGCTGAGCTCCCGCTCCTCGGACCCCTTCCTCTATGAGGGATCCTGAGGCATTGGAACCTCTGACAATGAGGCCAGTGGGATGAAATTGAACCATCTCCATGTCGACCACCTCAGCCCCTGCACGGTAGCAGAGGGAGATGCCATCAGCCGATTTGTCGAGGGAAGGAGCGAAGAGCTTATACATCGTGGGCCCTCCGCCCGTGCACACCAGCGTCAATCGAGAATGAGCAATGAGAAATTCTCCTCGGGTTATGTCGAGAAGAAGAGCTCCGACGATTCGGGTTTCTCCTTTGTCCCAGAGAAGCTCTACAGCCCGGTGCTCATCCAAGTAATCAATCTCCCGCTTGAAAATCTGCTCGGAGAGACGTGAAATGATCTCAATACCTGTAAGGTCGCCCTTGTGGACGGTTCGGTCAAAGCTCTGGCCGGCAAAAGGCTTTTGGTGGATCGATCCATCAGGATTCCGGTCAAAGAAACATCCGTATTTTGTCTCCATCTCCTTGATCCGCTGAGGTGCCGTATTCACCAATTCCCAGGCCAGGTCCTGGTTGTTGACAAACTGTCCGCCTTTGAGCGTATCCGTAAAATGTTTTTCAAATGAATCGTTCGGGTTCAGGACGACGTTATAGCCTCCCTGAACCATTCGGGAACATCCGCCCTTACCAATGACCGACTTCGCAACGATCAAGACTCTTATTTTTTTGCCAGCATCGGCTGCATGGAGAGCAGCGCATAGGCCAGCTCCCCCCGCGCCTAGTATAAGAAGGTCAGTCTCGATCACAGGAACTGAAAAAGGACTCATCGGCTTTCTTCTCCTTGACCCCGTTCGGCGCCGCTCAGAGTCAACCCTGAGCTAACCTCGGCCCCTTTGGCCGGAGAGGCGAAGGGTCGGCTTCCCGATTGAGCATAGAGGTAAAGACCAAAATCCAGTAAGTCCTTCCGGGTTACCGCCCTAAACACTCCCTTCTTTGGATCCAAGACCAAAAGATAGGCGCTCAATGCCTCCAAGTCTTCGAGAGGGATTTCGTAACGAGGCATCGTCGTTCC
>Ga0316624_10000209_pt1 | contig 18279 bp, 17 predicted proteins | sample OWC_Aug_N3_C1_D5_FD_207657 | JGI IMG/M metagenome (GOLD analysis project Ga0316624, IMG submission 207657) | Wetland soil microbial communities from Old Woman Creek delta, Ohio, United States - OWC_Aug_N3_C1_D5_A | ecosystem: Environmental > Terrestrial > Soil > Wetlands | place: USA: Ohio... | reverse complement strand
AGGCCATCACCACGGCCACGAGGCCGACCGTCGAGAACATCCCCGCGATGACACGGTTCTGCGCGAGAGCGCTGTCGTAGTGCTGCGCCGGGGTGCCGACGTAGTAGAGGGGGAGGTCGCGATCGACCTTCTCCACCGCCCGGCGTAGCGCGGTAACCATCGTCTCCGCGCGCACGTTGGCCCTGGGGCGGACGACGACGGTGGCGAACCCGGCCGGCGCGGGCGCGCGCGGAACCGGGCCTTCGACCGTGCCGTAGAACGGGACGTAGAGGCCGGAGTCGTCAACGAGCGGGCTGTTGTAGACGCCGAGCATTCGCACGGTCCTGGTCACCCCCACGATCGTGCGCCACGCCCCGGGGTGCTCGTCCTCGCCGACGGTTCGAAAGCGGCGTCCGACCGGGTTGTCGCGCCCGAAGTGCCGGCGCGCGAACGCCTCGTTGACGACCGCTACCGGCAACCTGGAATCGAGGTCGTCGTCGCCGATCGCCCGGCCCTGGATCACCCGCTGGCCGATCGTCTCCGCGAACCCGCCCGACACCTTCTCCCAGTTCGCAGCCGGGCGGTCCCGCTGCTCCTTGTAGATCTTCCCCTCGATTTCGACCCGCGTGACGCCGGACGACACCATGCGGTTCCGGTTGGTGATCGCCGCGGCGCCAAAGTCGGGCGAGTTGCGCAGGGTGACGAGCAGGCGGTCGTAGAACAGCCTGCGCGCGTCGGGCGCGTCGCACTGCGGATCCGTCAGGCTGATCCTCGCCGACAGCACGCCTCGCGTGTCGTACCCGAAGTCCACCTGCTGTTGCTTGACGATCGACCGCAGCTGCAGGAGGGACCCGACGAGAAGCACGCACGTGACCACGATCTGCAGGACGACGAGGCCGCCGGTCGCCAGCGCGACGCCCCGGCTGGTGCTGCCGCGCGACTGGTCGCGCAACGCGGCCACGGTGTCCGCGCGCGACGCGAGATACGCGGGCACGAGGCCGGAGACGACGGCCGCGGCCGCGGTCGCGCCGACCGTCAACGCGAGCACCCGGACGTCGATGTCGAACGTCATCCACGTCGGCGGACCGTACTGCATGCTGTGCACGGTCGCCCACAACCAGTCGGTGGCCTCGTACGCCAGGGGGATGCCGAGGGCCGCTCCGGCTGCCGCCAGGACCACGCTCTCCGTCAGCATCTGACGGACGAGACGGCCGCGCGTCACGCCGAGGGACGAACGGACCGCAAGCTCTTTCGCGCGCAGCGCCGCCCGCGCAAACTGCATGTTCATCACGTTGACGCACGCGATGAGGAGCACGCCCACGCAGAAGCCGAGCATCGTCAGCAGCGTGCCCTTGAGCCCCTCGGGCGTATACACCCGGATGAGCGGCAGCACGAGACCGGCGGTGTAGCGCTTGTTCGTCGCCGGGTACGTGTCAGCGAAACGCCTGGCGAACGACGTCACCTCCGCGTTGGCGGCGTCGAGTGAGATGCCAGGCTTGGTGAGCGCGAGCACGAGGGCCGAGCGGTCGCGGGGATCATTGCGCGCGAGCACGGGGAACTGGCTATGGAGGGGAATCCACACGTCCTCCCGGTACGGAAACGCGAAGCCCTTGGGCATCACGCCGATGATGGTGGCGGGGGCGCCATTCAGCCGCACCACGCGGCCGACGATGTCCCTCGCCCCGTCGAAGTCGCGCTGCCAGAGACCATCGGAGATGATCGCCACCTTCTCGGCGCCGGGCCGGTCGTCTGCGGCCTGGAAGTTTCGGCCCAGCGCCGGCTCGATGCCGAGGATGCGGAAGAGATCAGGTGTGGCGCAGGTGCCTTCGTAGCGCCTGGGTTCCCCGTCGACCGTCATGTTGATTTCGGCCCCATTGTAGGCGGCGATCATCGTGAACGACCGCTGGGCGGCCGCGAGCTCGACGAAGTCCATGGACGCCATCCGACGGTTGGCGTACGTCCCGCTGCCGGTCGTCGGATCGATGAAGTCGACATGGACCAGGCGACTCGCGTTCGGGAACGAAAAGCCGCGGATGATCACGCCGTTGACGACGGCGAACATGGCCGTCACGCCGCAGATTCCGAGGGCCAGCACCAAGATGGCGAGCGTGCAGAAGGCGCGCTCCTTGAGCAGGACGCGCACGCCGATACGAATGTCACGAAGCCTGTTCTCGAACATGTCGGCCCCGGGGACCAGGAGACGAGGATCGGCCACATGGCAGACCGATCACCACCTTTGGAGCGGGCGTATGGCCCAGGGAGCCGGGCGCACTCGCCTCGCCCGATATGGGGGCTGCCAAGCTGCTGCGATCCGGCAGCGGCGCGTGCTGCAATCTATCACACGGATCAACCCGACAGGGGTTCCAGGGCGGCCGCCGCCGCTGTGGCACAATCCGCCGCATGCGGTGCTGGCTCCTCCTGGCCTCGATCCTGCTCTCCACTGTCGTCGAGTCTGATGTTGAGATCGCGACGGACCGCACGATGACGTGGGATGCGACGGGCCATGGGAGTCACGCCGAGACGGCGCCGGTCGCGCCGGCGGTTACCTGGTGCTTGGCCGAGGGAGCCACGCAGTCCGGGTTTGACCCGCACATGCCGCAGGAGATCGTTGCCACCGGCGCCGCGTCTCTAGCCCATCGTATTCAGGCGGAGCCGCTGCTCGCGCCGTTCGCGGAACCACGTCAGCCATCGTCGCGCAACCCGGTGCGTGCCCACGAGGACAAGGAGACCGATTGTCAGCGACACCGGAATCACCCAGTAGCCGCCCACAATGATCTGTCCGGGCTCGACGGGGAAACGGGCGCCGAAGCCGACCAGACTCCCCTGCCGGTAGACGAAGCCGACATTGCCCGGGAAGATCGGCTTGAGCACGGCGATGGCCATGAACGACGCGCCGAGGGAGTTGCCGATGAACAGGCCGAGGGCGCCGAAGAAACCCGCCACGGAGTTGACGGCCACGTACCAGATCGAGCGGGCCACCGGGCTGATGCGCCCCGTGGTGACGGCCTCGTCGAGTGTCAGTTCCGCGGAATAGTTATCGGGGTCTTTCTTGCCGCCTCGCGCAGGCTGTCGGCATCAACAATGGCGTAGCGCCGGTAGATGCTCTCGGTCTTGTGCCCGACCATCTTCATCGCCACGGACCGTGGCACACCGGCCATTTCGAGATTGCGGACTGCCGTGCGCCGGAAGTCGTGGAGTAGGCGGCCCGGTACTCCAGCTGAGTTTCACACGCTTTTCCACGCAGCTCGGAACGTCCGAATCGGCTTGCTCTCGCGGTGGAACACATACGGGCAGATCGTCCCCGCCGCCTTCAGCTATTCGTGTTCGGCCAACTGCGCGTTCAGGAGCGTCCGAAGTACGACAGTGAATGGAAACTCTCTCCCTTCGCGGTTCTTGGTCGTACCAGGGTCCAACCGGACGACCTCGTGGTCCCAGTCCACGTTCCTCCACGTCAGCGGCAGCACCTCGCTTGCCAAGCGCCATCCCGTGATGTAGGCGAACGTGACCACGGCTTGTAGTGCCATCGGAAGCTTCGCCCGCACCGCCTCGAATGCCTCCGCTGTAAGAAAGCCCTTCCGCACGTTGTCCTCTCGGAGCATTGGGATGTGAGGCCGTGCGTGGATCTTTCCGGCCTGCAGCGCGAGGGAGTACATGCGCTTCAGCAGCGCCAATTCACGCGCACCAGAAGGGGATCATCCACCGGGACCTCAAGCCGTCGAATGTCCTGGTCACAATGCAGGACGACCACCCGGTGCCCAAGATCATCGACTTCGGCCACTACAGTTTACCGGGCCTTCGTTCGGAGGACACGAGAGAAATGGGACGGGAGTACGCATCAGCGGGATCCGCTGGCACCCGGCTCGCCACGTTGGGGCAACAGAAGATCCGTGGGCAAACAGGTGCCGGAGGATGTGTTCGAACACCGCGGCCTCCTCGACGACGGCCCCCGATCGAGAGGCGCGCGGAGGGTTCGATCGACGCATGTGGCGCGACGAGAGACGGACCGCGACACTAGCTCCCTTCGGGCGCCTCACGCGTCAAGAGCTGCCGATGCGACTGGAGCACGCTCTGGAATGTCGCGAGCACCTCTAGCTGATGCTCATACTCGGCGTCCGTGAACCAGTCCATGGACGCCACACCACCGACTAGGGCGGTGTACTCCATCGCGACCCGTTCCGCGTGGCGGAGCAGGATCGCGAAGACCGCGGCCCATTCCTCTGGACTCACCGCGCGTCGCCTCCCTTCGTGCACGCGTGCGCTCAGCCTCGAGCACGCCGTGGCTCTTGAGCCGCGCGCGCCCGGCCGGTGTTCTCCGGATGATACTCCCGCGACGAGATCTGCACCATCTCGCTGCTATCGACGAACGGGCAGGGCTTCGCCGGCGCGACCCTGTGGACCTTCTATCCGTCGCCCGGTCAGAGCCACCCTCGCGGTGGCCCTTGCCGCGCAGGCGCCTGTTTGCCGCCCCGGGACCCTGCGGGGCTAACGGGCCCGGCGCCTGGCGCCGAAACAACCGGGAAGATGCGGAAGAAGATCGTCGTCCGGTACCGGGACAAGCGGCTGCTCAAGGGGTCCTCGACCGACTTCGTCCCCACCAGGGAGGCGTTCCACCTCTCGTCCGCCGACGGCTCCGCGGCCGAGCCGATGGAGGTCCGGCTGTCCGAGGTGAAAGCGGTCTTCTTCGTCAAGGAGCTCAACGGCAATCGGGCGTATCAGGAGCGCAAGCACTTCGATCCGGCGCACCCGACGGTCGGGCGCAAGATCGGTGTGGTGTTCAAGGACGGGGAGCTGCTCGTCGGCACGACCGAGGACTACGAGCCGGGGTGCACCGCGTTCTTCGTGACCCCGGCCGATCCCCAATCCAACAACGAGCGCTGCTTCGTCGTCTCCAACGCGGTCGAGAAGGTCTCTCTCTTCTGACGGGTCTGGTGGCCCGGACCCTAGCGACCGATACGATGACTAGGGTGAGACCGACCAAAGTCGGGACGGGGGCGGTCCGTAAGCGGCTGCAAACACACAGGGTAGTGATTCGGTCATGAAACCGACCAAGTACCAGGCCGGCGACAACCTGGTCGATGCCGACGAGCTCGACTTCGAAATCAGCTGGGACAGTCGGCTCATCCTGACCCTGGAGGACGGGAGCTCACTGACGCTGAAGGTCGTGCCGACCAAGGTCGTCCGACTTCGCGACAAATACAGCTCCACCGGCGAACCGGTCTACCTGGTCAGCGTGAGCCCGGCGGTCGCGGCGTCCGTCCCGGCTGAACTCATGCGGGAACCCAAGGGCGGCGAGAAGGGCGCGGGCGAACGACGGCGCGCCCTCTCGGCCAAGGAGCGCAGCTCCCTCCCCAAGCTCTCCTCCGACGGCAAGGAGCTCTTGCGGGAGGCGAGCAAGGACCGGGCCGGAACGGTGGTGATGACCCAGACCATCGGCGGCCTGTCCGTGGAAACCAGGCGGCGGAACTTCGTCGATCAGGGCAACGCTCGATCCGAGTCACGGTGGCGCCGGGCGCTGCACGAGCTCGTGGAGCGCGGGCTCCTCAAGCAGCGCGACGCCGGTGGCGAGGTGTTCTCCATGACCGACGAAGGCTTCCGGGTCGTCGAGCTCCTCGACTAGAGCGGGACTACCCTCGCTCCGGCCCCCCAAAACCTCACCTTCCCGAGCCTCGTGTCAGCGCCCGGTTCGGCGCAGCGCCGCCGCGGCTCACTCGCCGACGATTTGCATGAGGTAGCGTCTCAGGCGCGGGCGGGTGTCGAACTCGAGCATCGTGATCTGCTGCCAGGTGCCGAGCAGCAGCCGCCCGTCCCGGAACGGGACCGTGAGCGAGGGGCCGACGATGCCGGCCTTCACGTGGGCCGAGCCGTTGTCATCACCCCACCGGAGGTGGTGCTGGTACTGCGCGCCGCGCGGCGCCACCTTCTCGAGCGTGCGGTCGAGATCCGCGACGACGCCCGATTCGAACTCGATGGTCGTGAGGCCGGCGGTCGAGCCGGTCACGAACACGGTCACGATCCCCGAGGTGACCCCCGACCCGGCGACGGCCCTCGCCACCTCTCCCGTGATGTCGACCGCGTCTCCCGGCCCACGGGTGTCGGCCGCTGCTTCCACCGTTCGTACCACGAGATCCTCCTCGGAAGCTCCAGCCCGCCCTGGCCGCGCCCCGGGGGCCAGGGAGCGGGTCGCTTCGTTCGGTGAGGGAGAGGGGGAAAACGGGTGGGCCTGCCTTCGGCTACCTCTTTGCCTGGGCGACCAGGCTCGTCAGCATCTTCGCGTAGGCCGCGTCGGCCTCCGCAAAGAGCTTCATGTACTCCTCCTCGGTCAGGTTCTGCTTCTTCCAGTCGCTGTCGAACTGGACGCGCCGCGCTGCAGTCTCATAGGTGTCGTATGGCTGATTCTCGTCGCGCTTCGGCGACAGCCCGTTGGCGCCCAGGTCGACGATGAACACCCTGCTCTCGGGCGCAGACGCGCTGTTCAGATCCATGTAGATCTCCCGGTAGTCCTTCTTCGCCAGCTTCTCGTCGAGCAGCACGGGCACCGAATACCTGGCTTCGATCACCAGCAGTTGGCTGCCGGCGAAGTACAGGGCGGCCACGTAGTGGTCCTTCTCACCCGGCTCCTTGGCGGCGATGGAGTCCGCCTTGGTCTTGTCGAGCAGGTCCGTCAGCTGCTTCGCCAGGACAGCAGACCTGGGCTCCTGAGCCATCGCGACTCCGGCAGGGGCCGCGAGTGCGCACGTTGCAGCAAGCAGGAGGCAACAGACACCGCTGGGCCTTGTCCTCATGAGTGCTCACCTGTCCTGGGAATACGTGTCGGTCGACATGGTGCGGGTTGTTTCTATCACCCGAGTGTCCCGCGCGTCAATGATGAGTTGGTCGGACGTGTCCGCCGGGGAGGGCCGCGCGCGGGACGGCCCTCGCCCGATCAGCCGATGAACAGGGGATCTTCGTCATCGACGCGCGGTGGCCGCGGCGCCTGCGGGCCGCCGCCCGCGAACGCCCGGATCGCCGCGAGGGTGGCAGCCGCGACAGAGAGGACCGCCCTTCCCTCCCGCATCGGGGCCGTGACCACCTGATGGATGATCGTCACCGTCTCGTCGACGCGCATGATGACGTCAGCCACCAGGCGATCGACCCGCTCGATCTGGCCGAGCGCGCGCGAGGATACCAGCGTGGCGTCCCGTGAGACCACGGTCAGGTTCGCCAGCAGGGGACTGATTTCCTCCTCGACCTGCCGGGCCAGCCGCTCCACCTGCCGGCCGAGCCGGGCCGCCTGGCTGATCACGAGCACCTGGATCACCGCCATCACGAGCGTCGCCACGGCGATGACGCCGAGGAAGACTTCCGCCCAAGCGCTCACGCCTTGTCCCCTTGGCGCGCCTCGCGGTAGGCCTCGCGGCCGCGCTCGATGGCCGATCCCAGGTTCTCCCGCTGGCGGTCGATGGCCTCGCGCGCCTTCTTCGCGGCCTCGGCGGCTTTCTCCCGGCTCTGGCGCGCCTTCTCGTTCAGGAAGTCGCGCGTTTCCTTCCCCGACGCCGGCGCGTACAGCAAGGCGATCGCCGCGCCCGCGGCCGCACCGAGCAAGAACGCCAAGAGCACATGGGCCCCTTCACTTCCCTGTTCGCTTGCCATCCCCCACCTCCTGCAGCCGGCCTCTCAGGGGCGGGCCGGCTCAAAAGACGCTCACCTTCATGTTCAGGTACTTCCGCGGGTTCTTTCGGATGTCCTGCACCAGCGCCAGCAACTCGCTGGCCGCCTTGTTCATGTTCTCATATAACTGCTGGTCTTGCAGCAAGCGGCCCGCGGTGCCCTGCCCCTGGTTCAACTGTGCGGTCAAGTGGTCCAGCCGCTCGGCGACGGCGTTGAGCCGGTCGAAGAGCTCCGCGTCGGTCATCAGCTTGCCGACGGTCCCCTCGCCTCGATTCAGCTTGCGGGTGAGCTCGTCGAGATTGCCGCTCGCGGAAGTCAGGGACCTGGCGAGCGCATCGTCGCGAAGCAGGCGGCCGAGGCTGCCCTGGCCCGCGTCGATCTGCGCCAGGATCGCGTTCAACCGGTCGAGCGAGTGCTGGAGGGAATCGTAGACCGCGGGGTCGGTCATGAGCCTGCCGGCGGTCCCCCGGCCCCGGTTGAGCCCGCTCGCCACGTCCGTGGCGGCCAAGAGCAACTGCTGAACCTCCCTGTAGACCGTGTCGTCGGTGATCAACCGGCCGATCGTGCCCTTCCCCTCGCGGATGTCCTGGAGCACGCGGGTGGTCTCTTCCAGGCTCTTCGTGGCGTTGGTCGCCACGTCCGAGATCTGCCCCGGCAGGCGGCCGCTGCGGACATAGCCCCACTCCGGGATCGGCCGGCCGCGCCTGGCAGCGGTGATGTCCACGGTGCTCTGCCCCAGGAGGCTCAGCGAGCCGAGGGCGGCCATCGACTCGCTGGTGACCCGCTCCTTCATGCGGCGGGACAGCGAGAAGGTCACCTCGACCTGGGGGCCGACGAACTCGATCCCGGTGACGGTCCCCACCTCCACGCCGGCGACGCGGACCGGGGCACCCACCTTGAGGCCGGACACGTCGGCGAACCGCGTCTTGAGGCTGTAGCGTTGCCAGGCGCAGCCCTGCTGGCCACTCAACATGAAGATGACGACCGCGGCGATGATGGTCGCCGCCACCACCAGGATGCCGATCTTGAGCTCCGAGAACGCGAGCGATCGCGTGCGAGGCATGTGTGGCTCCGAGTCTCACGACAGGAACGTTCGCAGGTACGGATCGGCCGACTCCCTGAGCGCGGCGGCGGTGCCCTCGAAGACGATGAGACCGTCACGCAGCATGATGAACTCGGCCTGCTCCGCCTTCTCCCCGGTCGCCGGGACGATCCGGACGCGGCCGTCGTCGGGGACCGCCGAGTGCGTCGCGATGTAGAACGCGTCGCGCAGCTGGTGGGTCACCACGATCGAGGTGACGCTTTCCAGGTCGCGGAGCTTGACGATCTCGTCATCGACCGTGCTGGCCGTGATCGGGTCGAGCCCCGTGGTCGGCTCGTCGTAGAGCAGCAGCTTCGGCTTGGTGATCATGGCGCGCGCGATCGCCACCCGGCGGCGCTGCCCGCCCGAGAGCTCCGACGGCATCCGGTCGATGTACTCCGACAGCCCGACGAAGCCGAGGACCCCTTCGACGCGCCTGCCGATGTCGTCGAGCGGCTGGTCGGTCTGCTCGTACAGCCGGAACCCCACGTTCTCCCGCACCGTGAGCGAGTCGAAGAGTGCGCCCTCCTGGAACACCATGCCGAGGTCGGCCCGGACGGCCATCAGGCTCTCCTCGTCGAGCTGGTCCACGCGCTCGCCGTTGACCCACACGACCCCCCGGTCCGCCTTGATCAGCCCGAGGATCAGCTTCAGGATCGTGGACTTGCCCGCGCCGCTGGCGCCCAGGATGAGCTTGGTGTGCCCCTTGATCAGCGTGAAGCTGATGTCCCGCAGCACCTCTTCCTCGTCGAACGCCAGCGACACGCGGTCGAAGACGACCACGGGCGACCCCGGCCCGAACGCCTCCTCCCGGGTCACGCTCTGTTCAGCGAGATCGTCTGCCGTGTCCGCCTCCGCGCTCCCTCGCGCCCCGGGTCGCACCCGCAGGGAGCGGCCGCCCGCCGTCACGGATACAGGACGAAGACCATCAGCTTCGTCATGAAGAAATCGACGGCCAGAACCGCGACCGAGGCCACCACGACTGCCTTGGTCGTCGCCCGGCCGACGCCCTGAGTGCCGCCTCGCGCTCCCAGGCCGACGTGGCACCCCACGGTCACGATCACGAAGCCGAGCACGAAGGGCTTCAGCAGGCCCATCCACGCGTCCTCGATGACGAGCCCTTCGGTGATTGACGACCAATAGACGCTCGACGCCACGCGGAGCTGCACGGACGCGACGAGCCACCCGCCCGCGATGCCGAGGAAATCCGACACGACCGTCAGCACCGGCACCATGGCCACGCCGGCCAGGAGCCGTGGCACGACCAGCTTGCGGACCGGGTCGGTGCCGAGCGCGCGCAGCGCGTTGAGCTGCTCGGTGACGCCCATCGACCCGAGCTCGGCGGCGATGCCGGATCCGACCCGCCCGGTGATCATCAGCGCCGTCAACACGGGGCCCAGCTCCTTGACCATCGACGCGCTGACCAGCCGTCCCACCAGCGGCCGGGCGCCGAACTGGTCGAGCGTGTAGCCGGTCTGCAGCGCGAGCACCGCTCCGGTGAAGAGCCCTGTCAGCGCGACGACCGTCAGCGATCCGACGCCGATCGCGTCGAACTGCTCCACCACGTCGTGGAAGTAGAAGGGCCTGGTGACCGACGCGCGCAGGGCGGCCGCTGACAGGATCACGTACTGCTGCACGTCCAGCAGCGCGCTCTTGAGCCTCTGTTCGAACAGCGTGAACACTTGTCACCGCCCGGGGCCCGGCCCGCCGAGCCCCAGCCCCGTCATCCGCAGCGCCTTCACCTGGTCCCTCAGCGTCGCGGCCCGCTCGAAGTCCAGGTTCGCGGCCGCCTCCCTCATCTCGCGCTCGAGCCGCGCCACCTCCGCGTCCATCTCGGCCTGGGTCCTGAAGGCCGGCGCCGGCTCGGCCACGAGCGGCACTGCGACGTAATCCCGCTCGTACACGCTGCTCAGGACGTCGTCGATCTGCTTGACGATCGAGGAGGGCGTGATGCCGTGCTCCTGGTTGTACGCCTCCTGAATCCGGCGGCGGCGATCCGTCTCCGCCTTCGCCGTCCGCATCGACTCCGTCATGACATCGGCGTACAGGATCACGCGCCCGTTGACGTTCCGCGCGGCGCGACCCGAGGTCTGGATCAGCGAGCCGGCCGACCGCAGGAAGCCCTCCTTGTCCGCGTCGAGGATCGCGACCAGCGACACCTCGGGCAGATCGAGACCCTCCCGCAGCAGGTTGATCCCGATCAGCACGTCGAAGACCCCCCGCCGCAGGTCGCGGAGGATCTCCACCCGCTCGAGCGTCTCGATGTCCGAGTGCAGGTACCGCACACGGACTCCCAGCTCGTGGTAGTACTGGCTCAGGTCCTCGGCCATCCGCTTGGTCAGCGTCGTCACTAGGACGCGCTCACCCCGACCCGCGGTCGCCCGGATCTCCTTCAGGAGATCGTCCACCTGGCCCCTGACCGGCCGGATCTCGATCACCGGGTCGGTGAGTCCCGTCGGGCGGATGATCTGCTCCACCACCACCCCCTGCGACTGACCCAGCTCGTAGGGGCCCGGCGTCGCCGACACGAAGACCACCTGCCGGACCCGGCGCTCCCACTCCTCGAAGTCGAGCGGCCGGTTGTCCAGGGCGGACGGCAGCCGGAACCCGTACTCCACCAGAACTTCCTTCCTCGAGCGGTCCCCGTGGTACATGCCGCGGATCTGGGGCACGGTCTGATGGCTCTCGTCGACGATGACCAGCGCGTCGCCGGGCAGGTAGTCCAACAGCGTCGGCGGCGGCTCGCCCGGCGCGCGACCGGTCAGGTGCCGCGAGTAGTTCTCGATGCCGTGGCAGTACCCGATCTCGCGGATCATCTCCAGATCGAACATGGTCCGCTGGTGAAGGCGCTCGGCCTCGAGCAGCTTCCCCTCCGCTTCGAGCGCCGCCCGGCGCTCCGCGAGCTCGGCCTTGATCGACTCGATCGCCCGGGCCGTGCGCTCACGGGGGGTCACGAAGTGCGATTTCGGGTAGACGGCGATCCGATCGTGCCGCCGGAGGGCATGGCCCCTCAGCGGGTCGAACGAGACCAGCTCGTCGATTTCGTCGCCGAACAACCCGATCCTCAGCGCGCGCTCCTCGTAGGACGGGAAGACCTCGATGATGTCGCCGCGCACGCGGAACGTGCCGCGTGTGAAGTCGTGATCGTTGCGCTCGTACTGGATCTCGACCAGCTTCCTCAGGATCTGGTCGCGATCGATCCGCTGCCCGCGGGCCAGCGGCAGCAGCATCCCGTAGTACGCCTCGGGCGAGCCCAGGCCGTAGATGCACGACACGCTGGCCACGATGACGACGTCGCGGCGCTCGAACAGCGACCGCGTCGCCGAGAGCCGCATCCGATCGATCTCGTCGTTGATGGTGGCTTCCTTCTCGATGTAGGTGTCGGTCGCCGGCACGTACGCCTCGGGCTGGTAGTAGTCGTAGTAGCTGACGAAGTACTCGACGGCGTTCTCGGGAAAGAAGCGCCTGAACTCCTGGAAGAGCTGCGCGGCCAGGGTCTTGTTGTGGACCATGACGAGGGCCGGGCGGTTCACGCGGGCAATGACTTGCGCCATCGTGAACGTCTTGCCGGACCCGGTCACACCGAGCAGGACCTGGTGGTGGTCTCCGCGGTTGAGCCCCTCGACGAGCTCGTCAATCGCCTGCGGCTGATCGCCACGCAGGTCGAACGCCGAGACGAGGGTGAAGCGGTCGTGGACGGCAGGCATCGGCCGGGCCCCGCGCGGAACCGCGAGATCGACCCCAATCGCGGCCTCCGCGGACACGTCAACCGCCGATCGTACCACATCGGGCCGGAGACGTCCCGGGCGGGCATCCGCCGGCCCCGCTGCCCAGCCCCGAGCGGCCACCTGCCCGTCGACGCGGCGGTGCCGGAGTCCACCCGGAGAACTCCCGATCTCAGCGAGGTGATGAGGACGGCCTGTAGGGACCGAAGTACCCCTTGCGGGCGCGGATCTTGAACTCCTTCGGGTCGGGCCGCCTGAGCTTGATCTCAATCTTGCGCCAGTTCCCGTCGGCACGCTCGTTGGTGGAAACGTAGCCGAGCGTGTACTGCGCGGCGATCTCCTGGCCGACCTTCTCGTAGGCGGCCTCGAGGTCCTTGATGGAGGTGGGCAGGAGGAACTGGCCGCCGGTGACCTCGGCGATCTGTTGCAGCTGCATCCGCTGATCCCTGGCCGTCACGCCCGACTGGTGCTCGAGGAAGCCGATGCTGTAGACCGTGACATCGGAGGCCTTGAGCAGCGACAGCGTTTCCGAGAACGTGATGTTGCTGCTGTTGTCGCCACCGTCGGTGTAGACCACCAGCACCTTGCGGCCCTGCTGCGACCGGGCGCCGTCGAGGTAGACCCCGATCGCATCGTAGAGCGCCGTGTACCCTTCAGCCTTGCGGGTCCGCACCCGCTCGACCAGGCGGGCGAAGTCTGACTGGGGATACAGGGCCACCCGGACCTCGGTGTCGAAGTCGACGAGCGTAATGTCCACGGCGTCGACCAGGGTGTTGAGGAACTTGATGGCGGCGGTCCGCGCCAGCTGGAGGTCCTCTTCCATGCTGCCGCTGATGTCCAGCAGCACGCCCAGGTGCAGCTCCGGCCTGACCTCGCCCTCGCCCCGCTCCTGCGCGTCGCACGGGGCGAAGAACCTGAGGACCTGTTTCTTGCCGTCCTCGTACACGTCGAAGTCGTCGGCCTTCAGGTCCGTGACGAACCCGCCGCGCCGGTCGAGGACCGTGGCCCCGACCGTGACCAGGTCGAGACCGCTCCTGAACACCGGCTGCTGCGGGCCGACGCCCAGGGCCACGAGCGAGGCGAGCGCCGCCGCAACGGGGAACACCCTTCTCAAGACTGTCGCTCCTCGGGCGCCTCGCGCCGCACGGAAGGCACGTGCCGCACGGTCGATCGCCGGGAGAGATCTCTATCATACATACGCTTGCGGCGGGGAGCGCCCGCGCCCGCAAGCTCTGCCATGGCCCGGACCGCGGGGCGAGCGCGTCGGAAGGCGTCGGCCGGGCAGGACGGGCCGTGGCGGGTCGTGCAATGGCCATCACGGGTTTTCCGCCCGGGACGCGTCCGCGGGATGGGGGTATAATCCAGGTTTCGGGTCCAGAACGGTCTTCCGGACGGAACGACCGCCCGCGGGCGCGCCGATGAGGTGCTTGGCGATCTGCCAGAGCGAACTGGCGGTCAGGATTCTCAACTCGGTCCTGCCGCCGAATTTTGACGTCGAGTTCCTCACGGTGAACCACACGCTGGCCCGGCGCCTGCAGTCCGAGGACATCAGCATCGCGGCCGCCGACCTGCGGCGGACCGACACCTACCTCAAGGCCGATCTTTCCCCGACCACGTGCGTCATCGTCGAGGACAACGGCCGGCAGAGCCTGAAGAAGGTCCTCCAGGCCATCCGCGACGCCGGCGGCACCCTGGTCTACGTGCTGGACACCGCAGCGCGGCCGCCCGGCAGGCGCGAGGAACTGGCCCGCCAGGCGTTTCCGGAGATCACCAGGCTGTCGCTCGCCGAGCTCTTCGGGGGCCCGCTTCTGACCGAGGTGAGCCGCTCACTGACCCGGGCCCGTGTCCAGCAGTACCAGCGGTACTTCGCCGACGCGGACCGGGTGCTGATCCTCCTGCACAACGACCCCGATCCGGACGCCATGGCCGCGGGTCTCGCCCTTCGCAACGTGCTGCGCCGGACCAAGACCACCGCCATCCTGGGCGCGATCCAGGGCGTGACCCGGCCGGAGAACCTGCGCATGGCCAACCTGCTGGACATCCAGGTGGAGGTCATCGCCCCGTCCCAGCTCACCGAGTTCGAGCGGATCGCGATGGTGGACGTGCAGCCGCACTACTTCGGCGATCTGCTGAGCCATGCCGATCTCGTGATCGATCACCATCCGCTGCAGCCGGGGTACAGCGCCGTGTTCAAGGACATCCGCGCCGACTACGGCTCCACCTCCACCATCATGACCGAGCACCTGCGGGCCGTCGACGTGAACATCTCGGAGCGCACGGCCACGGCGATGCTCTACGCGATCAAGTCCGACACGCTGTTCTTCAACCGCCAGGCGAACAGGGTGGACCTCGAAGCGTTCTCCTTCCTCTACCCGCTCGCCGACGCCGCACTCATCAGGAAGATGGAGGGGGCCGAGATCACGATCGAGCGGCTGGAGTACGTCGTCAAGGCGCTCCAAGCCGGCCGGACCGAGGACCAGGTCTTCTGCGCGTTCATCGGGACCTCGCCCCGGGAGGACCTGATCCCCTATGTGGCCGATTTCTTCCTGCAGCTCGAGGACACCAAGTGGACCATCGTCGCGGGTGTCGTCCAGGATACGTTGATCATCTCGGTGCGCAACCTGGGCTACTCGCGCAACGCGGGTGAGCTCGTCCGGCGCATGTTCGCCGATATCGGCAGCGCCGGCGGCCATCGCGCGATGGCAAAGGCGGTCGTGCCGTTCGCCGCCTTCCAGGCGAAGTTCGGCACCCAGGACGCGGCGGCCGTCACCGGCAAGCTTCTCGAGCTCGCGGTGCACTTCCTGAGGGAACTGCAGGTCCCCGAAAAGAGGAAAGACACCGTGCGCGCCTGACCCGCGTTCAGGTCCTGGCCGCCCCGCCCCGTGCGGCCCCGAGGCCGTCTCCGCTGGCCGCCACGACCGGATCGACGAACTGGCGATAGGCGTCCTCGTAGCCGCGATCCACCAGCTCGGCGAGCTCGAACCAGCGGTCCGATTGCTCGTCGAACCGGCCTCGGAAATCCAGCGGCCCCAGGGGATTGTAGGCAGGCCGGATTTCGAAGAGCGCCTTGAAACGCCCCTGCCATGTCCCGACCGCGTCCCGGTGCGCCGCCACCTCGACGGCCGACAGGTACTCGCCAAGCCGCCTGCGCCCGCCGTCGCGCAAGGCGCTCAAGGCGTGGGGGCCGCCACCTTCGGCGAAAGCCGACACCAGGATGACCTGCTCGGCGCCGGCGGACTCCACCTCCGCCAGCACTCTCGCGATCGCCCCGGGACGGTCCACGATGCGATGCGACTCGCCTCGCCAGTAGCTCTCCGGCTCGAACCTCATCACGTGCGGCTCGGTCGCCACCGGCAGGACGAGGGCACCCCTCAACGCGTCCAGCACATGGTGCCGGCCGACACCGGCCAGGTCCACCGTCTCGGCCATCCTGCGCTCTTCCCCGCCGCCCCGGCGACGGAAGAAATCGCGCCGGTGACGCTCGGACAACATCGCGAACACCAGGTCCCGCCGCGTGTCGAGATCGTGCACGACCACCACGAGCTCGCGGAAGCCCGGCTGGCCGAGATTCTCCGAGAGGAGCTCCGCGTAGCCGCGGCAGAACTCCGGGTCCGAAGGCAGCCTGGCGTGCGCCGCGCCTCCGACAAGGCGCCACAGGCCCGCCTCGAAATGGTCGACGACCCGGGAAGCGTCCAGCGGCGAGCCCAGGATCCGCCACCAGAGCCGCGTGCGGTTCGTCCGCGCGCCCTGGCCGTCGAACAGGAGGACAAGAAGGGAAAGAGCAACGACGCCGACGAGCGCCGCCAGCGACAGGACCAGCGCGCGGGGCAGGGCGGTCGGCAGAAACGCCGGCTCGAAGACGGTGGTGACGAGCCGGCCGTAGCCCGCCACGATCGATCGGCCGGGGTCGAGGCCGGCCATCCCGAGCAGGAACGCGAGGGGATAGGTGAGCAGCCCGAGCCCGAGGATGGCAAACGGGATGAGGACGACGGACAGCGCGGCGGCAGTCGCCAGCGCCATCCACCGGATGCGGGGCCGCCAGCGGTAGAAGCGGGCGACCAGGCGGTGTCTCCACAGCCCTCCCGCCTCCCAGAGCCGGGCTCCGCCGTCGGTCGCCGCGAACATGGCGGTCACCGCACCGATGCCGTGGCCCGCGACCAGGTCGATCTTGACGCCTGCCTCCTGAAGCGCCCGGATCACGCCGGCCTGGTATGCGCCCGACGTGCCGGTGCCGGTGAGCACCAGCGCAGTCCTGAGATGAGGCGAGTAGGGTTCGTCGATGGCGGGCCTCTGGAACTCAGGGGGCGTGTCCAGCCTGCCTCCGGCGGCGATTCACACCTCGTCGTACACCGTGGCGAGCTTGACGATCTCGAAGTGCCGCACCCCGCCCGGCGTGCGGACGGTCACCTCGTCGCCGGGCTCCTTGTTCAAGAGCGCCCGTCCGATGGGAGAACTGGGCGAGATCAGCCCTTTCTCCGGGTCGGCCTGCTCCGGCACCACGAGCTCGTACACGAGCGTCTCGCCGCCCGACTCCTTGAGATGCACGATCGATCCCAGGCCGACCTTGTCACGCGGCAGCTTGTCCAGGTTCATCAGCGAGATCTCGGCGACGCGCTTCCTGAGCATGCCGATGCGCGCCTCGAGCAACCGCTGACGTTCCTTTGCCGCCTGGTACTCCGCGTTCTCGCTGAGGTCCCCGTGCTCGCGCGCCCTCTTGATCTCCTTGGGGAGTTCGCTGCGGAGCTCCCGCTCGAGCACCTGGATCTCGTCCTCGAAACGTTTGACCAGTTGAGCCTTCATCGATCTCCGTCGTGCGGGCCCCTTCGCCCCACAGCCGCGCTCGCCGGGCGCGGCCTCCCTTTCCTGCGGCCGCGCGGGCCCTGCGCGGGACCGCCTTCTCCAGTTGGTGCGCCGTAAGGTGTTGATTCTAACACATATCCTACATCTGTTATGCTGTCTCCACATGCAACGGGTGCCCCCGCTGATCCCCGGCAAGGTCGTGACGAGCCGTCACAACCCTCTCGTGAAGAGGTTCCGCGACCTCGCGCGATCCCACCGGCCCGACCAGCCGACGCTGCTGCTCGACGGCGCGCGCCTGGTCGGCGAGGCGCTCGGCGCGCACCTGACGATCGCGTGCGCGGCGTTCTCGCAGTCGGCGTTGTCCGATGCCGCCCACGCCGAACTCGTGCAGCGCCTGGCCGCGACCGGCGCCGACATCGTGACGGTCTCCGACACCGTGCTGAGCGCCCTGAGCCCCGTCAGGTCTCCCTCGGGAGTCGTCGCGATCGGCGAGCACCGGCCAAGCTCGCTCGAGGCGGCGTTCGAGCGCTCGCCGCAGCTCGTGTTCATTGCCGTGGACCTGCAGGACCCCGGCAACGCCGGGGCGCTCGTCCGCGCTGCAGAGGCCGCAGGCGCCACCTCCGTCGTGTTCTGCGGGGCCTCCGCCGATCCGTTTGCCTGGAAGGCGCTGCGAGGGTCGATGGGAAGCGCGTTGCGCCTGCCCGTGGTGCCACGCGTCGAGCCCGTCCAGGCAGTCGAGGCGGCGCGCCGGTTGGGCGTCCGCGTCATCGCCGCCGCGCCCCGCGAAGGAGTCAGCCTCTACGACACGGACCTGACCGGGCCCGCGGCAATCCTGTTCGGCGGCGAGGGGCCCGGGCTCGCGCCGGCTTTGCTGGCTCAATGCGACGCGCGTCTGTCAATCCCGATGCGGGCGCCCGTCGAGTCGCTGAATGTCGCCGTCGCCGCGGCCGTCGTGGGCTACGAAGCGTTCCGCCAGCGCGCACCCCGAGGAGGCCCGGCGGCGCGCCGCCGGACAACCGGTACGACTCGAGCGGCACAGCCATGGAG
>Ga0316624_10000208_pt1 | contig 18316 bp, 10 predicted proteins | sample OWC_Aug_N3_C1_D5_FD_207657 | JGI IMG/M metagenome (GOLD analysis project Ga0316624, IMG submission 207657) | Wetland soil microbial communities from Old Woman Creek delta, Ohio, United States - OWC_Aug_N3_C1_D5_A | ecosystem: Environmental > Terrestrial > Soil > Wetlands | place: USA: Ohio... | reverse complement strand
CTGGTGTTGATCACCGCCGGCGGCCTGGTCACCAGTACCGGGTCGGGCCTCTCGGTGCCCGATTGGCCGACGACCTATGGCTGGTCGATGTTCACCTTCCCCCTGTCCAGGTGGGCCGGCGGCATCGTGTACGAGCACGGGCACCGGCTCATCGCCAGCACGGTCGGCCTGCTGACGATCGTGCTGGTCATCTGGACGTGGATGAACGAGAAACGCCTGTGGGTCAGGGCGCTCTCCTTCATCGCGTTGCTGGCCGTGATCGCCCAGGGAATCCTGGGCGGCATCACGGTCCTGCTGCAGCTCCCGCCCGCGGTGTCGATCGGCCACGCCGGCCTGGCGCAGCTCTTCTTCTGCGCGGTCGTGTCGCTGGCGCTCTTCACCTCGCCCGGATGGGTGAAGGGCTACGGCGAGACGCAGGGATCGACGGTGGCCTCCGATGGGGGGCTCCGCCGCCTCGCCATCGTCACGACGGCGGTGGTGTTCCTCCAGATCCTGATCGGTGCGACGATGCGGCACACCGGCGCCGGCCTCGCGATTCCGGACTTTCCGCTGGCGTTCGGCCGGATCATCCCGCCGATCAACTTCCTGATGAACCCGAACGTCGGCGTCCACTTCCTGCACCGCGTGGTCGCACTCGTGGCCGCCGGCCTGATTCTCGCGACGGCGTGGCGGGTCCGGGCCCGTCATCGCTCGAGCCCGCAGCTCGTGCGGCCGGCCCTGCTCGGCTCCCACCTCGTGCTCGTTCAGATCGCGCTCGGCGGCCTGGTCGTGCTGAGCGGCCGGAACGTCATCATCAATACGGCTCACGTCGCCAACGGAGCCCTGGTGCTGGCAACGATGGTCGTGCTCACGCTGCGCGCGTGCCGCCCGCTCCTTGACGCGGCGGCGTTCCGTGTGCCGGCCCCGAGCCTGGAAGGGGCGCGCGGATGAAACAACTCGGGTGTGAGCCCGCACGCCCGGTGTCGGTGGCGATCGCGGCCGAGCCGGTGCCCCTTGCAGGCCGCGCAGCCGACTTCGTCGCGCTGACCAAGCCGCGCCTGAATTTCCTCGTGGTCACCACGACGATGGCGGGGTACTACCTGGGGGCCGGGCGATTGGACCCGGCGTTACTCTTCCACACCCTCGTCGGCACGGCGCTCGTGGCGGGCGGGGCGGCGGCGTTCAACCAGGTGCTGGAGCGCGACACCGACGGATTGATGCGGCGGACCATGGCCCGGCCGCTGCCCGACGGCCGGCTGCAGCCTTCCGCCGCGGCCCGGTTCGCCGCGGCGATCTCGGCGCTCGGCCTGGTTCAGCTCGCGTGGGGCGCCAACCTGCTCGCGGCGGGCGTCGCCGCGACGACGCTCGTGAGCTACCTGGCCATCTACACGCCGCTCAAGCGGCGGACCTCGCTTGCCACGCTGGTCGGCGGCGTTCCGGGCGCCCTGCCCCCGGTGATCGGCTGGGTGGCGGCACGACAGGCCCTGTCGCTCGAGGCCTGGGTGCTCTTCGCTATCGTGTTCCTCTGGCAGATGCCGCACTTCCTGGCGATCGCCTGGCTGTGCCGCGACGACTACCGCCGCGCGGGCCTTCCCATGCTGCCGGTCGTCGAGACCGACGGCCGCAGCACCGCCAGCCAGGTGGTGCTCTACTCGGCGGTGCTGATTCCCGTGAGTCTGCTGCCGACCGCCGTCGGCCTGGCCGGCCGCGTCTACTTCGCGGGCGCCGCTGTGCTCGGCGTCCTCTTCCTGGTGCTCGGCGTCCGGTTCGCGCTCAGCCGGTCGAACGACGCCGCCCGGCGGTTGTTCCTGGGGTCGATCTCGTACCTGCCGTTGCTCTGGGGCCTGATGCTGGGCAACCACATCCGATTCTGACGCGGGTGAGGTCACGGCCTCGCCTTCTCCAGAACGCCTTTCGCGGCGTCCTTGTGGACGAGGAAGCTGAGGACCTTCAGCTTCACGTAGTTCTCGTCGAAGAAGTAGTACCCCGGGTGCTCGTTGTTCCACGCGCTGCTCCAGGAATCCTTCACGAGGTACCAGTCCTTGCCGTTCCTCTGTGTCCAGCCGACGACGTGCAGGCCGTGGTCGTCGGTCGTCGTGCCGTTGGCGAAGCGGAACTGGCGCGCGCTTGCGTCGATGTAGGCCGCCGGGATGTCCCAGCTCGGGACAACGGCGATGCCGGGTGCGGCGATCGAGTACCCCGGCTCGGACATGTCGGCGGCAATCGCGATCGAGTAGCCGTTCCGGATAGCCTGCCTGAAGGTCGTCACGAAGGCGTCGAGCGGGACGTTGACGTACTCCTTGCCGTGCCACCAGTTGTCGGGCACGTCGTACTCGGCCCTCTGCCAGTACGGCCTGTCGAGGAACGAGAGCAGCGCGACGTAGTCGTCCGGGTTGAGCCGGACCACCTGCTCGAGGTACTGGCGCGGCGTCAGCGCGCGGCCGTCCACCTCCACGGTCGTCGGCGGGGCACCGAGATGCGAGTCGAGGATCGAGCGCACGGTCGCGATCACGCCCTCCTCGTTCCACGCCCCGGCGGCCTTGACGCCGTCGAGGTACGCCTTGAGCTCCCGGTAGACGGTCGCCTCGTGGTCGTAGTTCTTCGCGCCGCTCTTCAGGCCGGTGTAGGCCTCCGCCGGTACCACGCCGTGGTCCCGCCACGCGCGGATCACCGCGGCCGCCTGAGACCCCTCGCCGAACACCGACGCGCCGCGGCTTCGCACGAAGCCGCGTGCCTTCTCGACGTACTCCCAGTACACCGAGTGGACGACCGAGAAGCGCAGCTGGCGCTTTGTCAGTCGGTAGACCTCCGACTCGAAAAACGACGTCGTGGAGAAGCACCAGCACATGCCGGAAAGACCCTGGCACACCGAGGGCTGGTGCCAGACGCTGGTGAACTCGGAAACCGCCTTTGGCGCGTCGACGGCGGCGAAGTCGATCCACATCCGGTTCTTCGCGGGCTCCTCGGCCGGCTTGCGGACCTCGCTCTTGATGGTGTCGAGCTTGGCGTCCTTCTCGGGCGCGAAGACCGCCCTGTCGCGTGGCACGTCCTGGGCGGTGATGGTGGCTGCTGCCAGACCGACGGCGGCCAGAACTGCGATCGCTCTCATCGAGGACCTCCGGTAGAAGAGACGACGCGCAGATTCTACACGTGAATGGGCGGCCCTGGACTCCAGGCCTTGGGCTCTTGGGCTCGAGCGGCGGGGGGAAAAACAGGGCCGGGGCGGCAACGTAGGGCAGTCAGGCCGTGCAGGTAAGTGCTCCTGCCCACTCGTCGCACCTGCCCAGGTTGCCTTCCGGCCCGCCGTTGCTTACTGCTCGTCGCGGACGATGCCCTGGTCGCGCAGGCGGATCAGCTCGTCGGGCGGCACGTTCCGGTGGCCCTGCTCCTGCGCGCGGCGGATGAAGCTGGCGCCGACGCCGTGATCCCTGAGCCGGACCAGGTCGTCCACCGACAGGCCCTTGTACCCGACCTCCCTGAGATCGGCGATGTAGCCGGCGGTCACGCCGTGGTCTCGAAGGCGAAGGAGGCTGTCAGGCGGCAGTTTCTGGTACCCCTGGGCGGCGATCTCCTTTGCGAAAGCGGCCGTGATGCCTCGATCGCGGAGCTTCACCAGCTCGTCGAGCGGCAGGTGGTCGTACCCGACCGCGCGGAGTTCACGGATATAGTCGGGCGTCACGCCGTGATCCCGCAAGCGCCGCAGCTCTTCGAGCGAGGGCAAGGGGTAGCCCAGGCCCTTCAAATCGCGCGTGAACTCCGGCGTCACCCCATGGTCCCGCGCCTGCACGACCTCGTCGAGGGGTACGCCCTTGTATCCGGCGGCCGCCAGCTCGTTGATGAACTCCCTGGTCACGCCGTGGTCGCGCACCCGGATCACCTGCTCGAGGGGCAGGCCCTTGTAGCCGGCTGCCTGGAGCCCGTCGATGTACTCCTTCGTCACCCCGTGATCCCGCACCCGGATCAGGTCTTCCATCGGCGGGCCTTTGTAGCCAGCCGCCTGCAAGTCGGTGATGTATGCCTTCGTGACTCCGTGGTCACGGGCCCGAATCAGGGTCTCCACAGGCAGGTCGCGATACCCCAGCGAACGGAGGTCCGTGATGTAGGCTGTGTCCGCGCCGTGCGTCCGCAAGCGGACGAGCGTGTCAAAGGGGAGGCCGGCATAGCCGAGGCCCTTCAGCTCACCAACGAACCTGGGACCCACGTCGAGGGCTGCCAGGCGCATGAGGCCCCAGGGTGAGCTGTCCGGGATCGGGTACCCGAGAGCTTTCATCTCGCCGACGTACGCGGGTCGTGGCACAAAGGTGAACAATCCCGCGCCGCGACCGTCGCGGAAGCTGCCCTGGCACTGGGCCGTTCCTGCCTCGCGCACGATCTCGAAGCGTACGTTCTCCGCGGTTAAATGGTCGGCGCCGCTGGGGAGCCCGCGCAGGTCGGCGAGCGGCAACGTCCGGCCGAAACTGCTCTCGCCCCATGACTCGCGTGTGCGATCGCCCGACCGTTGCTCATCGGCGACCCGGACCTGAATCGAGACCTCGCCGGCTCGCACCTGGGCAGTCCATTCTCCGTGGGGAGCCCCCACGGGTGCAGTCGGCCGAGGCGCCTGCTGCGGCGCGGCCGGTGTCTGGGAAAGCGCGAGGCCGACGAGTGCCGCTATCATCGACGAGTGCGTGTACATGATCTCTGCCACCTCATGAGAGCCATCCGGTCGGCTGTCGAGTTAGATGAAGGGGCGGGGGAAAAGGTTGGCGGCGCTTCCAACCCGGCGAGGCCGCTGGTCATCTAATCGGGTAAGGCGCATGCTGCTCTCCAGGTCGGCGCAACGCGAGGGGGACCCGACCCACCAGCGCACGGCGGGACCGGCCACCGAGGACCTCGGGGATGTCGCCCTCGCGTCGAAGGGCGACGGGCAGGCCTTCGAGCGGCTCTATCGCCGGCACGTGGCACGCATTCGCGGTCTGGCGTGCCGGATGGCCGGCGTCGCCGCGGCCGACGAGTTGACGCAGGACGCCTTCGTTCGCGCCTGGGAGAAGATCCGCACCTTCCGCGGCGAATCGCAGTTCGGCACCTGGCTCCATCGCCTGGCCGTCAACGTCATCCTCGAGGATCGGCGGGGCGTCGCGCGTCGCCGAGTCGTTCAGGACGGCGTTTCCGCGGGGGTCGAGAATGCGTCAGTCCAGCCCGTGGACGCGGCGTTCTCGATCGACTTCGAAGCGGCGGTCGACCGCTTGCCAGACGGAGCGCGCCACGTGTTCGTGCTACACGATGTCGAGGGATACAAGCATCATGAGATTGCGGCGCTTGCCGGCATCACGGTCGGCACGTCGAAGGGGCAATTGCACCGCGCCCGAATGATCTTGAGAAAGCACCTCACTGCCGGTGCGGCTGGGCGTGCTGCTGGCGGGTGTCTGCCATGAACGGAGAGGATACGCGCGTGGAAGGCGGTTGCCAGGGAGACCCCTGGGCGGACAGGTTGTCCGAGTACGTTGACGGCGAACTGCCGGCAAGAGAACGCCTCGCGATCGAGGAGCATCTGGCGGTGTGCGCCGCCTGCGCGGCGGTGGCGCAGGAGTTGCGCGAGGTCGTCGCGCGCGCCGGCCGGATGCGCCTCGACTCGGCGCCCACCCGCGACCTCTGGCCCGGCGTCCGGGTTCGCCTGAGAAAGCCGCTTCGGCTCGCGCCCCTCTCATTGCCGCGCGCCGGAGACTGGCGCCGGGCGGCACCCAGGCTGGTTGCCGCCGCTGCGCTGGTGGCCTGCTGCGCGGCCGTCGCCTGGGTGGTGGCCGGCCGCCTGCGCCCGGCCCCAGCGGCCCCGCCAGTCGCGTCGGCCCCCGGTCAGGCGCCAAGCCCTGCGGGCGCGGCAGACCGCGACTACGAGACCACGGTGGCCCAGTTGCGCCGTGTCGTGCAGGCGCGGCTGACATCCGACCCCCACGTCGCCGAGGTACTGGAGAAGAACCTCGCGGCGCTGGATGTCGCGATGGCCGACTACCGGGATGCGCTCTCGAAGCAGCCGGGAGACGCGCACCTGCGGAGGCGACTGATCGACGCAAGAGATCGCAAGCTCCAGTTGCTGCGCCGGGCCGCAACTCTGACGACCGAGACCGGCAACTGAGCGGGAGATGCTCATGGTTGGCAGACGGTTCGCCATTGCCCTGGCCTTCCTGCTGTGCGCGGCCGCCGCGGAGGCGGCCGAGTTCGACCGGACCGTCTCCGTGCCGCGAGGCACCCGCCTCGACGTGCGCCTCTATGCCGGCCAGGTCGTGGTGCGGGCGTGGGACAGGGACGCTGTTCGCGTCCGCGCGACGCACTTCACCAGCGACGAGATTGACCTCCGCACCATCGGCCGGGCGATCGCCGTGCGGGCACATGCACGCCGGGGGACGCCGCACGGGATTGATTTCGAGATCGACGTGCCCGCCTGGATGGCCGTGGACGTCGCCGGCACCTATCTCGACGTCGCGGTCGAGGGAACCGCCGCAGACGTGGCCGCCGAGACGGTGCGCGGCGACGTGCACGTCAAGGGCGGCGCCGGGTCGCTGAAACTGAAGGCAATCGACGGCGAGGTGGTTCTCGAAGGAGCGCGCGGACGAGCGGAGCTGAGCTCGACGAACGACGGCATCCGCGTCACCGGATTCACCGGGGAGATCATCGCCGACACGGTGAACGGCAGCGTGAAGCTGCGGGCGATCCAGTCGATCTCCATCGAAGTGGGCACGTTCGGGGGCGACATCAGTTGGGAGGGCACGATCAGCGACGATGGCCGGTACCAGTTCGCCACGCACACGGGTGGAGTGGATGTCAGCCTCGACGACCGGGTGAACGCCACCGTGAGCGTCAGGGCCTTCGAGGGGACTTTCCGTGCCGCCTTTCCGGTGAACCTGCCCGACGAGGCGTCGCGCCACAGGCGATTCAGCTTCGTGCTCGGTTCCGGCGCCGCCCACCTCGATCTGGAGACGTTCGGCGGCACGATCAGCCTCCGCCCCCTCCAGATGACCGCCCGCTAGTCAACTCTTCAGCAGCTTGAAGGCGTGCGTCCAGCTGTTCTCGAGAAAGCCCGGGATGCACCAGAGGATGCACAGCGGCTCGATGGCGCGTGCGGCTTCGACGCCGCCCATGTCGGCGGTTTCCCATCCGAACTGATCCAGGATCGCCTTCACTTCCGCCTTCGCCGCGGCGTGGTTTCCGCAGATGAACATCGTGGGCGGTCCGTTCCTGAGCTGCGGATTCACCATCAAGGCGTTGCCCACCGACGAAAACGCCTTGACGAAGTACGCGTCCGGCGCCTGGCGCTGCAGCCTCTCCATGAGCGACTCGTCGAGGGTCGTGAAGAAATGAATGACGCCGTTGGCCGGCGCGGCGTCGGCGATAGGGTTGGTCGCGTCGATCACGGTCTTGCCCGCGAGCTGGGCGGCGCCGCACAGCTCCACCACGGCCTGAGCGGCGGTCCCCTTGACGGCCAGGACCACGATCTCCCCGTACCGCGCGGCATCGCCGAACGTCCCGACGGAGGCGTGCGGCCCGGCCTGCGCCTTCCAGTCGTGCAGCTTTGCCGGTTGGCGGCTGCCCCGCATCACCTCGTAGCCGTGCTTCAGGAACCCGTTCGCCAGGGCCTCGCCGACCGCACCGGATCCCAACACCGCAACTCTTCTCATGGTCGCCTCGCTTTCGTGTTTGCTGCCCTCAAGGATCTATAACACACGCGCTTCGGATCAAACCTCGACCCGGTCGACGGACTGGTCCCGCTCGATTCAGGAAATCCGAAGAAAACCCTCAGGACTTGCCACGGGCCTTGCACCATATTCGACGGTGAGCAACCGGGGAGATGCCGGTGAGACCCCCAAGCTGATGCGGTGCTCGGCGGCCATCGGTGAAGCCCCACTCGTTCGTCGAGCCGAAGCGACGGGGCGCGTAGTATGATGGACCCGTTTCCCAGCCAGCATCAGCGCAAGAACCGCAGGTCATCCATGCTTGCGTGGCCGATCCGCGCTGCGCCGCTGTCGTCCCTCCGCGGGGTGCGAGCCCGCCGCGCGGGCTCTGCCGCCTCCGTCGCGTTCGCCGCGGCGTGCGCACTCCCGGCCCTGGCGCAGCCTGCCGCGTCCCCTCGGGCAGCGGCAGTCGCCGAGACGCCGGCCGGCTGGTTCTCCGTTGAGCTCCCGGGCACCAGCGAAGGGTTGTCGCGCCTGGTCGGACACGAGACCACCGTCGAGCCGGCCCGGCTGATGCTGGAGATGGTCCGCCTGACACAAGGCGCGCAGCCGACCCCGGATCAGAGCGTCGACGTGGCCAGACGGCAATTGGGCGCCTATCTCGATGCGGTCGAGGAACTCCAGGACATGCTGGCCAGGATCGACCCAGGCGGCCGGGGCCTCTCCCTGAAGACCGTCAGCCGGCTCAAACGCGACGACCAGCGCCGCTTCGCCGCAAGCCTGGGCCTCGAGCTGGGCGATGTCGCAAGCGCGATCCGCATGCTGTCCTCTCCCGAGCCGATCGCAGCCGAGCGGCGCCGCCTGCTCGCGCTGGCGGGGGTGAATCCGGTCGACCTGGTCGCGCCCCTCAACGCCGGCGAACCCGTGCGGATCGTGATCCCGATGGTCCAGGTGCCGCTGCCCCTGGCGCCGGCGCTGTGGTCGACACGCATCCTGCGCCACCACGGGCCGGCGGCCCGGCTCGGCTCGGCCCTGCTCCGCGACCGCTCCGCCGCCCTCCTCTTCTACGGCCTCGCAGCCCTCGACGCCGAGACGCTGGCCTACTTCGCAGCCTCGGAGCAGGCCCTCGAGGCCGCCCGCGCCTTCGCCCCAACCTTTTCCGCCTTCGGCCGCAGCCTCCACGTGCGCGGCCGGCGGATCCAGCTCCCCGGCGGCGACGCCGCCGCCGACCTCTGGGAACCGCTCGTCGGCGCCCAGGTCTCCGACCCCGACCGCTTCATCCGCCGCGTTCTGGAGCGCGACGCCGGCGCCCTGGCCTCCTTCTACGACATGGTCGAACACCTCGACCCGCTCCATCGCCAGTTCGTGCTCGCCGCCGCGGGCCCCGATGCCGGCCAGCGCGCCGCCTGGTTCCGCGCCCTTTACGCCGCCTGCGCCCGGGCCGAGCTTGCTTCCAGACTGCCCCGGCGCACCTTCCACCGGAGCTCGTTCGACGCCGGCCATCTTTTCCGCCAGCTCCGCCTGAAGGAGGACGGAACGCTGGCCCCGCCAGCCTCCCGTCGTCTGTGGGAAGCGGTGTTCGCCGATTCGGCGGTCCGGCGCGTCCGGCTTGGTCTGGCCCCCACCGTGAGCCTGGCCCGATCCGGCGGCCCCGCGGATGCCTTCCTCCTCGCGAACGAGACCCTCGCGGTCGACCCGACGATCCGGAGACTGCGCGTCGAGGCCGTGCTCTTCGCCCAGCGGGTCTTCCCGCGCATCTCCGAGGCCCAGGTGCCCGACGCGGTGGCCGCGCTCCGCGGCTTCCTGCAGTTCCCCACGCTGATGCTCACGCTCGAACGCATCGGCGTCGACGACCCGGCCCTGTACGCCGCCGCGGCCCAGAGCGCAGTGCGCGCCGGCCAGTCGCCCTCGGCCGAGCAGGCCTTCATCGGTCTGGCCCAGCTCCAGGGCGCCATCGCGTTGATCGATCGCCTCACGTCCCGACACAGCCTGTCCCGCACGGCCGCCCAATTGCTCGTCGCCACGCTGCTGCCGCTGACCCCTCCCGCCGAGGCGGCGGCCGGCCCTCAGTCCGTCGCCCGGTGGCTCCAGAACCACCTGCTGCGCTCCCTTCCGGCTCCCGCCGCCGACCACGCCGGCGAGACCCCGGCCGAGGCACGTTTGCTCGGCGGCCTGGCCGGTCCGCCGGCAGCCGACCCGCCGGGAGAACCGGACGAGTCGGCGATCGGGTGGGAGGGAGAGCGGTATCTGGTCGACTTTGCGGGAACCGAGCTCATGCGGCTGCAGAGGGTCCGGCAGAGGCAGGGCGGCAACTCCCTCGACACGGCGCTTGCGCTCTCGTCGGTCGCCTCGACGCTGGCGGCCGGAGGCGCCAACACGGAGTCGATCCGCGCAGCGAGGGCAGAGCTCGCCCGCTTGTCGCAGGTCCTCGCGCCGATCTTCCCGGGCGGAGCCGGCGGCGCGGACGGCCGGGACCCTGATCGCGCGGTCGCGAACGCGGGCGAGCGGCTGGCCAGACTCGCCGGGCCGGGCGACCTCGCGGAGGCCGTCGAGATCGGCCGCACCCTGGGGAAAGCGGCCGACGCCGTCCTGGCGGACACGCTGATGTCACTGGTGTACGCCACGGTGCTCGGCGACCCGAACGGCCTGCCCCTGCTCGGGGGGGACCCGGCGGCGCTCCATGATTTCGGTCTCGGCTATGCGCCAGGCGAGGTGCGGCGAACTGCGCCATGGATGGTTGCCCGCGAGGTCATGGGGGGCGTGCCGTGGCACCTGAAGGGCTCCCTCCTGGCCCTCGACCTGCCGTTGGCCAGACTGGGCCTGCGGCGGGTGTCCGGCGACCCGCCATCCGAGCCCCCTCGTGTGAATCCGAACGACGCTCAGGGCTTCGCCCACACGATCGCGCTGATGGACCCCTCCGCGCTCAGCAACGCCGATCGTGACGCGATCGTGCGAGCCATTAAGCGGGGTGAACGCCGGGTGGCCGCGCTGGCCCGCGGCGAGGAGCCGGCCGACGCCCTCATCGCCGAGGCCCGACTCAGCGAGTGGCGCGCCAATCTCCTCCGCTGGACCCTGGCCCACGAGCCGGATGCCGCCCGTGACGCGTTCTCCCTCACGGAGCTGTTCTGGCTCGGGCGACCCGATCTCGCCCCCGGCGCGCTGGACGCCTGGGGCGTTTCGTCGGTGCCGCTCTCCGGCTGTCTTTGCCTGCAGTTCCCGCCGCCGCAGCCGTGGGACGACGCCACGGGGCACCCGGGGGACGGCGAGCTCGCCACGACGGTGCCCGATCTGGCCCTGCGGATCGCCCAGATGCTCAAGGAGCAAGATCTGCCGGCCGCGCTGGTGCCCGCGGTCCTGGCGGAGGCAACCTCGGACGTGCTCGACGAGGCGCGGCTGGCCAACAACGACGACTGGCCAACACTGGTCGGCTTCATCCGCACGCTCGGCAGCGAACGCATGGAGGACTACGTCGCCACGCTGACCGCCCTCGGCCCGCTGGTGCCGCTTGCGGAGCAGCCCGAAGCGAGCAGCGCAGGCGAGCGCCGCCCGGGTGTCTGACGGGCGCTGTTCAGCCCGAGTCGTGTGGCGTCGGCAGCTACTGAAGTCCGGCGCCACCTTGAGAGAGGTAGTTCATGACGGTTGGTGCAATTCCGACTACGCGCCTCACTGTCTCCGTCTCCGCGCTCGCCTGCACTCTCATTGTCGCCGCCATGGTGGCGATGCTGGAGGCGCGGCAAGACGGGGTTTCGCTCACGATCACGTACCCACCCGCGGACGAGTACATCAGCGGCCCCGTCGTGCTGCAGGCCCGTGTCAGCCCGTTCTCGGCGGCGGTCAACCACGTGAGTTTCTTCGCCGACGGCCGGCTCGTCTGCAACGTGGATCATCGGCCGTTCGATTGCCCGTGGGATGCCGGCCCGGGCGTGACGGCGCACGAGTTCCGCGTCCAGGCCGTGCTCGCCGACGGGAAGCACGTCACGAGGGCGGTGCGGACGAAGCCGTACCAGGTGGACCTGGATGAAGATGTCGACGTCATCTGCGTAACGGCGGTTGTCACCGACGACCACGGCAACTTCGTCCGGCACCTTCCGCGCGAGGCGTTCCGGGTCTTCGAGGACGATGCACCGCAGAAGACCGATTACTTCGCCTCGGGCGACATCCCGCTCGAGCTCACGGCGGCCATCGACCAGAGCGGCAGCATGGTCGATGCCGTGCCCCAGCTCAAGCAATCCGTCAAGCGGTTCCTCTCGGCGCTGCGCCCCCAGGACAAGGTGTCGCTCCTCTTCTTCAACGACAACATCTTCACGCCCATCCGGGCGTCGGTGGACCCGGCGGTGCGGCTCAAGGCTGTGGACCGGCTCGCCGCCTGGGGCGGCACCTCCCTCTACGACACCATCGTGACGGCGGTTGAAATGCAGGGGCGCGAGGTCGGCCGGCGCACGCTCGTCGTGTTCAGCGACGGCGAGGACACATCCAGTCACATCAGCCTGGCCACGGCGGAGAAGCGCCTGAAGATGAGCGACGCCACGGTCTACACGATCGCCGAGGGCCAGGCGATGCGCACCGAACAGTTCCGGAGCATCCTCGAGCGCTTCGCACGCACCAGCGGGGGCCTTGCCTTTGCCACCGAGGACATGGACCGGCTCAGTCAGGCGTTCGACGAGATCCTCGAGGACCTGTCGAACCAGTACCTCCTGACCTACACGTCGCCCTCGCCGCGCGACGGCGCCTGGCACCGGATCCGCGTGCAGATCGCCAGACCCGGCAACTACAAGGTCCGCTCCCGCGAAGGCTACCTGGCGAAATCGACGACGAGGAAAGGTGTCAATGGTCCAAGGTGAACTGACATGAAAGGACTGATGACCCGTCTCTCCGGCGCGCTGCCGTTCCTGCTGGCGACCTCCGTTTCCCTCGGCGGTCAGCAGAGCCCGCCCCAACGCGCTCCCCAGACGCTCAGGACCGGGGTGGATCTCATTCTCGTGGACGTGAACGTCGTTGACGGCAGCGGGCACCCCGTCAGCGACCTCCGCCCCGACGAGTTCACGCTCAGGGTGGACGGCAAGTCCCGGCCTGTCGTGTCTTCGCAGTTCGTGTCGCTCGGAAGGCCGGCAACGCCTCCAGCGGAAGCAGCGCGCAGGCGTTACTACAGCTCGAATCAGGTTCCCGGCCCGACCCAGACGCCGACGGCGGGCCGCACGTTCCTCATCGTGGTCGACCTGGAAAACACCGGAATGGGCGCCTCCCGGGCCGTGATGGCCGCGGCCGGCCGCTTCCTGGACCGCCTGGCGCCGGGCGACCGCGTGGGGCTGGCCACCATCCCTCGCGGGGGACCGCACGTCGAGTTCACCAGCGATCTGGCCAGAGTCCGCCAGGCGCTCGGTGTGGTGGTCGGGCGGGGCGCGCCGTTGCTGGTGACGCACAACCTCGGCCTGTCCGAGGCGTTCAGTTTCGTGTCCGGCAGCGCGGCGAACTGGACGTTCGTCGTGCAGCGCGAGTGTGCGAAGTTCAAGAACCAGGACCCAGGGGAGCTCTCTACCTGCCAGGCCAGCCTGGAGGCCGAAGCGCACCAGATGGTGGAAGAGTCGGTCGAGCGAACCCGTGACTCGGTCGTCGCGCTCGGTGCCCTGGTCGCCTCACTGGGCCGTGTGAGTGGCCCGAAGACGCTGGTGCTGGTGTCCGAGGGCCTGGTCGTCGGATCGGAGTCGCGCTACGCGGGCGAGTCCCTCCCCGACGCGATGGCGCTCGGCGAGGCAGCCGCCCGCGCGTCGGTCACCATCTACGTCCTGCGCGTCGACCGGTCGTCGGCTGACGCCAGCGCCGAGTTCGGTCCGTCGCCCACGCCCAGCGAGGATGACATGATGAGGAGGACCGGCCTCGACGCCATCGCAGGTGCCGCGCGAGGGACCATGTTCACCATCGTCGGCACGGGCGATGCAGCGTTCGAGCGCCTCAACCTGGAAACATCGGGGTTCTACCTGCTCGGCATCGAGCGAGTCGAGAGCGATCAGGATGGCAAGCGCCACAGGATCAACGTGGCGGTGGCGCGCAAGGCAGTGACGGTGCGCGCGCGGCGCGAGTTCGGGCCGCTCACCTCCGCACCGGCAGAGCGGACCGTGAAGCCCGAGGACGAGGTCGCCGCGATGCTGAGCTCGCCGCTCCCCGCGAACGACCTGCCTTTGCGGGTCGCCACTTACGCAATCAAGGACCCACAGAAAACCAAGCTTCGGATCATCATCTCCGCCGAGATCGATCGGGACCGGACCGAGCCCGGGGAGTACACCGTCGGTTTGATTCTCCGGGATCAGGAGAACCGTGTGTCGGCCAGCTGGATCGAGCGGAGGATGCTCAGCCCGCTCGACCCGTCGCGCCCCAGCCCCGCCGTGTACACCGTTGCCGAGATCGCCGATCCCGGCAGTTACACCTTGAAGCTGGCGGCCACCGACGGGAGCGGCCGCCGCGGAAGCGTGGAGCACCCGGTGGTCGCACGCCTGGCTTCGGCGGAGGGGCTGGAGGTGAGCGACCTGCTGGTCGCCGATCGCCCGCCGCAAGGCAACGGGACATGGCGGCCGGCCGTCGAGGCGGTCGCCGAGGACGCGCTGACCGCCTTCGTCGGGGTGTACTCGGCCGATCGCTCCCGCCTCAGGCAGACGAGTGTGAGGTTCGAGGTGGCCGCGGATGAGACGAGCCCGGCCCTGGTGAGTGTCGACTCGAAGGTGCAGGAGACGAAGGAAGCCGATCGGTCCGCCACGGAAGGCAGGATCCTGCTGGGTCTGCTGCCACCGGGGGAGTATCTCGCGCGTGCGGTCGTGTTGATGTCCGGTCGCCCCGTCACGACGGTCCTTCGTCCGATCCGCCTCGCCAGAACGGTGCCTGCGTTGGCCGCCGGGGTGAACCGACCGGCGGGCTCCCCAGCCCTGGTCATCGTGAACAGTTCTGCAGTGGAGCCGTTCCGGCCCGAACAGGTTCTCGAGCCGGCGACAGTCGGCCATTTTCTCGACCACCTGGTGAAGCTCTCCCCCACGCCGCCGCCGGCCAACGTCAGCAAGGCGATCGACGAAGCGCGGGCAGGCCGCTTCGACGCGGCTGTGGACGCCCTCAGGGACGCCGGTGAGGGCGATCTGGGGGCCACCTTCGTCCGAGGCCTGGCACTCCTGTCGCGCGGCAAGCTGGCAGAGGCGGCAACCCGGTTCCAGGCGTCGCTGAAGATCTCGCCGGCGTTCATCCCCGCCATCGTGTATCTCGGCGCCTGCTATGCGATCAGGGGCCGCGACCGCGACGCGGCCGGCGCCTGGGAGAGCTCCCTGCTCGCCGAGAGCGACGCGGAGGTCGTCTACCGGCTCCTCGGCGACGCCTTCCTGCGCCTGGGCGATGGCGAGCAGGCCCGGGACATCTTGCTCGAGGCCGCCTCCGCCTGGCCCGACGACGAGGACCTGAAGAGACGCCTCGCCGCCGCCTACGTGATCACGGGCCAGGAGAAGGAGGCCCTGGCGGCGCTCGATCCCTACCTCGCGCACCACCCTGGCGACCAGCGCGCGCTCTTTCTGGCCATGGGCCTCATGTACGTGGCGCACGCGGAGGGGCGCGTTGTCGAGGGTCCCGCTGAAGACGCCCAGCGAATCTCGCGCTACCAGCAGCTGTACGCGGCCATCAAGGGACCCGAGCAGCAACTCGTTACCGAGTGGGCCAGGTTCGTGGGACAGCAGCAATAGCGCCAGACCCACCTCAGCCGGGCGTGGCGGGGTTCAGTCGTCGCTGCCTATGGCGCGGCAGGAGACGGCGTTATGATTACGCCCGCGACCGCTGCAGGAGTTGAGCGCCCGCAGACTCCATGCGTTCATCCAGCCGATACGACAGCGTCTGCAGTATCATGGGGGCGCCTTCCACCACGCATCGGAGCGGGAGCCACAGGTCATCCATGCGTCGGTCGCCTATCCACACCGCGCCACTGTCATCCGTTCGTCGGGCGGCAGGCAACCGACTCGCGGGCGTGGTCGCCTGCGTCGCGATCGTCACGGTGTGCGCGCTCCCGACCCGGGCGCAGCCGGTCGCGTCCCCTTCCGCGGCGGCGGGCGCCCGGGCACCGGCGGGCTGGTTTTCCGTCGAGCTCCCGGGCACCAGCGACGGGCTATCGCGCCTGGTCGGACATGAGACCGCCGTCGAGCCCGCCCGGTTGCTGCTCGAACTCGTCCGGCTGACCCAGAGCGCGCAGCTGACCCAGGATCGGAGCATCGATCTGGCCCGACAGGAGCTGGGCGCTTATCTCGATGCGATCGACGGACTCGATGCCCTGCTGGCGAAGCTCGACCCGGCCGGCCGGGGCCTCACGCTGAAGGCTTTCAGCCGGGTCAAACGCGACGACGGGCGCCGCTTCGCCGCGAGCCTGGGCCTGGAGCTGCGGGACCCCACCGGCGCCGCCAGTGTGGGGTTCTCCGCGGACCGCCTGGCCGTCGAGCGGCGCCGCATGCTTGCGCTGGCGGGCGTCGACCTGGGCGACGCAGTCGCGCGCCTCAACGCCGGTCAAGCCGCGCGGATTGTGATCCCGACCGTTCAAGTCCCGCTGCCCCTGGCGCCGGCGCTGTGGTCGACGCGCATCCTGCGTCACCAGGGGCCGGCGGCCCGGCTCGGCTCCGCCCTGCTCCGCGACCGTTCCGCCGCCCTCCTCTTCTACGGCCTCGCGGCCCTCGACGCCGAGACGCTGGCCTACTTCGCGACCTCCGAGAAGACCCTCGAGGCCGCCCGCGCCTTCGCCCCGGCCTTTTCCGCCTTCGGCCGCAGCCTCCACGTGCGCGGCCGGCGGATCCAACTCCCCGGCGGCGACGCCGCCGCCGACCTCTGGGAACCGCTCGTCGGCGCCCAGGTCTCCGACCCCGATCGCTTCATCCGCCGCGTTCTGGAACGCGACGCCGGCGCCCTAGCCTCCTTCTACGACATGGTCGAACACCTCGACCCGCTCCATCGCCAGTTCGTGCTCGCCGCCGCGGGCCCCGATGCCGGCCAGCGCGCCGCCTGGTTCCGCGCCCTTTACGCCGCCTGCGCCCGGGCCGAGCTCACCTCGAAACAGCCACGGCGTGCCTTCTACCGGATGTCGTTCGACGGCGGCCATCTTTTCCGCCAGCTCCGCCTGAAGGAGGACGGCACCCTCGCCCCGCCGGCGTTTGGCCGCCTGTGGGAGGAGGTGTTCGCCGATTCGGCGGTCCGGCGCGTCCGGCTTGGTCTGGCCCCCACTGTGAGCCTGGCCCGATCCGGCGGCCCCGCGGATGCCGTCCTCCTCGCGAACGAGACCCTCGTGGTCGACCCGACGATCCGGAGGCTGCGCCTCGAGGCCGTGCTCTTCGCCCAGCGGGTCTTCCCGCGCGTCTCCGAGACCCAGATGTCCGACACGGCGGCCGCGATCCGCAGCTTCTTCCAGTTCCCCACGCTGATGCTCACGCTCGAGCGCATCGGCATCGACGACCCGGCCCTGTACGCCGCCGCGGCGGACAGCGCCTCCCGCGCCGGGCGCATGCCCTCGACCGAGCAGGCCTTCATTGCCCTGGCCCAGCTCCAGGGAACCATCGCGTTGATCGATCGCCTGACCACCCGACACAGCCTGTCCCGCGCGGCCGCCCGGACGCTCGTCGGGACCCTGCTGCCCGTGACCCCGCCCGCGGGCATTTCGGGTGGCTCTCCGGGGGTCGCCCGGTGGCTCGAGGGGCACCTGCTGCGGTCCCTCCCGGCCCTCGCCGCCGACCAGGCTGGCGAGACCCCGGCCGAGGCCCGACTGCTCGCTGGTCTGGCCGGCCCGCCAGTGGCCGGCTCGGAGGCGGAGCTCAGTGCCTCCGCGATCGATTGGGAGGGACACCGTTACCGGATCGACTACGCGACCACCGAGTTGGCGCGGCTCCGAGGGGTCCGGCAGAAGCAGGGCGGCAACTCCCTCGACACGGCGCTCGCGCTGTCGTCGGTCGCCTCGACGCTGACCGCCGGCGGTCTCACCGTCGACGCCGCCCGCACAGCGCGGGCGGAACTGGACCGGCTGTCGAAGCGCCTCGAGCCGATCTTCCCGGGTGGACCCGGCGGCCCGGACGGGCAGGACCCCAACCGCGCGGTCGCGAGCGCCGCCGAGCGGCTCGGCAAGCTCGCTGGGCCGGGCGACCTCACGGAGGCCGGTGAGATCGGTCAGACGCTGAGGAGAGCGGCCGACGCGGTTCTGGCAGACACGCTGATGTCGATCGTGTACGCCACCGTGCTCGGCGACCCGGACGGCCTGCCCCTGCTCGGGGGCGACCCGGCCGCGCTGCACGACTTCGGTCTCGACTATGCGCTCGCAGACTTGCGGCGAGCTGCACCGTGGGCGACGGCCCGCGAGGTCGCGGGAGGCGTGCCGTGGCACCTGAAGGGCTCGCTGCTGGCCCTGGACCTGCCGCTGGCCAGGTTAGGCCTGCGCCGGGTGACGAGCGATCCGCCATCCGGGCCCCCGCGCGTGAACCCGAACGATGCCCGGGTCTTCGCCCACACGATCGCGCTGATGGACCCCTCCGCGCTCAGCAACGCCGATCGTGACGCGATCGTGCGAGCCATTAAGCAGGGTGAACGCCGGGTGGCCGCGCTGGCCCGCGGCGAGGAGCCGGCCGACGCCCTCATCGCCGAGGCCCGACTCAGCGAGTGGCGCGCCAATCTCCTCCGCTGGACCCTGGCCCACGAGCCGGATG
>Ga0316624_10000207_pt1 | contig 18331 bp, 15 predicted proteins | sample OWC_Aug_N3_C1_D5_FD_207657 | JGI IMG/M metagenome (GOLD analysis project Ga0316624, IMG submission 207657) | Wetland soil microbial communities from Old Woman Creek delta, Ohio, United States - OWC_Aug_N3_C1_D5_A | ecosystem: Environmental > Terrestrial > Soil > Wetlands | place: USA: Ohio... | reverse complement strand
GACCAGAACCGGGGACGAGGCCTTGGGCGCAGGCCCCTGCGCCGGAATCGCGGTGACGAGCACGAGCGCCAGGCAGGCGCACAATCCAGACGTGATGAGAGCGTGTGTCGAGCCTTTCATGGCTTTCTCCCGTTGCGCCGAAGCACGGAGCCGAGATCCGAAGAGTGCCGGGGGTCTCCTACGGGGCCTCGTTGCAGCGCACGGCAGGATATCACAGGGCAGGGATTGGGGGCTGGGGGCTGGGGACCGGGCGTCACGCTCGCATCGCGCCCGGCCGCGCCGTGTGCAAGTCGGACCCGTACGCGATAAGCTACCTCAGCCGGTCTGGACGGTCGTGGGCTCAACCCGCCGTGGTGAGTGTGCGGGCCGCCGTGCCGGCGCGCAGGAGCGAGAGAGAACTGTCATGTCCCGGGCGACCCTCGCGGCTCGTGTTGCCGTGATCACGGCGGGCCTGGCCTGCGCGCTCCAGGTTGCCTCCGACAACAGGGCCCGCGCGACGACGCGCGCTTCGACCCAGCCGGCGGAGCCGGCTCGGGCGGCGAACTCTCCTTCGGCAGACGCCCGCATGGAGTGGTGGCGCAAGGCCCGGCTCGGCATGTTCATCCACTGGGGCCTGTATGCCATCCCGGCCGGCGAGTGGAACGGCCGGACGGACTACGGCGAGTGGATCCGCAACAACGCGCGCATCCCAATAGACGAGTACGACCGGTTTCGCAACCGGTTCAGCCCGACCAGGTTCGACCCGGCCGCGTGGGTCCGCCTTGCCCGGCAGGCGGGCATGAAGTACATCGTCATCACGACAAAGCACCACGACGGGTTCTGCCTGTTCGACTCGAAGGAGACCGACTTCGACGTGATGGCGACGCCCTTCGCGCGGGACATCCTGAGAGCGCTCGCCCTGGCGTGCGCGAAGGAAGGGATCAGGATCTGCTGGTACTACTCGATCATGGACTGGCACCATCCCGACTACCTGCCGAGGCGCGACTGGGAGAACCGCTCGGCCGAGGGGGCCGACTTCGAGCGGTACGTGCAGTACATGAAGGGCCAGCTCCGCGAGTTGCTCGGCAACTACGGTCGCGTCGGCGTGATGTGGTTCGACGGGCAGTGGGAGGGGACCTGGAACGACGAGCGGGGCAAGGACCTCTACGCCTATGTCCGCTCGCTGCAGCCCGACATCATCGTCAACAACCGGGTCGGCCGAGGGAGTAGCCAGGTCGGGGCCGCCCAGGCGAGAGACGCCGTCGGCGACTTCGAGACACCCGAGCAGGAGATCCCGGCAGCCGGCGTCCCGGGGCGCGACTGGGAAACCTGCATGACGATGAACGACAACTGGGGGTACAACCGGGCCGACGAGAACTTCAAGGCGGGCGGGGATCTCATCCGCAAGCTCGTCGACGTCGTGTCCAAAGGCGGCAACTTCCTGCTCAATGTGGGGCCGACAGCCGAAGGCGAGTTCCCGCCCGAGAGCGTGGACCGCCTGCGGGCGATCGGCCGGTGGATGGGCGTCAACGGCGAATCGATTTATGCGACCCAGGCGGGTCCCTTTTCCGCGCTCCGTTGGGGCCGTGCGACCCAGAAACCGTTGCCAAGAGGACTGACGCGGTTGTATCTGCACGTCTTCGACTGGCCCCGGGGCGGCACGCTCATCGTCGGCGGCATCCTGAACGAGCCGGGGAGCGCCTACCTGCTCGCAGATCGCGCGAGGACGCCCCTCGCCGTGACGCGGAAGGAGGATGCCCTTCGCATCCAGCTGCCGGCCACGCCTCCCGATCCGATCGACAGCGTGGTCGTGCTCGATGTCGTCGGGAAGCCTGACGTGACGATCGCGCCGGCGGTTGCGGCCGACACCGACGTGTTCGTGGATGATCTGGAGGTGACCGTCAGATCGAATCGCGAGAACGTGCAGGTCAGGTACACGACCGACGGCAGCGACCCGAAACCGGCGTCTCCTGTTGCCGTGGGAACCGTGCATATCGCGGACACGACGACCATCCGGGCACGCGCGTTTCGCGGCGCCAGGCCGGTCAGCCCCGTGTCGGCGGCGACCTTCACCAAGGTGGCGCCGCGGCCGGCAGAGCGGCCGGGACAGGTTGAGCGCGGCCTGCGCTTCGACTATCTGGAGGGGGACTTCAACAGACTGCCCGACTTCGACGCCGTCGCCCCGACCAGGACGGGGATGGTCGACGGCTTCGACCTCGGACCGCGCCTGCGCGAGACGCGCTTCGCCTTCAGGTTCCGGGGGTTCATCTCGGTTCCTCGCTATGGTGGGTACCGCTTCTTCGTCCGCTCCGACGATGGAAGCCGGCTCTGGATCGGGGACCAGCTCGTGGTCGAGAACGACGGTCTGCACAGCAGCCGGGAGGAGTCGGGCGTGATCGCCCTCGCGGCGGGCTTGCACCCGATCACCGTGGCGATGTTCGAGCAGTCGGGAGGCTTCGAGCTTCGGGTGTCGTACGCAGGGGCGGCCCTGGCCCGGCAGGCGGTGCCGGCTGAGGCGCTGTTCAGGCCGCGGTAGGGGAGCTGCCGACGAACTCGAACGCCCCGAAATAGCCCGGCTGGTGGAAGTTCAGCGCTTCGCCGATGGGCGACCAGCTCGCCCAGTGCGGATGGGACGACTGGTCGGCGCACTTGAAGCAGTTGGCCCGCCAGCGCTGCCCGTGGGCGAGCGCGAGCGGGCCGCACCGGCTTTCGAGCACTGACAGCGGGCACGCCATTTCCACCCACCATTCGACGTCGTCGACGATCTCGGGATCCACGACCTCCGGCATCGAGTGAGCAATGCGGATCGTCGCGGCGAGCGCCGGTTCGACGGCCGACCACCTCGCGAAGCGATTGGCGGTCCGCGTCGGGTCCTCGATGTAGCGGAGCGACAACGCCCCGCCGCAGTTGATCTCGAAGGCGAAGTAGCCGGGCGTCTCCCGGGGCTGAACGAACAGCTCCACACAGCTGTCCTGGTACGTGTCGCTCTCGTAGGCAGTGTGCACGGAACGGACGTAGCGGTCCTGCACGTGGAAGAGAGCGTAGAGGTGGCGTGAATCGTAGAGGACCTTCACGCGCGTTGGCGGCCGGTGCGAGGAGCTGCGCGGATGGAAGCTTGCAACCTCCAGCGCAGGAACCCCCGACCAGGCCGGGCCGTCCCAGAGGCCCGCGAGCTCAGGCGCGATCGCAGTCCGGTGAACGAGGTAGGTCAGCGCGGTCAACGGCATGGATTATAGTTGACGCCATGAGAAACGGCATCACGTTCGAGGTCTGCGTGGATTCGATCGAGTCGGCCGTCGCCGCCGCCGAGGGCGGGGCGGACCGCGTGGAGCTGTGCAGCAGCCTGATCGAAGGAGGCCTGACGCCCAGCTACGGCACGCTCAAGACTGCTCGCCGCACGGTCGGGATCGGGATCATGGCGATGATCAGGCCTCGAGGCGGCGACTTCTGCTACTCCGACGCCGAGTTTGCTTCGATGGAAGAGGATCTGGACGCCGCGAAGGAGGCTGGAGCGAACGGCCTCGTGCTCGGTCTGCTGAACCCGGACGGGACCATGGACCGCGAGCGGACCCGTGCGCTGATCCAGCGCGCGCGGCCCCTCCCGGTCACCTTTCATCGTGCGTTCGACATGACCCGCGATCCCTTCGAGGCGCTGGATGCCCTCATCGGCCTGGGCATCGACCGCGTCCTGACCTCCGGCCAGGAGGCCACCGTCGTCGAAGGGTTGGAGCTCATCGCTGAGCTGGTGCGCAGAGCCTCCGGGCGGATCGTCGTGATGCCGGGCGGCGGCATCACGGATCGCAACGTCGGGCGGGTGATCGCGCACACCGGTGTCCGGGAAGTGCACTTCGCGTGCTCGGCTCCCGCCGATGGCCGGATGCGCTACCGCAACACGCGGGTCTTCATGGGCGGCACCTTGCGCCCACCTGAGTACACGCTCGAGGTCACGCGGGCCGATGACGTGGCCCGCACCATCTCGGCGGCGACACGGTAGACCTCAAGCCACAGGCCATAGGGCACAGGGCATAGGGCGGGGCTTGGGGATCCTCTGGCCAGGCGGTCCGGCCCGCCGCCCTTGCCTGCAGCGAGCGAAGCGGGTGCACTGCCTACTGCCTTCTGCCCACGGCCTTTCCCCCCGGCCACACACGCTCGCTGGAGACTGGCTCCCCGGCGAGGTATCGATCCCGATCGGCCGGGTTGTAGAGACGGACTCCGAATGGCAACTGTGCCATCGGCGGCCAGTCGAGCGCTCCGTACCGGTTCGCTGGCGCGAACCGGTCGCGGAACTGCTCTTCCTCCCCGGTCTCGAACAGCAAGTACGGCGGACGACCTTCCTGCCGAAGGAACGAAAGCGCCCGATCCAGCCACACGGGATCGAGAGAGTCCCACATGATCGTGAGCCGGTGCCCGTAGAAACGCACGCTGCCGCTTTCCCAGGTCGTGAGGACGACGGCCCGGTCGGGAAGCCGGCTGGCGATGTAGGTTCCGTTCTCAGCGAATCGCTGCTCGCTCTCTCGGAATGGGAAGAGACCACGGCTTCCGGCCGTGTGGATGTTGAAGATCACGACCGCGAGCACCACAGCGAGCGACGCGGGTGCGCGCCAGACCGGCGCAAGGCGGGAGACGACGGAAGTCAGCGTGATGATCGACAAGATGACGAGCAACGGGATGGCCGGAAGCAGGAAGCGGATGTACCACCAGGCGTCGAAGGGTAAGTAGACGAGGTAGCTTGCGAACACGAGCGCCGCCATGGTCAGGCAGGCAATCGAAAGCCGGAACGCCCGACCGCCGTCACCCCGGGCGCCTCGCGCACGGGTGCGGATGACGAACGGCGCTGCCGGGGCAAGGCAGAGAATCGGTGTGTGTGTCTCCAGCAGCCACCGGGGGTACCGCTGCAGGTTGGGCCACACGTGCGCGAGGTTGAACAACTGCCCGGGGTCGCCGTACCCGGATCGGAACGGAGACCCATAGAGGGCAGACTGAATCCACCAGAGCGCCGCCACGCCCGGCAGCATCCCGGCGACGAACGCGACAGGTCGGCCGACGCTTTTCGACATCGCTCCCGGCAGCCGCGGCCGCGCCGCCACCAGCGCGAGGACCGCCAACATGAGTGGTGCGAGGTTGGGGCGCGTCAGGACGGCCGCAGACGTGGCGACGCCGGACAGGATCGCCGGGGCGATGCCAGGCCTGGTCGCGAGGACGAGAGCGGCGAGCCACCACGCGGCGGCGGGCACATCGCTCATCGGCTGGATGATCTGATACAGCATGATTGGGCTGGTCGCCACCAGCGCCGCAGCGAGGAACCCGCTCAGAGGTCCATCGAGATCCCGCGCGAGCAGGAAGGTCAGCCAGACGGCGAAGGCTCCGAGCGCCGGCACCACCAGGTACACCGCGGATGGCCCCGCCAGCTTCCAGAGAAGCGCCATCGTCAGCGAGAGCCCGGGCGGGCAGATGGGTGCGATGGCGCCAGGAATGGTGTCGGAGGGAAAAAACCCGGTCGGCGCGAGTGTCAGCGCTGCGTTCGGCCACGGCGGGACGAAGCCCACGGGTTGCGGAGAGAGGAGCACGCCCCGCACCCACAGGTCTGCCCCGCCCACGTAGCAATAGGAGTCAGAGCCCCCGGCGACGAACGTTCCCCGTTGGAGCCCAAACGCCAGCAGGCCCAAAGAGACCAGCGCCGCGAGCACTGCCCACGTGCGTTGGGAACGGGACCGGCTGGTGTCGTGGGGCGGGTGCACCGGCTACGCCCTCGCGAGCCGGCACGCGACGAGCACCCACAGGGCGCGCACCCCGTCGCGCCAGCGGATCTTCTTCCCCGCCGAGCGCGGGCGCGCCTCGAAGCGAACCGCCACCTCCATCACCTCGTGGCCCCGCCGCAGCAGCTTGGCCGTGATCTCCGGCTCGATGTCGAAGCGGTCGGATTCCAGCCTCAACGAGCGGGCCACCTCGGTGCGCATGACCTTGTAGCAGGTCTCCATGTCCGTGAGCGACGAGCCGTAGAGGCGGTTGGTGGCCCAGGTCAGGGCGCGGTTCGCCGCGATGGTCGTCCACGGCGCCTTCGGCCGGCCCGCCAGGAAACGGGAACCGTACACGACCGCGGTCCGGCCGGCCAGGATGGGCTCGACGAGCCCCGACAGGTCGGAGGGATCGAGTTCGAGATCGGCGTCCTGGATGGCGATGATCGTTCCGCACGCCCGAGAGAGTCCCAGCCGGATGGCGCTGCCCTTGCCGCGATTGCGATCGGCATCGACTATCGTGACCCCTGGCTCACTGGCCAGCGGGCGGAGAGCCTCCGCAGTGCCGTCGGTCGAGCCGTCGTTCACCACGATGATCTCGCGCGGAACGGGGAGGTCGATTCTGCGAAGGCGATCGACGACTGCACCGACCGTGCGGGCCTCGTTGAACACGGGCACCACGACGGAGAGCAGTTCGTCGCGGCCGGGCTCGGGCGGAACCGTCATGGCCGGTGCTCAGGGCAAGCGGGCCAGGAGCGCCTGGAAGCGCGGGTCGCTCCGGATCAGGTCCAGGTTGCTGTCGTGCTCCAGGTACTCGCGTTGTGCGAAGCCCGCGCCCACGGCACGCTCGACACAGTCCAGCGCCTCCGGCGCGCTCCGTGCGAGGCTGTAGATGCAGGCGACGTTGTAGAGGAGCATCGGGTCTTCGGGTTCCATCGCCACCGCGCGCCTCGCCCACTCCATTCCTTTCTCGGTCTCCCCGAGGGCCACCAGGCCGTTGGCGCCCATGTAGAGCGCTCGGGAGTCGTCGGGATTCAACTTGAGATGCTCTTCGGCGATCGCCACGCCGAGCCGGCGGGAAGCCTTCGCGGCGTCGGGCTGGCCGAGATCCGCGTAGATCTGCGCGATCAGCAACGGCGACTGGTAGTCTTCGGGCCGGGCGCGGCTCGCCGCTTCGTACTGCTCCCTGGCCAGCTCGAGCTGGCCCTGGACGAACGAGGAGCGCGCGTAGAAGTAGTGCGCCTCGAAGAGGTCGGGGTTCAGGCGAATCGCGGCCTGGAACGCCGATTCGGCCTCGGCGTGGCTCCCTCCGAAGGAGAGCGCGGTGCCGAGCGAGGCGTAGGCTTCGGCCAGCTCCGGATCGATTTCGAGCGCCCTGCGCGCCGCGACGGTCGCCCGCTCGAGGTCAGCCGGGTTGCGGCCGACGTACATGTAGAGGTAGGCGCAGCAGTCTGCGACGCCGGCGTGGGCCCGCGCGTAGGCCGGGTCGATCTCGATGGCGCGCCCGAACAGTTCGCGGGCGAAGGCAACGCTGCGCTTGTCGTACCTGTAGAAGAACTTCCGGCCGCGCAAGTAGCAGTCGTACGCATCCAGGTCGGAGGTGGCGAGCTTCTGCAGCGCCTCCTTCTCCGAGGAGCTGAGCGTGACCTGGAGCGCCGCCACCACGTTCTGGGCGATCTCGTCCTGGACCGCGAACACGTCGCGCATGTCCCGGTCGTAGCGCTCGGACCACAAACAGAAGCCGTCGGCCACGTCGATGAGCTGCACCGTGACGCGCAGCCGATCGCCGGCCTTGCGCACGCTCCCGTCGAGCAGCGTACTCACCTGCAGCCGGGCGCCGACCTCGCTCAAGTCCTCGTCGGTGGCCTTGAAACGGAAGGCCGCGGGCCGCGAGGCGACCCGGAGGCCCTTCACCCGGCCGAGCGCCGTCAGGATCTCCTCGGCGATGCCCTCGCACAGGTAGTCCTGATCGCGGTCCGGGCTCATGTCGCTGAAGGGCAGCACCGCGATGGATCGATCGAAGGCCCGCGCGGCCGATTCGATGTCCGCCCGTAGATCCTCGAGGCGGCGTAGAAGCTCGCTGGAGGACTGCCAGCGGTGGCGCGGATCCTTCTTCAGGCACCTGTCGATGATCCGGCCCAACCTCAGCGGGAGCTGGGGGTTCAGGCGGGTCGGCGACACCGGTGAGTCGCGCATGACCGAGGCGATCACCGCCGCGGGGTTGGCCCCTTCGAACGGCCGGCGCCCGGTCGCCATCTCGTACAGCAGGACGCCCATCGAGAAGATATCGGAGCGGTGGTCGACCGGCAGCCCCTGCACCTGCTCCGGGGACATGTAGTAGAGCGTGCCGGCGACGGTTCCCTCGACCGCCTCGCTCACGGTCGTTCGCTCGCTCCAGTCCAGCCGGCTGTCGAGCAGCGTGAGCTTGGCCAGGCCGAAGTCGAGCAGCTTCGCGCCGGACCTGGTCAGCATCACGTTGCCGGGCTTGAGGTCCCGGTGAACGATTCCCTGCCGGTGGGCCTTGTCGAGCGCGTCGGCAATCTCGACGGCGACCTGGAGGACCTTCTCGAGCGGCAGCGCGCCTCTCTCCAGCGACACCGCGAGCGACTGGCCTTCCAGGTACTCCATCACCAGGAAGTCGGTGCCGCTGTCCGAGCCGATGTCGTACAGCACGCAGATGTGCGGGTGGTTGAGGGCCGAAGCGGCCCGTGCCTCCTGCTCGAAACGGCGCCGCCGCTCCGGGTCGGCGGCTACGCCGCTGGGCAGCACCTTGACCGCGACGATACGGCCCAGCCGCGTGTCCCTGGCGCGGTAGACCTCACCCATCCCGCCTGCGCCCAGCGCGGCCTGGATCTCGTACGGCCCGAGACGATCGCCTTGCGCGAGAGGCACGGCTGAATTGTAACACTCGTCGGCGAGTCGGTAGGCTACACTGGCCCGGTCAGCACGGAAACAGAAGAATGGCCGCTTGGTCGTGGAGCTTCGCCGACTCGGCTCACCAGCGATACCTCGATTGGACCGGGATGCCGGTCCAGTACGACCTGCGACCCTACCTGAAGGTCCTGGCACGGATCGACGCCATCAACGTCGCCGGGCTTCCGGACGGCGAGCTCAAGGCGCGCGTCGACGTTGCCGGGCGCCGCGCATTCGCGGGTGAAGGGCTCGATGGCCTGCTGCCGGAGGTTTACGCCGCGGTCCGGGAGGCCTGCCACCGGGTCCTCGGGATGCGACCCTTCGACGCGCAGACCATGGCCGCCATGGCACTGCACGAGGGCAGGCTGGCCCAGCTGGCGACCGGCGAGGGCAAGACGCTCGTGGCCGTGCTGCCGGTCGTCCTGAACGCCCTCGCGCGACGTGGCGTCCACGTGTTCACGGCCAACGACTACCTGGCGAAGCGCGACGCCGAGTGGATGGGCCCGGTCTACCGGTTCTTCGGGCTCGATGTCGGCGTCGTCGGCCAGGAGATGGGCGGCGACGACCGCCGCCGGGCCTACGCCGCGGACATCACGTACGTCACGGCCAAGGAAGCGGGGTTCGACTACCTCCGCGACTACACAGCCGACGGGCCGGAAAGCGTGGTGCAGCGGCCCTATCACTTCGTGATCGTGGACGAGGCCGACTTCATCCTGATCGACGAGGCGCGCGTGCCGCTCGTCATCGCGGGGACGGCCAGCGGCCCCGCCATCGACCACGGCGCGATGGCGGATCTCGTCCGCCGTCTGCGGCCGGGCGTGGACTTCCGTTCCGACGAGTACGCGCGCACGGTCACGCTCACAGAGAGAGGCTTCTCCCGCGTGGAGGAGCTGCTGGGCGGGGTCTCGCTGCACGAGCCGCAGAACCACCTCCTGCTGTCGGCTGTGCACGTCGCGCTGCACGCCGAGCGGCTGCTGCAGCGCGATCGTGACTACATCGTGCGCAGCGGCCGGGTCGAGCTCGTGGACGAGTTCACCGGGCGGGTCGCCGAGAACCGGAGATGGCCCCATGGGATCCAGCCGGCTGTCGAGGCGAAAGAGGGCGTCGAGGTCAGGCTGGAAGGGGAGATCCTCGGCTCGATCCCGATCCAGCACTTCGTCCGGCTCTATCCGAAGATCGCCGGCATGACGGCGACGGCCGTCCCTGCAGCCGAGGAGTTCCAGGAGTTCTATGGCTTGAGGACGGTTGTCTTCCCGCCACACCGGAGGTCGGTGCGCTCCGATCAACCGGACGTCGTCTTCACCGACCGCCGCGCGAAGGCTGCCGCCCTCGTCGAGGAGATCGCGCGCGTTCACGCCACCGGCCGGCCGATCCTCGTGGGCACCGCGAGCGTGGGGGAGTCGGAAGACCTCGCCGCGGCCCTGAGACGCCGCGCCGTCAAGTGCCGCGTGCTGAACGCGCGCCACGACGCCCGCGAGGCCCGCGTTGTCGCCCGTGCCGGCATGCCAAGCGCCGTCACGATCTCGACGAACATGGCCGGCCGCGGCACCGACATCGTCCTCGGCGGCGGGGACGCGCGCGCCCGCGACCGGGTCGCGGGGCTTGGCGGCCTCTACGTCATCGGCACCAACCGCCACGAGAGCCGCCGCATCGATGACCAGCTGCGTGGCCGGGCCGGGCGGCAGGGGGACCCGGGCGGCTCACGGTTCTTCATCAGCCTGGAAGACGATCTCATCCGGCGCTACGGGGTGATGACGCTCATCGGAGAGCGCCACCGGCCCACGCCGCAGGACAGCCCCGTGGAGGACCACGTGGTCCGGCGGGAGATCGCCCGCGCGCAGCGAATCATCGAGGGGCAGAACTTCGAGATCCGCAGGACACTGTGGCGCTACTCGGCGCTGCTGGATGACCAGCGGCGATCGGTCTACCTGTGGCGCCGCTCGCTGCTCTACGACGAGGTGGAGCCCGAGGCGTGCGCGGCGGGAGCGCCCGACCACTACCTGAGACTCGAACAGGCGGTCGGCGCCCCCGTGCTGCGGCGGACTGAGAATCGCCTGACCATGCACCTGCTCGACCGTCGCTGGTCGGCCCACCTGGCGCTCGTGGAAGACATTCGCGAGGGGATTCACCTGCAGCGGCTGGGCGGCCGGGAGCCGATCACGGAGTTCCACCGGCAGATCGTCACCGCCTACGCATCGATGATGGACTCGTTGCGGGAGGAAGTCGTCGCCACGTTCCGGCAACTCAGCCCAGTCGGCGGCACGGTCGACCTCGCGCGGATCGGGGTGCAGGGACCGTCGTCCACGTGGACCTACCTGGTCAACGACAACCCGTTCTCGACGCTCGGTATCTCCCTCATCGCGGGCCGCAGCATCGGCTACTCCGCGGCGGCCGGGCTTGTCGCGGCGATCTACTGGCCCATCACGGCCGTGGCCATGGCCGCCGGTCTTCTCCGCCGGTGGATCCGCACGAGGACGCGCGAAGCCCCTGGCGCGAGCGCTTCGGACGACGAGCGGCGGACGAGCGAGCGGCGTTGACAATCCCCCCGCGGCGCGTAGACTCTGTTGGTCGGCGGCGAACCTCACAGAAGAGAGCCCGCTGACGCGCTGCGGCTGCAATCGACCTCGGTCGGCACGCCCGACCGCCGGGCAGAGGTGTCCAGTGTCTCTCGTGGAGATGTTCATCCGGACGGCCAAGAAGTACCCGAGTGCGCTGGCGATCATCGACCGCGGCACGGGGCAGCGGGTGACCTATCACGCGGCGCTCGTCCGATCACTCATCCTGTCCCGGAAGCTGAAGGCCTGCGAGCCGGGCTTCATCGGCGTGATGATCCCGAACTCGGCCGGGGCCATCCTGACGGTCATCGGCGCGGTGATGAGCGGCCGCACCCCGGTGATGATCAACTACTCGACCGGGGCCGCCCAGAACTGCCGGATGGCGCAGCGTCGCCTCGCCTTCAAGGCGATCATCACGTCACGGGCTCTCGTCGAGAGACTGAAGTGCCCGGTGGTCGATGGAATGGTGTTCCTCGAAGATCTCGCGGCGGGCGTGTCGAGCCTCAGCAAGCTCGCCGCCGTCGTTCGCGCCGCGCTGCCGGCCGACCGCGTCCTGGGCGGGGTTCATGCCGGCACGATTGACGAAACCGTGGTGATCCTCTTCACCAGCGGCAGCGAGCGCGACCCGAAGGCCGTCCCGCTGACGCATCGGAACATCATCGCGAACATCGAGGGGATGCACGAGGTCCTGGAGTTCGGCCCGGGAGATCTGGTCCTGGGCAACCTGCCCGCGTTCCACGTCTTCGGCCTCAACACGAATCTCTGGCTCCCGCTCGTCAACGGGATGACCGTCGTCACCTACCCGAGCCCGCTGGAGTTCCGCACGATCTGCGGCATCGTCCGGGAGGAAAAGGTGACGATGATGCTGGGCACGCCAGCCTTCCTCGCGGGCTACCTCCAGAAGTCGGAGCCGGGGGACTTCGACAGCGTCCGCCTGCCCGTCGTCGGCGCGGACAAGTGCCCCGAACCGCTCAGGCGAGGCTTCCTGGACAAGCACGGCGTCGCCCTGCTCGAAGGATACGGGGCGACCGAGACGAGCCCGGTGATCTCGGTCAACACGCCCGGACACAACCGGCCCGGCAGCGTGGGCCGGGTCCTTCCGAACCTGCAGGTGCGGATGGAGCACTACGAGACAGGCGAGGAGTGCAAGGTCAGCGAGATCGGCAAGATCCTCGTGAAGGGCGACAGCGTGATGGCGGCGTACTTCGACGACTTCGAGGCGACGGCGCTGCGCATGCGGCACGGCTGGTTCGACACGGGCGACATGGGCTACATGGACGAGGACGGGTACCTGTGGCACGTCGGGCGTCTCACCCGGTTCCTCAAGATCGGCGGCGAGATGGTCTCGCTCGTCCAGGTGGAAGACGTTCTCCAGCGCGTCGTGCCGCCCGAGGTGGCGTGCGCGGTGGTCGAGGTGCCGGACGCGCTTCGAGGATCGAAGATCGTGGCCGTGACGACCGGCCCGGTGGATGAACGGTCGGTCATGAGACAGATGGGGGAGGCGATCGCGAGGATCGCCCTGCCGCGGCAGTTCGTCACCGTGACCGACCTGCCGAGGATGCCGAGCGGCAAGATCGATTACCGCACTCTCACCGACACGGTGCAGGACATCGTCCAGAAGGCCTAGCGGAGCCGCTGCGCGGGAGGGGCGCCATGAGCCAGCACCAGACGGTGTTCTGGGCCGTCTCCGCCTCTGAGCTGCTCGCGCAGCTTCAGACGACCCCCCAGGGCCTGACGAGCGCGGAGGCCAGGGATCGGCTCGCGCGCGTCGGGGCCAACCTGCTGAAGCCCGGGAGACGGACGGGCGAGCTGACGCTCCTGCTCGCGCAGTTCAAGAGCCCGCTGATCCTGATCCTGCTGTTTGCCGCGGGCCTGTCCTTCTTCCTCCACGACCGGGTTGACGCGCTCATCATCGTCGGAATCGTCGTGGCGAGCGGCCTGCTCGGGTTCTGGCAGGAGCGAGGCGCCGCTCACGCCCTCGAGACACTGCTGGCGATCGTGAAGACGAGAGTCGTGGTGTTGCGGGACGGCGCCCAGGTGGAGATCCCGGTCGAAGAGGTGGTGCCTGGAGACGTCGTGATCCTGTCCGCCGGCGGGAACGTCCCCGGAGATTGTCTTCTCCTGGAATCCGAGAGCCTCTACATCGACGAAGCGGCTCTGACAGGGGAGACCTTCCCGGTGGTGAAGACGGCGGAGGTGTTGAACCCCGACACGCCACTCAACCAGCGCGCGAACACGCTCTTCATGGGAACGCACGTGGTCAGCACGTACGTACCGGACGTTCGACCTGTCCGGGTGGAGGAAGCTCCACGAGTTGCCCTACGACTTCATCCGCAAGCGGTTGAGTGTCCTGGTGGCCCAGGGGGATCGGCACCTGATCGTGACGAAGGGCGCACTGGAGAACGTGCTCGCGGTCTGCTCGTTCGCCGAGACCCCGGCGGGGACGAAGGTGGAGATCGGAGAGCGGCGGGCTGAGATCCAGCGACGATTCGCGGAGGCCTCGGGCCAGGGCCTTCGCACCCTGGGGATCGCGCACCGGGAGGTCGGCCCGGTCTCCCGGATCGCGAAGGACCAGGAGTCGGGGATGACGTTCGTGGGCTTCCTGGTGTTCTTCGATCCTCCCAAGCCGGGGATCGGCGACACGATAGGGCACCTGGGGCGTCTCGGCGTGACCCTGAAGATGATCACGGGAGACAACCGGCTGGTCGCGGCCCACGCGGGCCGGCAGGTCGGGCTCGCGAATGCCAGGGTCCTCGCCGGGCCTGAGCTTCACCGGATGAGCGACGAGGCGTTGCTGGCACAGGTGGGCGGCGTGGACATCTTTGCCGAGGTCGAGCCCAACGAGAAGGAGCGCCTCATCGTCGCCCTCAAGAAGGCGGGGAACGTCGTCGGCTACATGGGGGACGGCATCAACGACGCCTCCGCGCTGCACGCCGCCGACGTGGGGATCTCCGTCGACAGCGCGGTGGACGTCGCAAAGGAAGCGGCAGACATCGTGCTCCTCGAGAAGGACCTGGAGGTCCTGGTGCAGGGCGTCCGGGAGGGGAGGACGACCTTCGCCAACACGCTGAAGTACGTGTTCATGGCAACGAGTGCGAATTTCGGCAATATGTTCAGCATGGCCGGCGCGTCGCTCTTTCTGAGCTTCCTGCCGCTCCTGCCCAAGCAGATCCTGCTGACCAACCTGATGACCGACTTTCCCGAGATGACGATCGCGACCGACAGCGTGGACGCCGAGATGGTGCAGGGGCCGCGGCGCTGGGACATCCGGTTCATCCGCGATTTCATGATGAGCTTCGGCCTGGTGAGCTCGGTTTTCGACTACCTCACCTTCGGCGTGCTCCTGCTCGTCCTGCGGGCCTCGGTGGATCAGTTTCGCACGGGGTGGTTCGTGGAATCGGTCGTCTCGGCCTCGTTGATCGTCCTCGTGATTCGGACCAGGCGGCCCTTCTTCAAGAGCCGGCCCGGCCGGCACCTGCTGGTCGCCACCGTGACAATCGTCGCGGCCGCCTTCGTCCTGCCTTGGACGCCGCTGGCAGCCTTCCTCGGGTTCGAGCCGTTGGGCGTGCGGACGCTGGCAATGCTCGCGGGAATCGTGGCGCTCTACGTCATGGCGGCGGAGCTGGCGAAGAGCGTGTTCTACCGAACCGGACGGTCCTGACGGGTCTGCCGGCTGCGGCAGTGCAAAGGGGAGCCTGCCCGCGCAGGCCCCCGTGACCTGGTGTCACTTCCCGGGAGGGGTGTAGGCGATCGGCCTGGAAGCGGCCTTGTCCACCTCTTCGGGCGGGACGAGGACGGTCGTCTTGATCGTCGCCCCTCCGCCTGCGCAGACGACCATGGACACGGCGGTGGCCGTCCCGTTGTCTGGAAGATCGGCGATGATGAACGCATCGGCGTCGCCGAGTGCGTACTCGAACACCTCCAGCTTGCCCCCGAGGCCTTCCACGAGCTCCTTCACGACCTTTCGCCGCTTCACAGCACCGTCCCGGAGCACGCCCCTGGTGCCCTCGGCGGTGTACGACGCCTGCCACAGATACCTCGGCACGGAGAACCTCCTTCGGGTGATCTGACGCCCGCGAATGCCAGTGATCACTCCACGCTAGAGTGGGGTGACGGTTCCGGTCAAGAACAAAGCGAGTACAGGGAAGGTGCAGAAACGGCCGAGGTGGGATCAGGACTCCTCCTGCTCGTCGTCCTCGTCGTCGACGGAGGGTGCGACGAACACGACCTGGGCCCCGGGGCGCCCCAGCTTCGCCAGGGCTCCGTGGATCTTCTGCCTGTAGCGCAGCTGGATCTGATACCGGGAGAGCTCGTCGGGCGCGAGCAGCTTGATCACGCCGCCGCGGTCGGAGATGAACTTCACCCGCTCGAGCGCGGTGAGGTGACCGGGGCGAACCCGCCTTGGTCGTAGCTCGTCGAGCACCTGCTGCCAGATGTCTCTCACGAATGGTCCTCCCGGATGCGGGCAACCGGCCTCCGGCCGACCTGACCCTAGCACGAGGCAGGCAGGCCGTCAACGAAGGACCCCGCATCTCCCGCATCTCGTGACGCTCTTTGCGACGGCGCTTCAGCGACTCGCCGCGGAGAAGGGAGAAACCGCCTGCCGATGTGCGGGGTTCGAGTGTATTCTTACAGGCAGTCAACGGCCGCGTCAGGCGGCCGGGGCGCGGACCTTCTCGACCGGCCGGATCGCGTCGCCCGGCGCAAGGGGGGGCACGATGTTGAAGACCAGACCTGCCAGGGAAGTCATCGTGAGATTGCCGAACGAGATCGGTGCGTTCGACAGGATGGCGAAGACCATCGCGGTGAAGGGCGTCAACATCATCGCCGTCAGTGCATCGATCGAGGGCTCCCAGGCCGTCGTCCACCTCGTCACGGACGACAACGTGCGCGTGATGGACACCCTGCGGGCGGAGCACTGCGAGGCGAGCGAGGCCGACGTGCTCGTGACCAAGGCGCCGCACAGGCCGGGCATGATTCACAGCATTTCGGAGAGGCTGGCGCGGGGCGGTGTCCACATCAATCGTCTCTATGCGACGGCGCCGATCACACAGGAGCACATTCTCATCGTCGTCGCGTCGGCGGACAACGACCGCGCCATGGTGCTGCTGAACGACAGTGTGGTCTGAGATCCATTTTCCGGTTCACGGCTCGCTGGAGGCGGACCGGTGCGCGTAGCCCGGTTGCTGCTCCTCGCGGCGCTGGCCGCCCTCTTGTTCTTCGGCGACGTACCGGAACGCACGCGCTTCTGGGAGGCCTTGTTCGATGCCGGTCATGCGCCGCTGTTCGGCGCGATGGCGCTCATCGTCAGAAGCCTGTTGAGGCGCGAGACAGGGCCAGGGGGGGCGGCAGCGTCCTCTGCCAGCGCCTTTGGCGTCACGTTGATCCTGGCGGCCGGGAGTGAGGCGGTCCAGCACCTCCAGCCGCACCGCGACGTCTCGGTGACTGATTTCCTGCGTGATGCGGCCGGTGCGGGCGCCTTCCTCCTGCTCGATGCCGCCTGGCGCGCGCGCCGGGGCCCCGGGAGGGCGGCGCTCAGCGCGGGGGCACGCGTCGCGGTGGCGGTGGTCTTGCTCGTGGCCGCCGCCGGGGAACTCATCTACACCACTGCGCTGTACCTCGCGCGCGACCGCGCCTTTCCCACGCTCTACAATCTGGATGGATCATGGTGGGAGCGGCCGTTCATCGTGACTGGCGAGAACGTGCTCTCGCCGGGCCGGACGCCGGGACCCACGGGCGCGGTGGACGTGGGCCCGCTGGCTCGCCTCGATCTCAAGCCCGGTCTCTACTCGGGTCTGACCTTCGACGAGCCGTACCCGGACTGGTCGGGCCGACGGCAGCTCGCCTTCGCCGTGGTGTCCGACCTCGATCGGCCGCTGGAGCTCGTGATCCGGGTCCACGACGCCGCGCACGACCAGCGGTACGCCGACCGGTTCAACAGGCAACTGCGGATCGAGCCGGGCGTGAACCGAATCGCGATTCCGATTGAGGACATCCGGCGGGCGCCGGACCGGCGCGAGATGGATCTCGGCCGCATCCGGGGCATCGTGATCTTCGTCTACAAACTGGAACGGCCGCTCCACCTGTACCTCGGGCCACTGCACCTCGAGTGACCTCGCCCGGTGAGCGCGGAAAGGGGCAGGGAGGGCAACCGGCGACCGCTTACTGCCTTCCGAACGTGTCGCAGCGCTGGAGGTCGCCGCTCTGCAGGCCGCGCGTGAGCCACTCCACGCGTTGAGCCGACGACCCATGCGTGAACGAGTCGGGAGCGACGTACCCGCGCGACCGGCGCTGCAATCGATCGTCGCCGATCGCCGCGGCGGCCCTCAGCCCCTCTTCGACGTCGCCCTCCTCGAGCAAGTCCTTGCGGGCCGCGTGATGGCCCCAGACACCCGCGAGGCAGTCTGCCTGCAGTTCCACCCGCACCGAGAGGGCATTGGCCTCCGTCTCCCCGACGCGCCGCCTGAGGCGGTTGACCTGCTCCTCGATGCCGAGCAACTTCTGGACGTGGTGGCCGACCTCGTGGGCGACGACGTAAGCTGCGGCAAAGTCGCCCGGGGCGCCGAACCGGCGGCTCAGCTCCTCGAAGAACGACAGGTCGAGGTAGACCTTCGAATCGCCCGGGCAGTAGAACGGGCCCACCGCGGCGGACCCGAAGCCGCATGCCGACTCAACCGCGTCGGAGAAGAGCACGAGGCCCGGCTCGACATACCGTCGCCCGGAGGCCGCGAAAATCCGCCCCCACGTGTCCTCCGTGTCGCCGAGGACGGCTCGCACGAAATCGGCAGCCTCGTCACTTGCCGCGGTCGAGGGCGCCGCGGGTCCGCCGGCTCCAACCTGCGCAGAGTCGGGCATCGGGCCAACCTGCTGGAGCAGCTCCAGCGGATTCTGGCCCGTCAGGAGGCTGACGAGGAGAATGAGCAGCAGCCCCGCCCCGCCGATGCCGGCGCCGGCGCGGCCGACGCTCATGCCCCGGCGATCTTCCACGTTCTCGCTTCGCCGCGCGTCGCGCCACTTCATGGGCTTGTCCTCTCGGTCTTCCTCCGCCCTGCTGACGAGCGAAGGGCCCAGCGACCCCTGAGATTATCGCCGGACTTGCGGTTGCGCAAGTAGCAGGACCCGGCAACGCGACCTTCGGGTTGAACCTCA
>Ga0316624_10000206_pt1 | contig 18332 bp, 19 predicted proteins | sample OWC_Aug_N3_C1_D5_FD_207657 | JGI IMG/M metagenome (GOLD analysis project Ga0316624, IMG submission 207657) | Wetland soil microbial communities from Old Woman Creek delta, Ohio, United States - OWC_Aug_N3_C1_D5_A | ecosystem: Environmental > Terrestrial > Soil > Wetlands | place: USA: Ohio... | reverse complement strand
CACGGCGGTTTGCACCGCTTCATGGGCTGGGATGGCCCTATCCTGACGGATTCCGGCGGCTTCCAGGTGTTCAGCCTCGGCCCGCTGCGCAAGATTACCGGCGGCGGAGTGGAGTTTCGCTCGCCGGTGAACGGCGACAAATGCTTCCTGTCGCCGGAAGAGTCCATGTACATTCAGAAGGTGCTGAATTCCGACATCGTGATGATCTTCGACGAATGCACGCCGTATCCGGCGGACGAGCAGACCGCGGCGGTGTCGATGCGCCTGTCGTTAAGCTGGGCAGAACGTTCGAAGCGTGCGCATGAAGGCAATCCCAATGCGCTGTTCGGTATCGTGCAGGGAGGCATGCATGAGCATCTGCGCGACGAATCGCTGGCTGGCTTAAAGGATATCGGTTTCGACGGCTTCGCCATCGGCGGTCTGTCGGTGGGCGAGCCGAAGGAAGACATGCTGCGCATCCTCAAGCACACCGCGCCGCAACTGCCGCAGGACAAGCCGCGCTACCTGATGGGCGTGGGTACGCCGGAAGATCTGGTAGAGGCCGTGGGCAACGGCATCGATATGTTCGATTGCGTGATGCCGACGCGCAATGCACGCAACGGCCACCTGTTCACCCGTTTTGGTGACGTGCGCATCAAGAATGCGAAATACCGGATGGATACGCGGCCGCTGGATCCGCAGTGCACCTGCTATGCCTGCCGCCACTTCACGCGTGCCTATCTGCACCACCTGCACCGTCTGAACGAGATTCTTGGTGCGCGACTCAATTCCATCCATAACCTGCATTACTACCAGGAGCTGATGAGCGATATTCGTGCTGCTATTGAGGCTGGGCGTTACGCCGAATTTCAGGCGGCTTTCCAGATTGCCCGTCAGCGTGGTGAAGCTTCATAAGACCTTCATGTTAGAATGCGCACTTTGATTTTTGACCCCCAATTTTTGAGAGGATAAATATGATTTCAATCAGCCAATTGTTCATCACCAACGCTTATGCGGACGGTGGCGCACCTGCCCCGCAGGATGGCGGCATCATGCAATTCCTGCCGCTGATCGCCTTGCTGGCGGTGTTCTACTTCCTCATCCTGCGTCCGCAGCAAAAGCGCGCCAAGGAGCAGAAGGCGATGATCGAGGCGCTGCAAAAGGGCGATGAAGTCGCCACCATCGGCGGCATCTTGGGCAAGGTCACCAAGGTCGGCGAAGAAAACGTGACGATCGAGATCGCCGCTAACGTCTCCGTTCAGGTGCAAAAGGCCGCGATTCAGAACGTTCTGCCCAAGGGCACGATCAAGTAAGTTAACCCCCCCTCAATTACGCTGCAAAGCAAGGTGTCGCTATGAACCGCTATCCGCTGTGGAAAAACCTGCTGGTGCTGGCCATACTGGCGCTGGGTTTCATTTATACCCTGCCCAATTTTTACGGTGAAGCGCCTGCGGTGCAAGTGCTGCCGCTGCGTTCCAACCTCAAGGCGGATGCGGCACTGATGGCGCGCGTGGAAGATGCGCTGAAGGCCGCGCAGCTGAATCCAGACGCCGTATCGCTGGATGCCACCAGCGTCAAGGCGCGCTTCAACGACACTGACACCCAGCTCAAAGCGAAGGATGTGCTGCATGCCCAGTTGGGCGAAGACTACATAGTGGCCCTCAACCTGCTGTCGCGCTCGCCGCAATGGCTGCCCGATTACTTCCGTGCTTTGCCGATGTACCTCGGCCTGGATTTGCGTGGCGGCGTGCATTTCCTGCTGCAGATCGATATGAAAGGTGCGCTGGATAAGGCGCTGGAATCAGATTCCGGCGACATCCGCAGCACCCTGCGCGAGGCGAACATTCCCTACAGCGGTGTGAGCCGCGATACCAGCGTAATCACCACCAAGTTCCGCGATGCCGATGCGCGCAGCAAGGGCGAAAACGAGCTCAAGCAGCGTTTCGGCGGCTTGGAATTCAGCGAGCGCGAGGAGGGCGGCGACTTCCTGCTGCTCGCCCGCCTTAAGCAGCAAGAGCAGATTCGCATCCAGGAATCTGCCGTGCAACAGAACCTCATCACGCTGCGCAACCGTGTCAACGAACTGGGCGTGGCCGAGCCGGTGATTCAGCAGCAGGGCGTGGACCGCATCGTGGTACAGCTGCCGGGGGTGCAGGATACTGCCCGCGCCAAGGATATCCTCGGCCGCACCGCCACGCTGGAAGTGCGCCTGGTGGACGACGAGCATCATTACGTTGCAGGGGCAGTTGCGCCGTTTGGCACCGAGGTGTTCAAGGATCGCGACGGCACGCCGCTGCTGGTGAAGAAGAGCGTGATCCTGACCGGCGAGCGCATCAACGACGCGCAACCCGGCTTCGACAGCCGCAACAACGAGCCGGCAGTGCACATCAACCTGGATGCGGTCGGCGCACGCAAGTTCAAGGAAGCGACGCGCGAGAACGTCGGCAAGCGCATGGCCATCATCCTGTTCGAAAAGGGCAAGGGTGAAATCGTTACCGCACCGGTGATCCGCGAGGAGATCGGCGGCGGCCGCGTGCAGATCAGCGGCAAGATGAATACCGAAGAGGCCAACGACACTGCGCTGCTGTTGCGTGCCGGTGCGCTGGCTGCGCCAATGGATATCGTCGAGGAGCGCACCGTTGGCCCCAGCCTCGGAGCGGACAACATCAAGCGCGGCTTCGATTCCACCAAGATCGGTTTTATCGCCATCGCGATTTTCATGATCGTTTATTACCTGATGTTCGGTGGTGTTTCCGTGCTGGCGCTGGGCGCCAACCTGCTGTTGCTGGTGGCGCTGCTGTCCTTGCTGCAAGCCACGCTTACCCTGCCCGGTATGGCGGGTATCGCGTTGACGCTGGGTATGGCGATCGACTCCAACGTGCTGATCAACGAGCGCATCCGCGAGGAGTTGCGCAACGGGATGCCGCCGCAAACGGCGATCCACGAAGGATACGAACATGCCTTCGCCACCATTCTGGACTCCAACATCACTGCGCTGATCGTCGGCGTGGCGCTGTTCATGTTTGGCTCCGGGCCGGTAAAGGGTTTCGCGGTGGTGCTGTGCCTGGGCATTTTGACTTCGATCTTCAGCGCAGTGCTGGTCTCGCGTTTGCTGGTTAACCTGATCTACGGCCGCAAAGCGCGCCTGAGCAAGATCGCGATTGGCTAAGGGATACAACATGGAATTCTTTAAAATCAAAAAAGATGTCCCGTTCATGAGCTATGGTCGTTACACCACGACCATTTCGCTGGTGACTTTCCTGTTTGCGGTGTTCTTCCTTTTCCACAAGGGACTGAACTTCGGCGTGGACTTTACCGGCGGCACGGTGATGGAAGTGCATTACGCGCAATCCGCCGATCTGGATAAGGTGCGCGGGCAGTTGGGCAGCGTTGGTCTGAGCGAGGCGCAAGTGCAGAACTTCGGCTCCAGCAAGGATGTGCTGATCCAGGTTCCGCTCAAGGAGAACAAGGCAGGAGCGAAATTGTCCGAACAGGTGATGGAAGCCTTGCACCAGCAGGACGCCAGCGTCGAACTGCGCCGGGTCGAATTTGTCGGTCCGCAGGTTGGCAAGGACCTGGTGGATAACGGCGCGATGGCGCTGTTGCTGGTCAGCCTGGGCATCGTCGGCTACCTGTGGCTGCGCTTCGAATGGAAGTTCGGCTTGGCTGCGATCATCGCCAACCTGCATGACGTGGTGATCATTCTCGGCTTCTTCGCTTTCTTCCAGTGGGAGTTCTCGCTCTCCGTGCTGGCCGCCGTGCTGGCCGTGCTGGGCTACTCGGTGAACGAGTCGGTGGTGGTGTTCGATCGTATCCGCGAAAACTTCCGCAAGATGCGCAAGGCCGAAGCTCCCGAGATCATCGACAACGCCATCACCCGCACCATGTCGCGCACCATCATCACCCACGCTTGTACGCAGATGATGGTGACTTCGATGCTGTTCCTCGGCGGCGAGACGCTGCATTACTTTGCGATGGCGCTGACCATCGGCATCCTGTTCAGTATCTATTCCTCGGTGCTGGTCGCCAGCCCGTTGCTGTTGATGTTCGGCGTATCGCGTGAAGACTTCATCAAGCCGGAGAAGGTCGAAGCCGAAGAAGTGCTGCCGTAATATCCTCCGAATTCACTCCCTCGCCCGCTTGCGGGAGAGGGCTGGGGAGAGGGAGAGAAGCTGAACAATTCCAGTTGGGTTACGCCGCGCTAACTCAACCTACAAAACTGCCGTAAACGAAAGGTTGCCTTGCTCGATATCATCTTGCACTTGGATGCACATCTGCTGCTATGGGTGCAGCAATACGGCATGTGGATCTATGCCATCCTGTTCGCCGTCATCTTCGCCGAGACGGGTTTGGTCGTAGCACCGTTCCTGCCTGGCGATTCCCTGTTGTTCGTGACCGGCGCACTGTGCGGCATGGGTTCGCTGGAACTGCATATCCTGCTGCCATTGCTGGTGCTCGCCGCATTCAGCGGGGATAACACCAACTACTGGATCGGACGTCTGCTCGGGCTGCGCCTGCTTAACAAAGCCAGTCCGCGTTTCATCAGGCACGAGCATCTGGAAAAGACCCACCTGTTCTTTGATAAGCACGGCGGCAAGACCATCATTTTCGCGCGCTTCTTGCCGATCATCCGTACCTTCGCGCCGTTCGTGGCGGGCATCGGCACCATGCGCTATCGCTTGTTCGTGGTGTTCAGCGCGCTGGGCAGCCTGGCTTGGATCGGCAGCCTCACGCTGGCCGGTTACTTCTTCGGCAATATCCCCGTCATCAAGAACAACCTCACCCTGATGATCATCGTCATCATCTTTATCTCATTCATCCCGGCAATCCGCGAATTCATCCGCCATCGCCGGCAAGCGAGCTAAAGACGCTGAATGTGAGCGGGGAGCGTGTGGACTCCCCGCAGCGCGGTTGTGTCCCAATGTTGTACGGCCCATTCCAGCACTGACTTTACATCGCCTCGGGCGAACTCGGCCGGCGGTTCTTGCTGTAAAAAATCCAGCACGTGCAACAACGTTGTCACCGGTAGCGATGCGTCCACTGGATCAGCAAGCGTCTGCTTGCTCAATTTCTCACCGTCCTCGTTCACCGCGATCGGCAGGTGCATGTAGTGCGGCACGGGCAGGCCGAGCAGATGTTGCAGGTGAATCTGGCGCGGCGTGGAGGCGAGCAGATCGGCGCCGCGCACGATATGCGTGATGTGCTGGAAAGCATCATCCACCACCACCGCAAGTTGATAGGCGAACAGGCCATCGGCACGCTTCACCACGAAATCGCCGATGTCGCTTTCAAGGTGCTGGGTGATGCGGCCTTGCAGCGCATCGTCGAACTCAATCGGTTGGTTGCCAGTGCGCACCCGCCACGCCCTGCCTTCGCGTCCTGCCGGAATGCCATTGCGGCACGTTCCCGGGTACACCGGCCCCTCGATGCCATTCATCGCAGAGTCGGCGATTTCCTTGCGTGTGCAGCAACAGGGGTAAAGCGTACCGCTTGCCTGCAGCTTAACCAGAGCTTCTTCATAAGCCGCTGTGCGCCGGCTTTGGTAAAGGACAGCCTCATCGCTATGCAGGCCGAATGCCTCCAGGGTGCGCAGGATATTGTTCGCGGCACCCGGTATGCATCGGGGCGTATCGAGGTCTTCCATGCGCACTAGCCAGGTGCCGTGATGATGTTTGGCGTCCAGATAGCTGCCGACGGCAGCGACGAGTGAGCCGAAATGGAGAGGGCCGGTGGGAGAGGGAGCGAAGCGCCCGCGATATACAGTTGAAGATGACATTAGGTCGTAGGTTGGGTTGAGCGTAGCGATACCCAACGAAATTTTTGTGATGGAACGATGGGTATCGCTGTGCTCAACCCATCCTACGCTTGCTGAGGTTTGGAATGCCTTGCGCGTATTTCTACATAACAAAGGTCGCAGACAATCTTACGATCATTGAATTTTTCGAATTCCTCTGTCAGCGCCTGCTCCCGCAGGAAAAATTGCTCACATTCGTCACACCAAGCTTGAAGGTCATTCGGGTCGGAGCTATTCTCTACGAAACCAAGAATGCGATCGGTGGTGAGTAGCATATGACCACACACCACTGCAGCAGGTCGATTGCCGTGGCAGCATGTGATTGTTAGCGGACTCTCTTGTGACATCTCAGTGCTGAGAAAGATGACTGAATTAATCTATGCAGCCACTTCTTCTTCCTCGAACTCCAGCACCACCTTGCCGTCCTTCACATCCACGGTGACCCTGCCGCCGTTCGCCAGCTTGCCGAAAAGCAACTCGTCGGCCAGCGCGGAGCGGATGGTGTCCTGGATCAGGCGTGCCATCGGACGGGCGCCCATCAGCGGATCAAAGCCGTGCTCGGCGAGATGATCCTTGAGTGCGTCGGTGAATTCGACTTCCACCTTCTTTTCATGCAGTTGCTCTTCCAGTTGCATGAGGAACTTGTCCACCACGCGCAGGATGACTTCTTTGGACAGCGACGCGAACGAGACGATTGCGTCCAGGCGGTTGCGGAATTCCGGCGTGAACATTTTCTTGATGTCGACCATCTCGTCGCCCACCGCGGTGGAGGCCTTGGTGAAGCCCATCTGAGTCTTGTTCAGTGCCTCTGCGCCTGCGTTGGTGGTCATGATGATGACGACGTTGCGGAAATCGGCCTTGCGTCCGTTGTTGTCGGTGAGCGTACCGTGATCCATCACTTGCAGCAGGATGTTGAAGATGTCCGGGTGCGCCTTTTCGATCTCGTCCAGCAGCAGCACGCAGTGCGGTTGTTTGTTGATGGCTTCGGTGAGCAGGCCGCCCTGGTCGAAACCGACATAGCCGGGCGGGGCGCCGATCAGGCGCGACACAGCATGGCGTTCCATGTATTCGGACATGTCGAAGCGGTGCAGCGGCATGCCCATGCTGTAGGCGAGCTGGCGCGCCACTTCGGTTTTGCCGACGCCGGTGGGGCCGGAGAACAGGAAGCTGCCGATGGGTTTCTGCGGGTTGCCGAGGCCGCTGCGCGACATCTTGATGGCGCGCGCCAGAGCGTCGATGGCCTTGTCCTGGCCGAACACGGTCGCCTTCAGATCACGGTCCAAATTCTTCAGTGCGTTGCGGTCGTCGTGCGACACGGTGCGTGTCGGGATGCGGGCGATCTTGGCGATGATCTCCTCGATCTCGTGCTTGCCGACGATCTTTTTCTGCCTGGATTTCGGCAGGATGCGTTGGGCCGCGCCGGCTTCATCCAGCACGTCGATGGCCTTGTCCGGCAGATGGCGGTCGTTGATGAAGCGTGCAGAGAGCTCGGCGGCGCTGGTGATCGCAGCCGCGCTGAACTTGATGCTGTGGTGTTCCTCGAAGCGCGACTTCAGCCCCTTGAGGATCTCGATGGTCTGTTCGACTGAAGGCTCGGACACGTCGATCTTCTGGAAGCGGCGTGACAGCGCGGAATCCTTTTCGAAGATGCCGCGATACTCCTGATAGGTGGTCGCGCCGATGCATTTCAATTGGCCGCTGGACAATGCCGGCTTGAGCAGATTGGACGCATCCATGGTGCCGCCGGACGCTGCGCCGGCACCGATGAGGGTGTGGATTTCGTCGATGAACAGCACGGCATTCGGGGCGTCCTTCAATTCTTTCAGCACCGCTTTCAGGCGCTGCTCGAAATCGCCGCGATACTTGGTGCCGGCCAGCAACGAGCCCATGTCCAATGCGTAAACGTGCGCATCCTTGAGGATGTCCGGCACTTCGCCTTCGACGATGCGGCGAGCCAAGCCCTCGGCGATGGCGGTCTTGCCCACGCCGGCTTCGCCCACCAGCAGCGGGTTGTTCTTGCGGCGACGGCACAGCGTCTGGATCACGCGCTCCAGTTCCATTTCGCGTCCGATCAAAGGATCGACCTTGCCGGCCAGGGCATGCGCGTTGAGGTCCAGGGTGTAGTTCTTCAGCGCGCTGTCGCCTTTGGCTTCCTGCTCTTCTTCGGTCTCGTTTGGGGTCTTCTGCGTGGCGGGCTGTATTTCGGCTGGCTTATTGATGCCATGCGCGATGTAGTTCACCACGTCGAGACGAGTGATGGCGCGCTGGTTGAGGAAATAAACCGCATGCGACTCCTTTTCGCCGAACAGCGCGACGAGAATGTTCGCCCCGGTTACTTCCTTCTTGTTGGTGGATTGCACATGCAGAATTGCGCGCTGGATCACGCGCTGGAAACCTACCGTCGGCTGGGTATCCACTTCGCCAGTGCCGGGCACAATGGGCGTGTGCGTTTCAATATGCTGCACCAGCACGGCGCGCAATTCGTCAATGTCCGCGCCGCAGGCACGCAGCACGTGGGCTGCAGACGGGTTATCCAACATCGCCAGCAACAGATGCTCGACGGTGATGAACTCGTGCCGTTTCTGGCGGGCTTCGACAAAGGCCAGATGCAGGCTGACTTCCAATTCTTGCGCGATCATTTAATTTTCCTCCATGCGGCATCGTAAGGGATGCCCGTGCTGCTTTGCAAACTCCGACACCTGAAAAATCTTGGTTTCGGCGATGTCTTTGGGATACACGCCACATACGGCGGAACCCTCATTGTGTATTTGGAGCATGACTTGCGTTGCGCGTTCCTGACTCATCGAAAAAAACATCTTCAAAACGTCGATCACGAACTCCATCGTGGTGAAATCGTCGTTCAACAATATCACCTTATAGAGCTTGGGCGGCTTGGTTTTACTGCGCTCCAAGAGGGTTACATTTTCTTGCCTGGTTGCCATCGTTTAGCCATTCTCTCCCGTGCCTTGACGCATATTTGACGATTAACTTGGGTTTTTCAAGTCAATTCGCTAATAAATATTATTTAGCCCTTGACGTTGTAAGTTCAAGTGGGGTAAAAAGCGTTCGGGTGTTTGAATCAAGTATCTGCAGTGCTGGTTTTGCCATGTGCGGTCCCATTTGCGATCTTCGAATTCAAACAATTTGACGGGATTCCACCCGTCGTTTTTTGTTAAGGAAGTTAAGCATGGCAAACGGTACTGTTAAATGGTTCAACGACGCAAAGGGTTTCGGTTTCATTACTCCCGATGATGGTAGCGAAGACTTGTTCGCGCATTTCTCTGCGATCAACATGAGCGGTTTCAAGTCGCTCAAAGAAGGCCAGAAAGTGACCTTCGAAGTTGTTCAAGGCCCAAAGGGTAAGCAAGCCTCCAACATCCAAGCGGGTTAATCGACCGTTTGAGTTGTAAAAAGCCCGCCACAAAAATGGCGGGTTTTTTATTTGCTGCGCCTCCAATCATTCCGCTAACGGCGCACTTTCGAGCCCGGTGAACCAGCCAGTCACTAGCCGTTGATGACAGCCAAGTGCGTCCATCCCTCCGCCAGCCTGACCTCTTCCGCCTTGGGCGGGAAAGTCGTCCGCAGGATTTCGTTGCCGTCCCCGTTGCGGTAGATTAGTTCGCCGGTTTCGAAATTGAATTCGGGATGGCGGGGGGCATTCCATTCGTTGAGAAAGTGATTGTAAAAGGGCGCAAAAAAACCGCGCTGCGGGTCGTCATGCTGCAGTCCGAACACGTACTCCGGTTGCGTCTTGACCTCGAGGCCCTCATGGCAGTATTGCACCCAGACGTATTCGCCGGTCACCACCAGCTTCCAGAACGGTGGCTCTTCATAGAATTTGAGCTTGACCTTTTTTCCTGCGGCGCCAAGCTTGCGCAGATAAGCGATGCTCGTTTCGGTTTCCTGGCGATAGGTTTCGAGCGTGGTCTCCGGGTCACCCAGCGACAGCGTCCGGCTGGCGATTCCCTTGCCATAGGGGTTTGCCAGCATTACGCGAATTTCATAGGCCAACTCCAGCGTCTTCTGCAAATCGCTGCTTTTCGAACTGAAGGCGTCACCGGTGATCGAAATGATGTAGACATCACGCACGCTGGCAATTTTCTTGCGCATATCCCGGTCTTTCCAGCGCGACACCCAGCCATTTCCTTCACGCGCGTACACCAGCGATGCGATCCTGTTCATGCGCATGCTGCGCCGTCCATCCCAGGCGATCTTTGAGATATTGAACAACAGCACCAGCAACGCAGCAAAGCTGATCTCCGTGATCATCAGCAGTTGTGAGTTGTCTTCAACCTTCGGCCACCAGTAATACAGGATGTATTTCGCCACTACCGGCAGGGAAAATGCGATGCCCACTGCCAGGAGGGTAACAACCACATGCGAAAAGGCGTGATGAATGCCTTGAGTAAAGCTGTGAAAATGTTTTTTATGATCCACGTGCCATCTCCTTTTTGAAACAAGAGTGCCCGCCGGAAGAACGGCGCCAACTTCGATCGGTAATGGGCGGGAGGGTGATTGAAGCGAGATCCCGACAGCACCGCCAATAGGTGTGGGGAAATTGAATGTTTTTAATTATAGCGAAGCTGGACCTGTCCCATCAAGGCATCGCCACACGTCTGGTGGGGATTTCATGCTAAGTTATTCGCACATTAAATGGCGAAAAGGCAGTTCAATCGACGGTTAGCGTGGCTACGTCTTATTTGACGTTCGCATCTCGCCACAGACGCATCAGTTGCAGAGAAACGTCGAGCGAGGCCCGGGCAAAATCCCCGTTGGACAATTCGGCTTCAGCTTCCTCGTGCTTGCCTTTCAGGGCCAACTCTAAAGTGTGGCCAGCGCATTTGTGGAAATGTGCATGGGAGCTTGCGACAAGCTGGAATCCGGGCCGCGTACTGAATTGCTTTTTCCCTTCATCGAGTATCCATTTTCCCAGTGCGCACTGGTCATCGCGTGAAACGATGCGCGGGTCAAGCACCTCCTTCGAGGTGCCGTTGATGACATCCTTCAAGCGTTGCTTCCATTTGTTGTGCGCTTCAATTGCAGTCTTGACATTCAGGCCTGCAATTTCTTCAGAGGCGCCTTCCTTGATTTCGGAAAGTCCCTTTTCTCCGACGCCAAAAAACGAGCTCCACCAAGCCATATCAACCTCCCAGAAGTTAATCGCAGGAACATGTATATCACATTTTCGCTGCAGCATCATTCCACGGCGAAACCGTCAGCCACCCCGGCCCAAGGGTGTTGGTGAGAGCGCGGTAGGTGGCTTGGCGCTCGGGGATTGGCTCAAATGGCGTCCAACGCGGCATTGAACGTGGCGCTTGGGCGCATCGCCTTCGACGTCTTGTCGAAATCCGGGAGGTAATAGCCTCCCATATCAACCGGCTTGCCTTGTGCCGCGATTAGTTCCGCATCGATCTTTGTTGCGCTGTCCGTCAATGCCTTGGCAAGAGGCGCAAAGCGCATTTGTATTTCATTGTCCTTGCCCTGCGCGGCCAGCGCCTGTGCCCAGTACAGCGCGAGGTAGAAATGGCTGCCGCGGTTGTCGATCTCGCCCACCTTTCTAGCTGGCGACTTGTCATTGTCGAGGATTTTTCCAATCGCCTGATCCAGCGTGTCCGCCAGCACCTGCGCCTTGGCATTGTTGAACGTCTGTGCCAGATGCTCCAGCGATACGCCCAGCGCGAGAAACTCGCCCAGCGAATCCCAGCGCAGATAGCCTTCCTGCTGGAACTGCTGCACATGCTTGGGCGCAGAACCGCCCGCGCCGGTCTCGAACATGCCGCCGCCGCTCATCAGCGGCACGATGGACAGCATCTTGGCACTGGTGTTGAGTTCCAGGATGGGGAACAGGTCGGTGAGGTAGTCGCGCAGCACGTTGCCGGTGACGGAAATGGTGTCTTTGCCCTGGCGGATGCGTGCCAGCGAAGCGCGGCAGGCGTCCGCCGGTTCCATGATCTTGATGTCCAGCCCGGCGGTGTCGTGATCCTTGAGGTACTTTTCGACCCTGGCGATGATCTGCGCATCATGCGCGCGATCCTTGTCCAGCCAGAAGATGGCCGGCGTGTTGGACAGGCGGGCGCGGGTGACAGCGAGCTTTACCCAGTCCTGGATCGGCGCGTCCTTGGTCTGGCAGGCGCGGAAGATGTCGCCCTGGTCAACGTTCTGTTCCAACAATACCTTGCCTGAGGTGTCGACGATGCGCACCACGCCATCGCCGGCGACCTCGAAGGTCTTGTCGTGCGAGCCGTATTCCTCGGCTTTCTGCGCCATCAAACCGACGTTCGGCACAGAGCCCATGGTGGCGGGATCGAGCGCGCCGTTCTTCTTGCAGTCCTCGACCGTGGCGACATAGATGCCCGCGTAGCAGCGGTCGGGGATCATGGCCAGCGTGTCGTAGGGCTTGCCGTCGGCGCCCCACATCTTGCCGCCATCGCGGATCATCGGCGGCATGGAGGCATCGACGATCACGTCGGATGGCACGTGCAGGTTGGTGATGCCCTTGTCGGAATTCACCATCGCCAGCGCAGGCCCGTTGCGGAAGCAGTCGGCGATGTCGGCCACCAGCGCGGCGCGCTGGTCTTCCGGCAGCGCGAACACTTTCGCTTCCATGTCGCCGAAGCCGTTGTTGACGTTGACGCCCATTTCCTTGAGCTCGGCGCCGTGCTTGTCGAACACCTTCTGGAAGAATACGGACACGGCATGGCCGAACATGATGGGGTCGGACACCTTCATCATGGTGGCCTTCAGGTGCAGCGACAGCAGCACGTCCTCCTTCTTTGCCGCGGCGATCTGCTCGGCGTAGAACTGGCGCAGGCTGCTGCGGCTCATCACGGCGGCGTCGATGATCTCGCCCGCCTTGAGTGCCAGTTTGTCCCGGAGCACGGTGACCTTGCCATCCCTGCCCACGAATTCGATACGGGTGCTGATGGCTTCCGGCACGGTCACGGATTTTTCGCTGCCATAGAAATCACCGCTGGTCATATGTGCCACGCGGGTCCTGGAATCGGGAGACCACTTGCCCATGCGGTGCGGATGCTTCTTCGCGTATTGCTTGACCGAAGCCGCGGCACGGCGGTCAGAGTTGCCTTCGCGCAGCACCGGGTTTACCGCGCTGCCGAGCACTTTGCCGTAACGAGTCTTGATCTCCTTCTCGGCATCCGTCTTGGGATCTTCCGGATAGTCGGGAACCTTGTAGCTCCGCGACTGCAATTCCTTGATCGCCGCCTTCAATTGCGGGATCGATGCGCTAATATTCGGTAGCTTGATGATGTTCGCTTCCGGCTTCAGCGTCAGTTCGCCCAGTTCGGACAGTCCGTCGCCCACCTTCTGGGCGGCGGTCAGGTGCTCGGGGAAGTTCGCGAGTATGCGTCCGGCGAGCGAGATGTCGCGCGTCTCGACGGTAACCCCGGCCGCCTTGGTGAAGGCCTGTATGATGGGGAGCAGAGAGTAGGTCGCCAGTCTTGGTGCTTCATCGGTCAGGGTATAGATGATCTTTGGGCTAGTCATGTTTGTTTCCGGAAATATCGAAAAAATAAGATGAGTCGCATCCTGTTGTTCAACAAACCCTATGGCGTGATCTGCCAATTCAGCCGTGACGGGATGCACCCGACGCTGGCGGATTATATCGCCGTTCCCGATGTTTATCCCGCAGGAAGGCTGGATACCGACAGCGAAGGCCTGTTGCTGCTGACCGATGACGGCAAACTGCAGCATCGCATCAGCGATCCGAAGCACAAGCTGCCCAAAACTTACTGGGTACAGGTCGAGGGCGTGCCGGACCATGCCGCGCTGCAGAGCTTGCGTCGCGGAGTGAAACTTAACGATTTTACGACGCAGCCTGCCGCGGCGAAGTTGATGGCCGAGCCAGCCGGCCTGTGGCAACGCGATCCACCCGTTCGTTTTCGCAAGGAAATTCCTACCAGCTGGCTGCAGCTCACCATACGCGAGGGTAAGAACCGCCAGGTGCGGCGTATGACGGCGGCGGTTGGCTTCCCGACCTTGCGCCTGATCCGCTATGCCATCGGTAACTGGACGCTCGACGGGATTGCCCCCGGCAAATGGCTGAGCGAGAACGCATAAACCATTCCATCATTATGGTGTTGCGGGGTGACCAAGCGTCGTCATCGGGTGACCTCCTATCCCCGATGTCGCAGAAGGGAGTTCTGTGTAACTTGTTGTAACAAAGCCTGTTCTGTCTTGGCACGGATGTTGCCATCAAAGGTGACGGTTCCCGCAGTTGCGGGAACACTGACAAGGACAGTGCATGAAACCGTTTTGGATTGTGGTCGTATTTCTCATTGTTTATGGATTGTTCTCGATGAAGAGCAAGGCTGCAGAGGTGCATTCTGCGCCAATTGCCGTCGCTGCGAACAAGAGCTGAAAGCTCCTTGTGTGGCAGCATAGATGCGCAAGATTCTCGTAGCGATTGGCAGCGCCAGCGAAGCGATCCGGATTGCGCCGCTGCTGCGTCGTATTCAGTCGTTGTCACCGACTGACGGCCAATTGCCTGACGCTGGCGTTGCCAGCCTTCCAGTCGTCGCCCTGTTGATGGCGGTCGAGCGCGTGCGCAGCGAGGATGGGCTGAAGGCGAGATTGGCTGCGGCACTGCATTTCCTTGATCCGCACAGTGCTGCGCGACGCGGCTGAGCTTCAGCACGCTGCCGCGGGCAACATCAGGCTGGTAGGGATGGATGCTAAGCGCATTTTTGAGGGAATGCGCGCTGCTTCTGGATGATCCGTCCCATTACCGGGCGTTTGCCAGCGCTTCACCCCGGAGCCAAAGCGATCAGGTCTGGCAGCAGGTCGTGGCGGATTTGCTGCGATAAACCCGCTTCTTTCAACGCGAGGGGGCGGGGTATAATGCGCCCCTTTCAAATGCAGGAGCGGCATATGCCTATTTACGAATATCGTTGCAGCAGTTGTGGTGTACAAAAGGACGTGATGCAGAAGCTCAGTGATGCGCCTCTGACCACCTGTCCGGAATGTGGCAAGGAAACGTTTGCCAAGCAGATCAGTGCAGCTGGCTTTCAGCTCAAAGGTAACGGTTACTACGTCACCGACTTCAAGAACAAACCAAGCCAGTGCGAGCCGTCGGGCTGTGCAACATGCCCGTCCGCGGGTATGCATTCGTGAAGAAATACCTGCTGACCGGTTTGCTGGTGTGGGTTCCGCTGGGCATCACATTGTGGGTGCTGAACCTCATCATCGGCACGCTGGACCTGACGCTGAGCCTGTTGCCTGCGCACTGGCAACCCGACGAGATACTGGGCATCCATATTCCCGGGCTGGGCGTCATCCTGACCGTAGTGGTGCTCGTGGCCACCGGTTTGCTGGTGCGCAACGTCTTCGGTCAGCGTCTGCTGACCTATTGGGAAGGCATGTTGCGCCGCATTCCGTTCGTCAATGCCATCTACAACAGCGTCAAGCAGGTCAGCGACACCTTGTTGTCGGACAGCGGCAACGCGTTCCGCAAGGTATTGCTGGTGCGTTATCCCCATCCCGGGGCATGGTCGCTGGCGTTTCTGACCAGCGTACCGGGCGAGGTGGCGCGAGTGCTGGGGGGCGAAGAGTATGTCGGAGTATTCGTGCCGACCACGCCCAGCCCGGTGAACGGTTTTTATTTCTATGTGAAAAAATCCGAGACCGTCGAGCTGGACATCAGCGTGGATGCGGCCTTCAAGGCCATCATCTCGATGGGTGTGGTGACCACACCTGAAGCATCCGCCAAGCCGGCTGGCGCCAGCAAGTAATTTCCCTTACCGTTATTTATCGATCTACCTGAACTGAATCACTATGCGAACTCACTATTGCGGACAACTCAATGTTACCAACCTCGGCCAGACCGTCACCTTGTGCGGCTGGGCGCATCGCCGCCGCGACCACGGCGGGGTGATCTTCATCGACCTGCGCGACCGCGAGGGCCTGGCGCAAGTGGTGTGCGATCCGGATCGCGCCGATATGTTCAAGATCGCCGAATCCATCCGTAACGAGTTCGTGCTGAAGGTCACCGGCCGCGTGCGCCGCCGTCCCGAAGGCACCGAGAACAAGAACATCCCCAGCGGCGAGGTCGAGTTGCTGTGCCACGAGATCGAGGTGCTGAACACGTCGGTGACGCCGCCGTTCCAGCTGGACGACGAGAACCTGTCCGAGAACGTGCGCCTGACCCATCGCGTGATCGACCTGCGCCGCCCGCAGATGCAGCACAACATGATGCTGCGCTACAAGACTGCGCGCGCTTTCCGCCGCTTCCTCGACGACAAGGGCTTCATCGACATCGAGACGCCGATGCTGACCAAGTCCACGCCGGAAGGTGCACGCGACTACCTGGTGCCGTCGCGCGTGCATGCGGGCGAGTTCTTCGCGTTGCCGCAGTCGCCGCAGCTGTTCAAGCAGATGCTGATGGTGGCCGGCTTCGACCGTTACTACCAGATCACCAAGTGTTTCCGCGACGAAGACCTGCGCGCCGACCGCCAGCCGGAATTCACCCAGGTGGATATCGAGACGTCGTTCCTGACCGAAGAGCAGATCATGGTGCTGACGGAAGAGATGATCCGTACCGTGTTCAAGGAAGTGCTGAATGTCACGCTGCCCAACCCGTTCCCGCGCATGACCTATGCCGAGGCGATGGGCCGTTTCGGTTCGGACAAACCGGACATGCGCGTGACGCTGGAAATCACCGAAGTCACCGACGCGGTGAAGGACGTCGCGTTCAAGGTGTTCGCCGGTGTGGCGAACTCCGGCAACGGCCGCGTGGCGGCGTTGCGCGTGCCCAAGGGCGGCGCGTTCTCGCGCGGCGAGATCGACGAATACACCAAGTTCGTCGGCATCTACGGTGCCAAGGGTCTGGCCTACATCAAGGTCAACGACATCACGCAACTGAACGAGACCGGCCTGCAATCGCCGATCGTCAAGAACCTGCACGAAGCCGCGCTGAAGACCATCATCGAGCGCACCGGCGCGCAGAACGGCGACATCATTTTCTTCGGCGCCGACAAGGCCAAGATCGTCAACGACGCGCTCGGTGCATTGCGCAGCAAGATCGGCCACGAGAAAGGCTATACCAACGGCAAGGCATGGGAGCCGCTGTGGGTGGTGGACTTCCCGATGTTCGAGTACGACGACGAAGCCAAGCGCTGGAACGCCTGCCACCATCCGTTCACCTCGCCCAAAGACGAACATCTGGAATTCCTCGAGACCGATCCGGGCAAGTGCCTGGCCAAGGCCTATGACCTGGCGCTGAACGGCTGGGAGATCGGCGGCGGCTCGGTGCGTATCCACAAGGAAGAAGTGCAGAGCAAGGTGTTCCGCGCGCTCAACATCAACGCGGAAGAAGCCCAGCTCAAGTTCGGCTTCCTGCTCGACGCGCTGCAATACGGCGCGCCGCCGCACGGCGGCCTGGCCTTCGGTCTGGACCGCATCGTCACCATGATGACCGGTGCCGAATCGATCCGCGACGTGATTGCCTTCCCCAAGACGCAGCGCGCGCAGTGTCTGTTGACCCAAGCGCCTTCCGCCGTGGACGAAAAGCAATTGCGCGAACTGCATATCCGCCTGCGCCAGCCGGCGCCGAGCGAGACGCCCAAGGAATAAGATGCGGCGCGTTACCCAGGCACAGTGGTGGCTGCTGGTTGGCCTGCTGCTGTGCTTGCCGTTCGCTCAGGCGCGCAGCCATCATTCGCATGATGCCGCCGCCAACCTTGCCATCACCGTCGCCGAGCTGCCGCCGGAGGCGCGCGAAACCCTGCAACTCGTCAAACGCGGCGGCCCCTTTCCTTTTCCGCGCGACGGCGTGGTGTTTGGCAACTACGAGCATGCGCTGCCGCAACAGCCGCGCGGTTATTACCACGAGTACACGGTGAAGACGCCGGGTGCGCATAATCGCGGCCCGCGGCGCATCGTCTGCGGCGCCGTGCCCGCAAGGGGTAGGCCGATGGGTTCCCCGCTGCTGCGCAGCGACCCATTCGCACTGCCGGAGTGTTATTACAGCGACGATCACTATCGCAGTTTCTATCGCATCACGGAGGGGCGTTGATGGAAGACCTGTGCTATTTGTTGAAAGAGGTGAAGGGGGCCGGCGTGTTCCGGCTGAACTGTTCGCGGGACGCCCTGCATGAGTCCGTGCAACGGGTGGGCTTTGTGTTATTCGAAGCGGATATCGCGGCCGCGCAGGGCAAAGGCGAGGTATTGGCTGAATTGGCCCGCGCGATCAAGGCGCCGGACTGGTTCGGCCACAATTGGGATGCGTTGGTTGATGCACTGGGCGATCTTTCCTGGTGCGAAGCGCCGGGCTATGTCCTGCTGCTGCATGGAAAATATCAGGGCGACGAAATATTGGACGACATTCTCAAAGCCACGGTCGAGTTCTGGCGCGTGAATGGCAAGGCGTTCTGGGTGTTCTTTGCGTAACGGGCATTGCGATTTTTCCGCCCAGATAATGACTCTTCATGCCCGTTTCCCTCTCCTCAATCCTCTCCCGCAGGCGGGCGAGGAAGCAAACGAATCACTAGCTTTATGATAACGCCGACGTATAAGCAGCCAATCTCCGCACTCATTGTTATCTACA
>Ga0316624_10000205_pt1 | contig 18348 bp, 22 predicted proteins | sample OWC_Aug_N3_C1_D5_FD_207657 | JGI IMG/M metagenome (GOLD analysis project Ga0316624, IMG submission 207657) | Wetland soil microbial communities from Old Woman Creek delta, Ohio, United States - OWC_Aug_N3_C1_D5_A | ecosystem: Environmental > Terrestrial > Soil > Wetlands | place: USA: Ohio... | reverse complement strand
CTTCCCGGCCGGCATCCTCATCGTGCAGCACATGCCCGCGGGGTTCACCGAGATGTTCGCCTCGAGACTGAACACAGCCTGCGAGATCGAGGTGAAAGAGGCAAAAGACGGGGACCTTGTCCTTCCGGGGAGGGCGCTCATCGCGCCGGGCAACCGGCACCTCAAGATCAAGCGGATGGCGCTCGGCACCATTGCCGTACTCTCCGATGCGCCCCCGGTCAGCGGGCACCGCCCATCCGCTGATGTGCTGTTCCGGTCCGTTGCTTCCGAGTACAAGCAGCGCGTCACCGCGCTGATCATGACCGGCATGGGCTCAGACGGGGCCGAGGGGATCGGCGAGATCAAGGCCCGGGGCGGCATGACCGTGGCCCAGGACGAAGAAAGTTGCATTGTTTTCGGGATGCCGAAGGTGGCGATCGAAAAGGACCATATCGAAAAAATCGTTTCTCTCAAGAACATGGGTGCTTTTCTATCAGATCATTTCTTGAGCAAGGAGGCAGCATATGGCGCACTCAGTTGCTGATGTGGACAGAAAAGAATTCCGGTGCCTCGTCGCGGACGACTCGGCGTTTGCCAGAAAGAACATCGCACAGGTCCTGGAAAAGCTCGGTGGGAGCGTGGTCGGAGAGGCGTCGAACGGGCTGGAGGCGCTGGCCCTTTACGGCACGCTGCATCCCGACCTGGTGCTCCTGGACATAACCATGCCTCAGCTGGACGGCGTGGAGACGCTCCGCCAGATCATCGAGCAGGACAAGAACGCCAGGGTGATCATGGTCAGTTCCATCGGCCACAAAGAGATGGTGTGGAAGGCGATCTGCCTTGGCGCCAAGAGCTTCGTCACGAAGCCGTACGATCCGGACTATGCGGGCATGATCATTCAGGAAGTCGTCGGCAAGAATGGAGGCGAGTAACATGAGATATGAATATATCGATCCCTTTGTCACGACGACGATACGGGTTCTCGACAGCGCCATCCCGGGGAACATCCGCCGCGGAGACGTTACCGTGTTGCAGGGGGACCGGATGAAAGGGGACGTGGCCGTGCTGGTCAGGATCACCGGCGACGCCGAAGGCGATATCATTCTCAGCATGGATACGGCCACCGCGCTCAAGGTCTGCGCCTCGCTGCTTCGCGAGGACTTTGCAATCATGACGCCGCGCAGCGTGGACGCGCTCATGGAAGTAGCGAACATGATCACGGGCAACGCGGTAAGCGCCCTCAATGATCAGGGCTTCGACTTCGTGGTCTCCCCTCCCGTGGTGCTTACGAGAGATGACGGCAGGAAACAGCGCCCCGACGTGGAGTCGCTGCAGATCCCCCTCTTTTCTGAATACGGCGAAATGGTGATGAACGTCGTATTGGGCTCAGACTGACAAAGGCGGTGTGTCCCATGGCTGATGGCACCTCTATACTTTTTGTAGATGACGAGACGACGATCCTGAAGGTGTTCTCTTCGCTGCTCGCGGAAGCGGGATACACCATCACAACGGCATCCCGGGCAGATGACGCACTGCGGCTCATATCCGATAATCGGTTCGACATCGTTTTCCTTGACCAGTTTCTCGGTCCGGCCCGGGGACTCGATGTGATGCGCCGTATGGCGGAGGTGAACGCGGACCTTTCCTACGTCATCATCACCGGCAACGGGAGCACCGATCTCGCCGTCGAGGCCCTCAAGGACGGGGCAGTGGATTTTATCACCAAGCCGTTTTTGGTCACTGATCTGATCAAGAGCATCGAGTATGTAAAAAAACGGCGCAAGCTCGACCGGGAGCGGAGAGACTGGCTGGCGGAGCTTCAGCTTGTGGTGAATGAAAAAACCGATGAGTTGAACCGGGTCTATACGCATGTGCTGGCCTCTCTCGCGCTGGCCATGGAACAGCGGGACAGCGGTACGTATGGGCACAGCAGGCGGGTAAGTTATAATTCACGCCTGATCGGTGCGGCCCTCGACCTGGGAGAGAAGGACCGGGATGACCTCAAGACCGCCGCCCTCCTCCACGACATCGGCAAGATCGGTATCACGGATTTCATCCTCGGGAAGAAAGGGCCGCTTTCGGAGCAGGAGCGGAACATCATCAAGAGCCATCCCTTCAAGGGGGTAGAGATCCTGAAGCCGCTCAGGCAGTTCGAACACATCCTGCCGAGCATCCTGCATCACCACGAAAATTTCGACGGGAGCGGCTATCCCGAGGGGCTCTCCGGGGAACGGATCCCCCTGCATGCGCGGATCATCGCCGTGGCCGATACCTATGATGCAATTCTTTCCGCCCGCCCGTACCGCGCCGCCTCCGACCACGGTCGGGCGATTGCCGAACTGCTCACCTACGCCGGAAAACAATTCGATCCGGACATTGTAAATGCCTTTGTCCTGACGGATGCAAAATACCGCCGCATAGCCGCGCACGCCGGGCCGTAGGGTCACTCTTGTTGGACCGGAGGGGAGTGTGGTCACCCGGAGACCCCCCGGCGGTTCATATACGGACTTTTTACCGAGGGCTTTTCATTTCTTGCGAATGTCTTTCCCGGGTTGGCCGAGCGAATACCGATTTTTTTTCAACGCCCGTAAACCTGCGCGTCAATCTGCCATAGCGAGTCCTTCAATCCGAGAACATATCCCTCCTTATTCCGGAGAAACGACCTATGGTGTGAACGCACCTCTTCGTTTCAGTAGTTCAAGCGTTACGCGCGAGAGTTTTCTGACTCCGCAATCGGCAGTATTGCAAATGCCGCGGAAGTATGCTAAACTTTTTAGATTCGGAGGTCGTATGATCGGATTTTTCCTGCGCTGGTCCATTAATCTGCTCGCGCTCGTGATTGCTGCAGCGCTGATCAAGGGCATCAGCATCCAGGGCATCGAAATGGGAATCCTTGCTGCGGGCATCCTCTGCGTCGTCAATGCCGTCATCAGGCCGGTCGTGCTCATTTTGACACTTCCGATCAACCTGCTGACGCTCGGGCTGTTTACGCTGGTGATCAACGCGGCCATGCTCAAGCTTGTTTCGGCCGTCGTTCCGGGACTGGTCATTGAAAATTTCAGCGCTGCCATCTTCGGAGCGCTCATTATCAGCCTCACCAGCTGGCTTTTAAATGTTTTTATCGGCGGCGATGGAAAAGTGGTATTCATCAAGAAGGTCCGAAAAAACAGCGAAGGCAAGTGACGGCGCAGGGGAAGCACCAAGCGCCAACTTTCAATGTATAACGTTTGGGATTTGAAACTTTACCTTTGGAGCTTTTTCGGATCTGGAGTTCGAGATTTGGAGTTTTCCTTTGCGAGTTCATCCCTGGGCTGAGAAAGGCAATCCATGACCCACATGCACATCCCCGACTTTGTCCTGCCCGTTTGGCTCTGGGTGTCGGGCTTTGTCGTGATGGCGGCCGCGCTCGGGCTCAGCTTGCTGCAGCTCCGCTCCATGGACAAGAAGAAAAAAATCCCGCTCCTGGGCGCTATTTCCGCCGCGATGATCGTGGCGATGAGCCTCGAGATACTCCCTATTGCCTATCATATCAATCTGTCGGTCGTGGCCGGGATCCTTCTCGGGCCGGCCCTCGGTTTCGTTGCTGCGTTCATCGTGAATCTGATGCTGGCGCTTATGGGCCACGGCGGCGTCTCGGTCATCGGGCTGAACACGATCCTGCTCGGCCTCGAGGCGGTCCTCGGACACACTTTTTTTTCTCTCCTGAGGAGAGTTCTCCCGGTATTCTGGCGAGCAGCCGCCGCAACGGTGCTTACCTTCGTCAGCACAACGACGCTGCTGATCGGTATTGTCGCGGCATCGAATGTGGACCCCCTGAGGTTCCTCCATGCCGACGAACACCGGCTGGCAGTGCAGGAAGGGCCGGTCCTGATATCGAAATTTGCGGTTCTCGTGCTTTCGTTCGGTGTGGTCGGATGGATTATCGAGGCCGCGATCACGGGTGCTGTTGTAAAGTTTATCTCACAAGTCAAACCTGATCTCTTGAGTCATAGGCTCCACGACAGCCCGGATCAGGGGCGGGTAGCGGGGAACGGCCAGTGATTGATGTAGCGAAGGTAGATTACTGGGCAGCAAGCGGCACAGGCCCTTTTCAGCGGGCGTCTATTATTGCAAAACTCGGATTTCTTCTGCTCGTACTCGCTGCAGCGCTTGCAGCGAAGAACCCCTATGCACTTGCCCTCGGTTATATCATCCTTTTGCTCATCGCAGCCGCAGCCCGTCTCCCGTGGCTCCGCATGATGGGGCTGTCTCTCTATGCGGCGGTATTTACGGTGTTATATATCGTAAGCCTGCGCGGCGGCATGACGGCGCATGCGGTGCTTATCGTAAAGGCCATAACTCCCGCCCTTGCCGTGTTGATGCTTATCGTCAGCACACCGTATCCGAGGATTTTTTCTGTCCTGAGCGCCGTGCTTCCCGAGATCCTGGCGGCAGGATTGTTCATGACGTACCGGACGCTTTTTATTCTTCTCGACATGATGGATAATTTTGTCGCCGCCATACGGCTGCGAGGCGGATTTTCGCCGGGCAGCCTGTATAAGAACAGCGCTAATATATCGAAGGGCATTGGGATGCTTCTCGTGCGTGCGGTGGAACGCTCATCGCGCCTCTACGCCGTTATGGTGGTCCGGGGGTATAGCGGCAGTATGGCGGAGCAGGGCCCCGTGAAACTGCATCGGGAGGACTGGTTGCCGCTCGGGACGGGAATGGCGGTTCTCTTGCTCGTGATTCTCTGGCGATAGACCGATTACACAAAAGGATCATATGGAATCCCTTGTAACCGTCAGCTGTCTTAAACATATATACCCCGATACCACAGAGATCCACATGTGCGGCCTCGACTTTGTCGTGAACCGGGGAGAGCGCGTGGTGATACTCGGAGGAAACGGATCGGGCAAGACCACGCTGCTGTATCATATTCTCGGCCTGCTCGCTCCGAACGAGGGACGGGTGACCGTCTTCGGCGTGAATCCCGCGGTGCACTACGACGGCATCCGGGAACGGATCGGCGTTCTTCTCCAGAATGTCGATGAACAGATCCTTTCGCCGACGGTCTGGGACGATATCTCGTTTTCGCCCCGCAATTACGGCTATAAAAAAGATGAAATCGGGACGATGGTCGGGCAGGTCATGGCAGAATTGGGCATCGGACACCTTCGCGACAAGATCTGTCATTACCTCTCGGGCGGCGAAAAAAGAAAAGTGGCGCTCGCGGGCGCGCTTGTTATGCGTCCGGAACTGTTGATCCTCGACGAGCCGTTCGAGGGCCTGGACTCCCGCTCCCGGGCGGAACTGGTGACGCTCCTGAACAAGCAGAACCGGCAGGGCATGACTATCGTCATGTCCACCCATGACCTCAATCTGGTCGCGAGTTTCGCCGACCGCGCCTACGTGTTGTCCAAAGGTCACGGTGTGGTTACCGTCGGCACGCCGGCCGAGATATTCATGCAGGTTGAGGCGCTCCGTGCCTCGAATATCGACCCACCGCTCCTTACCGAGCTCTTTCTCAAGCTCCGTGAGCGGGGTGTGGCGGTCAGTATGCCGACCCGCGTGGATCAGGCCGTAAACGATCTGGTGCGCATTATCAAGACCGCAGAATGAAGGAAGAGAGCCTTTTTGCACTCATTAGTATGCGAAGCCGTGTTCAGGTAACGATCCATATACGACAATCTCCGGATGTAGGCGCCAGGGAGGGTAGGCATGCCGAATAGCACAGTTGAACACCGCAAAGGAATTCTGATTTTATTTATCGTGCTGGTCCTCGCTGTCGTCTGCGGGATGACCGCGGGATACTTTATCGCAGGAGGAAACAGCGCCGGAGTGACACTGTCCCTTGCTTTTCTGGTTCTCATTTCACTCGCTGCCTACATCCTGTACAGAAAAACAATATTCCCTTACTATCGCCGTCTCGAGGATGCGAATCTCGAACTGCACCTCAAACAGGAGGAGTTGCTCGATACCAAGGACGACCTCTTTATAAAGTTTCTCGGCGTTTACGACGTGAACTATGCGGCCAATTCGCCCCGCCTGTTCAAGAACCGTATGAAGGACGTCGCCGACATAACGGCCAGGGTCATGGAGGCCGATGCCTGCTTCATCTTCCTTTATGACAAATCGAAAGATGAGCTTGTGCTCGAGGCGACCAATAAGGACCAGGTCGATGATGTGAAAAAAATCCGCATCCCGCTCGGCGAAGGCATTGAAGGATGGGTGGGGAGAAGACTCGAGCCGGTCATGTTGAAAGACGTGAGGGGCGACTCGCGGTTCAAGGACAGCCCCGAGCTCGCACTGTCTCGCTATACGTCCGTCTACGCTCTTCCGCTGTACGTATATTCAAACGGCGCGCTCGTCGGTGTCATGGAGGTCCTCTACACCAAGGCCCGGAGCTTTTCCGATGAAGAAATCAACTTTTTCACGACGCTCTCGGGACTCATTTCCACGACCATCCAGAACGAGCAGATGCAGGTGGAGCTCCGCAAGATGAATCTCGAGCTTGAACAGTGGGTCACCGAAAAGACCGAAGAACTCCGGGCCTCCGAAGAGCGTTACCGGACGCTCGTGGAGAATTCCAGCGAGTCTATTTTTGTGCTTGCCGGGAACGGCGACATCGTATTTGCGAACGAACAGGCTGCGCGCCTTACCGGCCATGCCAAGTATGACCTCTTGCACAAGAATTTGTTCGAGCTTTTTGTCGATCCCGACCAGGCCAGAGGGATCCTGTCGGACAGTGCACAGGGGCGCCAGGCCCTCAGGCATGGTGAACTCCGGCGGATCGATGGTACGCTCGTGCCTGTTGATTTGAGCGCCGTAGGTCTCACGCTCATGGGAAAACACTTTGTCCAGTCCGTTGTCAGAGACATGTCCTTCCGCGCACGCCTCGAAAAGCTTCTCAAGGAAAAAGAAAAAGAAATCGCGGCCCTCAAGTCGCAACAGGGTCTCTCGTAAAAGCTGTCCGTGAACAGGGCGGCCTCACCGATTTTTGCCTTTACATATTTTCTACCCTGTGGTATAAATTATGCATATGGCGGCCGTTCCGGCCGCCATACTAACCTGAGTATTCGTTCCATTCATTATTATGAAGGTAAACTGGAAACTTCTCAAGGTGCTCTCCGTATTTCTTGTTCTTTTCGCAATTTTCTACGGCGGTTACCTCTGGTTGCGCGGAGCGGATATGGTCATGCCCTCCTTGTTTCGACCGGCCCCCGGCCCGCGACGGCTCATGAGCATGGAAGGCTTCCGGTTTACTCAGTCCGAGCACGGCCGGATATCCTGGAGTATGCATGCCCGGGAGGCCGATCTCTATGAGACTAAAGAGGCCCGGTTGAAGGACCTCGAGATCACTTTCTTTGCCCCTGATAAACGGAAGGGTGTGCTGACGGGGGAAGCGGGGACCATGGATACGGTAACCGGCAATGCTTCGATCAGCCGCGTTTCCCGTGAAGTCCGGGTCGTGACCAGTGAGGGATATCTTCTGACGACCAACTCTCTTTTCTGGAAGGCAGGCGAACGGCTTGTCCAGACGCCGGATCCCTTTAAGCTGCTCGGCAGCGAGATTTATCTGGAAGGAAAAGGGCTTTCGGCAGATCTGGACATGCGTACGATCGTGGTGAACAGCAATGTTAAAGCGGTACTTCAGGAATAGTCTGCTGATACTCGCCTCTCTGTTCCTCGCGGCGGCCACCCCGAGGGACAACCAGGAAAAGGGAAAACGCGAGCCCATGGTAATAACCTCGAGCCATATGAAGGCCGACAAGCTCGGTGATAAAGTGACCTTTACGGGCGATGTAGTCCTTAAAAAAGAAGGCATGACGCTCTATTCGGATTCGATGATCGTGTTTTACGATGTTCCGACAAAGGGTGTTAGGGAAATAGAGGCCCTCGGCAACGTTGTCGTGCGCAAGGACGGCAGGGTGGCGCTCTCAAACAGGGCGTCATACTACAGCCGTGAAGAAAAGATCGTTCTTACTGGTGACGCCCGTATCACCGAGAACGAGAACCAGCTGGGCGGCGAGCGTATCACATTGTTTATGCGTGATGACCGAAGCATCGTCGAGGGCGGCAACGTGCGGTTTTACCAGGATAAGAACAAACAGCCTGAAAACAAAAGGAGGAAGTAAGTTTCAGTGCTATGACCCAGACGCTGGAGGTAAAAAAACTGGAGAAGACCTACCGCGGGAGAAAGATCGTCCGCGGTGTCAGCGTCCAGGTCAAATTCGGGGAAGTGGTGGGACTGCTCGGTCCGAACGGCGCGGGCAAGACGACGACGTTCTACATGGTCGTCGGTCTGGTCAAGCCGGACCAGGGCCGGGTGATCCTCGACGGAACGGACATCACCAAAATGCCGATGTATCAGAGGGCACGGCACGGCATCGGATACCTTCCGCAGGAGCCGTCGGTCTTCAGGAAACTGAGCGTGGGGGACAACCTGATGGCCATCCTCGAGACCATGAATATTTCGGCGATCGAGCGCAGGGAACGGAAGGAGAGCCTGCTTCAAGAACTGGGAATCGCGCACCTGGCGAACAGCAAGGCGTATACCCTTTCGGGAGGAGAACGGCGGCGGCTCGAGATCGCACGGGCGCTCACGCTCTCCCCCAAATTCATTCTTCTCGACGAGCCCTTCGCCGGCATCGACCCGCTCGCAGTCCAGGACATCCAGGGGATCATCTCGCTTCTGAAAAGCAAGGGAATCGGCATCCTGATCACCGACCACAACGTGAGGGAAACCCTCGCGATTACCGATCGGGCTTACATCATCAGCGAAGGCAGAATTATCGAAGCGGGGACCCCGACTGAAATCACCGCGAGCCCACGCGTACGGGAATTTTATCTTGGCGAGGGTTTTCGATTATAGTTATACTATATTATTTTTGAGAAACTCTTAAAAAACTTTTTCACCGCGGAGGAATGCCGAGGGCGCAGAGAAAAACATCAGGATTTTAATGGGTTCCCTCCGCGTTCTCAGCGCACTCTGCGGTAAGTCCGTATTTTTACGAGATAAGAGAAGACCGCGAACGTCCTCACTTCAACACTGAAAGTGTCCAGTATTATATGGAAGCACGACTCGAACTAAGACTTTCACAAAAGCTCATCATGACGCCGCAGCTTCAGCAAGCCATCAAGCTGCTGCAGTTGTCGCGCCTTGAACTGGTGCAGTCGGTGGCTCAGGAGCTTACCGAGAACCCCGTGCTGGAGGAGTTGTCCCTGGAGTCATCGGAGGACGCCCCGGAAGGGGAGGGCGACTCCGCAGCGGAAGCGCCGGCCGCAACGGAAGCGCTGCCCGAGACCGCACCCCTGCAGGAAGGAGCGCAGGAGCTCAAGAGCGATCTCGAACTCGGGCCGCAGTGGGACGAATATTTAAATGAAATGGGAGACGGCCGTGACTACGGCTCCGCGGAAGCCGACGACAAGGAACTGCCCTCCTACGATCAGACGCTTACGCGGCTCCCGTCGCTCAGCGATCATTTGCGGTGGCAACTTCACCTTTCCACCTCGGCCCCGGCCATCATCAGGGGGGGGGAATGGATCATCGGCAATCTGGACGACGACGGCTATCTCCGGGCCACGCTTGAGGAACTGAGCCAGCAGTCCGAAATGACCATTCACGATATGGAACAGGCTCTTGACCTCATCCAGGGTTTCGACCCTCTGGGTGTGGGTGCGCGAGATCTTCGGGAATGCCTGCTGATCCAGGTGCGGCAACTGGACCTCGGCGGCTCGCTCGTGGAGAAGATCGTCCTGGACCATCTCCCCGATCTGGAGAAGCGGAAATATCCGCAGATCGCCAAGGCGCTCGATGTGACGCCCCAGGCGGTCATGGAGGCGTCCCAGGTCATCATTCACGAACTGGAGCCCAAGCCGGGAAGACCGTACCTCACATCGGAAACGAATTATGTAACGCCAGACGTCTACGTGATCAAGGTGGAAGACCGTTACGTGGTGCAGCTCAACGATGAAGGGCTCCCCCGGGTGCGCATCAATCCCTATTATCGGAAGCTTTTGAGCAGCAAGGACAGCGTGGACAAGGTCACGAAAGAATACATCGAAGAGCGACTGCGCTCGGCACAGTGGCTGATTAAGGGCATGGAGCAGCGCAGCAAAACCATCTATAAAGTGGCCGAGAGTATCGTCAAGTTCCAGACCGAGTTCCTGGATCAGGGCATTTCCCGGCTCAAGCCCATGGTCCTGAAGGGTGTGGCGGAAGACATCGGCATGCACGAATCCACCATAAGCCGTGTAACAACGAACAAGTACATGCACACGCCGCAGGGCATATTTCCGATGAAGTTCTTCTTTACCACCGGTTTTACCGTCGGGGCCGGTTCCGGGACCGAAATTTCCTCGCTCACGGTCAAGGACGTCATCCAGAAGATGATCAAGGAGGAAGATCTCGCGGCGCCGCTCAAGGACCAGCAGATCGTCGATGCCCTGAAAGCGAAGGGAATCGACATCGCCAGGAGGACCGTGGCGAAATACCGGGAGGAACTCAGGATACCGCCGACGAGCGTCCGGAGAAGGGTCGGATGAACAACAAACACCACGTACCAGGCACCAAATTCCAAATACAGTTGACTGAAATTCGAATGACCTCAACGGATTTGGAATTTTGAGCATTTGAGTTTATTTGTAATCTGGGGTTTAAAGCCCGGAATTTGCGTACATCTAAGGAGGTTGCCATGCAGGTTACGGTCAACGGAAGGCACATCGAAGTCACGGACGCACTCAAGCAGTATGCAACGGAAAAGTTCGGCAGATTGGACAAGTATCTGCCCAAGGCCGTCCATGCGATCATTACTCTTTCGGTGGTTAAAAAGGTCCACCATAGAGCCGAGGCGGCCATAAAATCCAACGGTCTCATGATCCAGGCGTCGGAGGAAACCGACGAGATGTATTCAGCCATCGACTTGCTGATCGAGAAGATCGAACGGAGAGTGAGGCGGTATAAGGAAAAACTGGTCGACCACAAACATCAGAGCAACAAGGCGGAGGCCTCGCTGTCGTCGGCGCCGTCCGAGGACCGTATTCCGGAGATCATCAGGACCAAACGCTTCGATCTCAAGCCGATGCTCCCCGAAGAAGCCGTCATGCAGATGGAGCTGCTGGACAAGGATTTCTTCGTCTTTGCAAATGCAGGCAGCGGGCTCGTGAACGTCATCTATAAGAGAAAAGACGGGAATGTGGGCTTGATAGAGCCGGCTGCATAAGGACGGGCACATGACCAAAATTAAGGACCTGTTGCAGGATGATCTGGTCCTCGAAGAGCTTCAGGCGACAGACAAGATAGGGGTCCTCCGGGAATTCGCGGCGCACCTCAAGCACGCGGGAAAGGTCGCCGACGCGGAGGAACTCGTGCGCGTGCTTGTCGAACGGGAGTCTCTCGGCAGCACGGGCATAGGCGACGGCGTCGCCATCCCGCACGGGAAACTGGGCGTTCTCCGCGACATGATCGTCGCCTTCGGCCGATCGAGCAACGGCGTAGATTTCCAGTCGATGGATTGCAAGCCGGCATATCTTTTTTTTCTGCTTGTCACGCCCGAGGACAGGCCGGGGGACCACTTGAAGACGCTCGCCCGCATTTCCCGCATCCTTAAAAACCCGGTGCTACGGGACAACCTGAAACACGCAGATTACCGGCAGGAGCTCCAACGGCTGATATGCGAAGAGGACAGCAAGTATCCGCAAAAATGAAGGTGACGGTAAAAGATCTTGCAGGGAGGGCGGCGGTGCTGGCAGGCGCCGCCGGACTCGGCGGGGAGGTAGCTTCTCCGCAGGTGAGCGCGCCCGAGCTCTCTTCCATGACCTCCTGGCGCGGCATTACCTCGAGCGTTGTACATCTGAAACCGGGTCAGCTGGCGTACCTTGCGTCCTTGCCGTCCCGCGAGCGGCTCCGCGTTGTGCGCGCCCTCCTTCAGCAGAAGCCCGCCTGCATTGTGGTGACCGGCGGGAACATTTCCGCTGAGTTGCTCGATAAAGCGGAGGCCGCGAAGGTCCCGGTGTTCCGGAGCAGGAGCCTGCCGAGACTGGCCATGACCCTTGTCGAAAGCCTGACGCCCCGGATCAGCCTGCACGGCGTGCTGGTGCAGATCTTCGGTCTCGGCACGCTCATTGTCGGCGAGAGTGCCATCGGGAAAAGTGAGGCTGCCCTCGATCTGGTTCTTCGCGGGCATAAGCTCGTAGCCGACGACGTGGTTGTCCTCGAAAGGACCAACGACGGCATAACCGGCAGTCCGACGGACATGGGCGCCGACCTGCTGCAGATCCGCGGGCTCGGCATCATCAACATCCGTGCTCTGTACGGCGAGTCGGCGACCGCGGGTCTCTGCACAACCGGTCTCGTGGTGGAACTCGAAGAGTGGAGAAAAGGGCAGCATTACAGCCTGGTCGGGCTTCGCGAACGCCGCTATAAATTGCTTGGAATGAACCTTCCGTACCTCAAACTGCCGGTGAAAACAGGACGGAACATGGCGACGCTCATCGAGGTCGCCGCCAGGAACCAGATGCTCAAGAACCGCGGTATTTATACCGCCCGGGACCTGCAACGCAAACTGGTCAAGAGGCTCGCCGGATGAGGCAGAGGCGCATGGTAATCGTTACCGGGCTTTCAGGTTCGGGCCGGAGTGCTGCGCTCAAGGCCTTTGAAGACATGGGATACTACTGTGTCGACAACCTCCCGCTCGTTCTGCTGTCCGCGTTCTCCGAGTTTGCCCGGGGGTCCAAGGAGGCTGCGCGCTCCGCAATCGGTATCGATATCCGGGAAAAGGATTTTCCCGTTCGCTTCCCGGCCCTTTACGGCGACCTGAAAGCCGGCGACAGCGCCGCTGAACTGCTGTTTCTGGACGCGTCGGACCAAACGCTCGTGCGCCGCTTCAGCGAAACGAGGAGACCGCACCCTCTCGCCAGGGGGACCACGCCCCTTCTCGACGGCATAAGGACGGAGCGGACAGCGCTCGGCGAAGTCAAAAAACTTGCCGACCGCATCATTGATACGTCGGATTACACGGTACACGACCTGCGCCAGGCGATAGAGCGCCGTTATGCCGAAGACGACGCCGGCCGGCCCATGGTGATCACCCTCGTCACCTTCGGGTACAAGTACGGGATGCCCTATGACCTGGACCTGATGTTCGATTTGCGGTTCCTCCCCAACCCGCATTTTGTGCCGGGACTCCGGGAGCACACCGGCGAGGACCAGCGGGTGAGGGAGTATGTTACGGCAAAAGCCGATGCAGCGGAGTTCATTTCCCGGCTGGAGGAGTTTCTCGAATATCTTCTGCCGCGCTACCGGCGCGAAGGGAAGAGCTATCTTACCATCGGTTTCGGCTGCACCGGAGGCAGGCACCGCTCGGTCGCGGTGGCGCTCGTGATCGCCGAGCAGCTCAGAGAAAAAGGATACGAGGTGAATGTCAAACACCGGGACATCGGTGGATGAACGAAATCAAGTGCGGAATGCGGAGTTCGGAGTGCGGAGTGTAAATTCGCAATCCAAAATCCGATATTAAAAGGAGATCTGGGAATGATCGGACTCGTAGTGGTGTGTCATGAAGACATGGGCGCGGAACTGGTGAAAGCCGCTGAGATGATCGTAGGCAAGATCGAAGCGGTGACAACGGTGAGCGTGAAGCAGGAAAGCGCGCCGGAAATGCTTAGGAACGAGATCCAATCCGCCATCAAGAAGGTCGACCGGAAGAAGGGCGTCATGCTCTTTACCGATATGTTCGGCGGGACCCCCTCCAACATCGCCCTTGCCTTCCTCGGGGAGACCGTGGAGGTCGTGACCGGCGTCAACCTCTCGATGCTGATCAAATTCGCGAACCATCGTGACGAGAAGACGCTGTCCGAACTCGCAAAGCTCGTACAGGAGGCGGCGCAGAAGAGCATTGTGATCGCAAGCCAGATGCTCAAGGGAAAAAAATAACGATCCATGATAGTTTTTACGCGCATAGACGACCGGCTGATCCACGGGCAGGTGGTGGAGGGCTGGGTGAATTTCCTGAAAGCGACCGCGATCCTGGTCGCCGACGACCGGGTGGCGTCGAACGCGCTCCAACGGTCCATCATGGAAATTTCAGCGCCTCAAGGGCTCGGGGTATTTATCGGCACGGTGGAGAATGTCTGCGGCAGGCTGCGTACGCCTGCACCCGGCAATGAGAGGGCCATTCTGCTTTTCTCGACCCCCGCGGACGTCCTTCGTGCGCTTAAACTCGGGCTGGATTGTCGGGCGCTCAATATCGGAGGCATGCACTATGTGCCGGGCAAGCGCAAGCTCATCGATGTGCTTGCCGTTGACGACAGGGACCTAGAGGCGCTGAAGGAGATCGCGGCCCGGGGGATCAAGGTCGAGATACAGGCCGTCCCGAACCAGAAGCCCCTGACGCTCGAAAAGCTGTTCAAGGTCTGCCGGCTGGGCGAAAAAACGTAATAAACAAAAAAGACTATCCGCTTATCCATGATGATTTTTTATTTGCATACGCTTTTCGCAATCTTCGGTATCGCTCTTGTTGGAGGGGTCCTCGGACTCGACAGGACGGCCGCCGGGCAGTTCATGATCTCTCAGCCGATAGTCGCCGGTCCGCTCATTGGGTGGATGCTCGGCGACACGACCGCGGGGCTGGTGATCGGCGCGGTGCTCGAACTGATCTGGGTGCTCGACATGCCGGTAGGCACGTTTGTCCCCTCTGATTCCACCGTCGGCGCGGTTTCGGCAACGGCCATTGCGGCCATCGGGGGCGGGGGACACGCGACGCCCGACTTGATCGGATTCAGCGTCCTTCTGACGACGGCGATGGTGCCGGTCACCATGGCGGTCGACGGGATCGTTCGCAAGCGTAACTCCCGGCTTGCCGACAGGGCGGCGTCCGCACCGGGGGAAGATGCGGAGAAAAAACTGTCCCGCGCGCACTTGACGGGATTGGCGGTTTTTTTTCTTAAATCGTTTGTCCTGTACCTTGTTTTTGTCCCAGCGGGACTGTTTGCGGTTTCGCTGTTTGCCCGTTTCCCGGGAAAAGCGCACATTGCCCTGGCCCTGTTTGTCAAACTGCTTCCGCTGCTCGGCGCGGCCCTGATCGTGCGCAAACTGTCGATCCGAAACCTGGACCGGTTCTTTCTCGCCGGTTTTGTCGTTGCCGCGCTCCTGACGCTCATGTTCCCGCTGCACCCGCTGATCATTATCCTGTTCGTTATTACGGCGGGTTACTTAGCAACTAAGGAATCAGCTTTTCGCCAAATTGGGTAGTATGTTTATTGTTAAATCATAAAAGCCTTGTAACCATGAACGACGATCATAAACCAGACCCTGCTCAGGCGGCGGTCCATGAGGCGGACAAACGTGAACGATAACCAGAGGGCCATTAGGACCCTGGATTTACTGAAGGTCTTTTTGCGGTCCTTTCTGATCCAGGCTTCGTGGAGCTATGACCGGATGCAGTCGCTCGGTTTTGCCTACGCCATCCAGCCGGTCTTACGGAGGCTCTACCCGGACCGGGAGGAATACCGGTCGAGGCTGGACCTCCACATGGAGTATTTCAACACGCAGCCTTACCTTGCGGCGTTTATCCTCGGAGCAACGGCGAGGATGGAGCTGGAGCGGGCCTCAGGCCGTAACCGGGACGCCGACATCTCGGGGCTCAAAAGCGCGCTGATGGCGCCGCTGGGAGCGCTCGGCGACAGTTTTTTCTGGGGGGCGCTTACGCCGCTGGCTGCCGTTATCGCCGTGGCGGTGCTCATGACCGGCGCCTGGTGGGCGCCCCTGCTGTTCCTCGTTTTGTACAACAGCTGGCATGTCGGGCTCCGGGCCGGGGTGTTTGTGTGGGGCTATCAGAGCGCCGGCGACGCGGTAGCGCTCATGGCCCGTTACAGCTTCACGAAAATGGCGAGATTGTTCAAAGCAGTCTCCCTGGCCGTGATCGGGGGGACCCTCGGCATGGCTTCAAACTGGAGACCGGAACTCAAACTGACGGTATTCCCCCCCGGCTTCGTCAACGTCGCTGCCGGGCTCGTGATAACGCTCGTTCTGGTCGTGGTCCTGAGAAAAGGGGGCTCGCCGGTAAAACTCATGCTCGGGCTGGCCGGCATCTGCCTTGCCCTGGCGTACACAGGAGTCGGTTGATGATGAAAAAAGAACTGCTGATTGAAAACAAACTCGGCCTTCACGCCCGGGCCGCGGCCCAGATCGTAAAGTCCGCGAGCATCTACACCTCGAAAATCACCCTGATGAAAGACGGCCTCGAAGTGGACGGTAAGAGCATCATGGGGATCATGATGCTTGCCGCGGCCAAGGGGAGTAGTGTTATGCTTGAGGTGCGCGGCGAGGATGAAGGCCAGGCGCTGGCAGGAATGGAGCAGCTGTTCAGGGACAAGTTCGGGGAGAAAGAATAAAGAAGTTCGGAGTTCACCCTGCATTCGCGTAAACACTCATAAGCGCTGGGCGCAGGGTTAGGAGTTCGGAGTACAGAGTACAAAGTTCAGAAGTATAGGATCATCATTTATGCACGAGAAAATATATAGAGGCATTGTTGCGTCACCCGGCATCGTGATCGGCAGGGCTTACCTCCTCGACCGGCGGAAGATCGTGGTGGCAGGCCAGCGAATAGAGGACGTCAGCATCAAGGACGAAGTGGCCCGATTTAAGCGGGCGGTGGAGCTTTCACGGACCCAGCTTGAGGACCTCAAAAAGCGTTTCAGCAAGGGCATCGGAAAATCCCACCTCTATATCCTCGATACTCACATCATGCTCCTCGGGGACAAGATGCTGGTCGACGACACGGTCAAGCGGATCAAGGAAGCACACATCAACGCCGAGGGCGCGCTCACGGAAACCATTTCCGTGATCGGGCTCAAGTTCGACACGATCGAAGACGAATACCTCCGGGAGCGCAAGCGCGACGTAGAACAGGTGGGGGAGCGGGTCCTCAGGAACCTGGTCGGCCACCGGCAGGAAAGCCTCGCCGACATCAAGGACGAGGCGGTGATCATCGCCCACGATCTCGCGCCCACCGATACGCTCCAGATGCGCAAGGACAAGATCCTGGGTTTCGCCACCGATGCGGGGAGCCGGACTTCCCACACGGCCATCCTTGCCCGTTCGCTCGGCATCCCGGCCGCGGTCGGCCTCGAGAACATCACTGCGGCGGTCAAGACGGGGGACGTGGTCATTCTTGACGGCCTTCACGGCGTGGTGATCGTCGATCCCGACGAGGAGACGTTCCTCGACTACCTCAAAAAGCAGCGCCGGTATAAATACTTCGAGCAGGAGCTCGAAAAGCTCAAGACGCTTCCCGCCGAGACGCTCGACGGCCATGTGGTCCAGCTCCAGGGCAACATCGAGCTGCCCGAGGAAGCTACCTCCGCGGCGGACCACGGCGGGAGCGGCATCGGCCTCTACCGCACGGAGTTTCTCTTTCTGAACCGGCAGACCCTGCCCACGGAAGAGGAGCATTACCGTGCCTACCGCCACGTGGCGGAGAAGGCCTACCCACATGAAGTGGTCATCCGCACGCTCGACGTGGGCGGCGACAAGGTCGGCCTTCCCGGCGGCCACGAAAAGGAATCGAATCCGGCTCTCGGTCTGCGGGCGATCCGCTACTGCCTTCAGAAACGGGACCTCTTCCGGACGCAGCTCCGCGGCATCCTCAGGGCAACGGCGCACGGGAACATCAAGATCCTCTATCCCATGATCTCCGGCCTCCCGGAGCTGTATGAAACCAAAAAGATCCTCGAAGAGGCGCGCACGGAACTCAGGGCGGAAGGCAAAAAATTCAACGAGCAGGCGGAAATCGGCATCATGATCGAGATCCCGTCCGCCGCGTTGATCGCCGACCTGCTTGCCCGGGAAGTCGACTTCTTCAGCGTCGGCACCAACGACCTCATCCAGTACACGCTCGCGATCGACCGTCAGAACGAACACGTGGCGTATATGTACGAGCCGCTCGACCCGGCCGTCCTCCGCCTGCTCCATCGCGTATCGGACGCGGCCCACAAAGCGAAGATCACCCTTGCGATGTGCGGCGAAATGGCCGGGGACCCGCTGTACGCTGCGATCCTGATCGGGATGGGGTTTCAGAACCTCAGCATGAACGTCGCCTCGATCCCGTGGGTCAAGAAGGTGATCAGGTCGGTGCGCATGCAGGACGCGGTCGAGCTCGCGTCGCTTGTGATGCAGCAACCCACGGCCGCGCTCGCGCGCAAGACCGCCGAAAACTTCATGGAGAACAGGTTCCCGGACCTCTGGGCGGAGCTGTGATGCGAATGCGGAATACACGAATGCGGAATGTACGGAATGTAAACCTATAGCAATTGCACATTCAATTCGCAATCCGAAATCCCCAAGGGTAAAGGAGTACAGCAGTGCAGAATACAGAACACGAGCTCGAT
>Ga0316624_10000204_pt1 | contig 18399 bp, 18 predicted proteins | sample OWC_Aug_N3_C1_D5_FD_207657 | JGI IMG/M metagenome (GOLD analysis project Ga0316624, IMG submission 207657) | Wetland soil microbial communities from Old Woman Creek delta, Ohio, United States - OWC_Aug_N3_C1_D5_A | ecosystem: Environmental > Terrestrial > Soil > Wetlands | place: USA: Ohio... | reverse complement strand
GCGTCGCCGGGGTTGCCGACTCGGGGCCCTCCCCCTTGAGCCCTGAGCCATTACAGTTTGCATGGCCCACGACTGGATCTCGGTACGCGGCGCACGCGTCCACAACCTGCAGGACATCGACGTCGATATCCCGCGCAACAAGCTGGTGGTCATCACCGGCCTGTCGGGGTCGGGCAAATCGTCGCTCGCGTTCGACACGATCTACGCCGAGGGCCAGCGCCGCTACGTCGAGTCGCTCTCCGCGTATGCCCGGCAGTTCCTCGAACAGATGGAGAAGCCGGACGTCGACCTCATCGACGGCCTGTCGCCCGCGATCTCGATCGAGCAGAAGACCACCGCTTCGAATCCGCGTTCGACCGTCGGCACGGTCACCGAGATCTACGACTACCTGCGGCTGCTGTTCGCCAACATCGGCGTCCCCCACTGCCCGCAGTGCGGCCGCGAGATCGCCTCGCAGTCGGTCGAACAGATCGCCGACCTCGTCATGCAGTTCCCGCGCGAGGAGCGCATCAACGTGCTCGCGCCGGTCGTGCGTGGCCGCAAAGGCGAGTTTCGCAAGGAACTCGAAGCGCTGGTGTCGCGCGGCTACACGAAGGCCCGCATCGACGGCCAGTTCCGTTCACTCGAGGACGACATCAAGCTGGACCGCCGGAAGAACCACTCGATTGACATCGTCGTCGACCGGGTGATGGTGCGATCGGGCATCGAGCGGCGGCTGTCCGAATCGATCGAAATCGCCCTCGGCCTGGCGGACGACATCGTCGTCATCAACCGTCTGGAAGGCGGCGACCGGCTGTTCTCGCGTCGCCTGGCGTGCGTCGCGTGCGGCGTCAGCGTGCCCGAGATGACGCCGCGCGCCTTCTCGTTCAACTCGCCGCACGGCGCGTGCCCGCACTGCCAGGGCCTGGGCGACATCTACGATTTCGACCCGGCCCGCATCGTGCCCGACGAGTCGACATCGCTGGCCGACGGCGCGATCGCGCCGTGGGCACGCGGCGACAAACGGCTGGTGCGCGAGGCGCTCAACGGGTTGTCGAAGAATTTCGGGATCGATCTGAGGACGCCCTTCGGCCGCCTGCCGCGCAAGCAGCGCGACGTGCTGCTGTGGGGCCCGGCGGCGGTGCGGAACGGGAGCGAGCAGGTGGATGAGCGCCGCGCGCCGAGCCGCAGCGCGCGCACGCGCGATCCGTTCGGGCGCGGGTTCGAAGGGATCATCCCGAACCTGCGCCGCCGCTTCGACACGGGCAGCTGGACCGAGCAGGAGGAACTCGAGGCCTACCGTTCGCTGCGCGCGTGCCCGGCGTGCCAGGGCGCGAGGCTGAAGGCCGAGAGCCGCGCGGTTCACGTGAAGGGCCGTACGATTTCGGATTACGTCAACCTGCCGGTGACCGACGCGCTGGCGCTCTTCGAGGAGGTCGAGCTGACCGAGCGTGAGCACCTGATCGCCGGCAGGGTCGTCGGCGAGATCCAGGACCGCCTGCAGTTCCTGAAGGACGTGGGCGTCGGGTACTTGACGCTCGGCCGCGGCGCGGCGACGCTTTCCGGCGGGGAAGGGCAGCGCATCCGGCTGGCCACGCAGATCGGCTCGAACCTGAAAGGCGTGCTCTACGTGCTGGACGAGCCGTCGATCGGGCTGCACCAGCGCGACAACCGGCGCCTGCTCGCGACGCTTCGCCGGCTGCGCGACCTCGGCAATACCGTCATTGTCGTGGAGCACGACGAGGAGACGATCCGCACGGCGGATTACGTCATCGATCTGGGGCCCGGCGCGGGCGAACACGGCGGCAACGTGATCTTCCAGGGGACGCCCGCGCAGTTGATCCGGGAGGCGGGCGATTCGCTGACGGGCAGCTACCTGCGGGGCGCGCGCGAGATACCGGTGCCCCCGGGCCGTCGTCCGAGCCTGAAGGGCGATCTCCTGATCCGCGGCGCCCGGGCCAACAACCTGCAGAACATCGACGTCCGGATCCCGCTCGGCGTCCTGACCGCCATCACCGGCGTTTCGGGGTCGGGCAAGTCGACGCTCGTCAACGACATCCTCTATCGAGCACTCGCGCGGACGCTGTACGGCGCGGCCGCCGACCCTGGCGCGCACGACCGGATCGAAGGGATCGATCTCATCGACAAGGTGATCGAGATCGACCAGTCGCCGATCGGGCGCACCCCTCGTTCGAATCCTGCCACCTACACCGGGCTCTTCACCTTCATCCGCGAATTGTTCGCCATGCTCGCCGAATCGAAGGCGCGCGGGTTCCGGCCGGGCCGCTTCTCCTTCAACGTGAAAGGCGGACGCTGCGAGGCGTGCCAGGGCGACGGCGTGATCGCCATCGAGATGCACTTCCTGCCGAACGTGTACGTCACGTGCGAGGACTGCAAGGGACGACGCTACAATCGCGAGACGCTGGAGGTCAAATACAGGGGGAAGTCGATCGCCGACGTCCTGGAGCTGACCGTGGACCAGGCGCTCGTCCTGCTCGAGAACTTTCCGCCGATCGCGAACAAGCTGCGGACGCTGCAGGACGTCGGCCTCGGCTACATCAAGCTCGGCCAGTCGGCGACGACGCTCAGCGGCGGCGAGGCGCAGCGCGTCAAGTTGTCCAAGGAGCTGTCCCGGCGAAGCACGGGGCGCACGCTTTACATGCTGGACGAGCCGACCACCGGGTTGCACTTCGAGGATACGCGCAAGCTGCTCGACGTGCTGAACAAGCTCGTGGACCAGGGCAACAGCGTGGTCGTCATCGAGCACAACCTGGACGTGGTGAAGTGCGCGGACTACGTGATCGATCTGGGCCCGGAAGGCGGCGGGCAGGGCGGGCGCATCGTCGCGGAAGGAACGCCCGAGGAAGTGGCGACCTCGCCCGACTCGGCCACCGGACGGTTCCTGCGCGACGTGGCGCTGGCCGCCGGCGATCGTCGCGCCGCCAGCTAGGCGGGGTCAGGCGTGAAAAAAGTGACGGTTCCAGACCTGACCCCATAGCCGTGGCTGTGGTAATATGGCCACAGATCAGGTGGTTTTCGGCGTGGTTCGACAGCCACACTCGAGCCTGCCACGTCCCCCTGGCGCGAGCTCAAATCCTCGCGCAACTATCGGTGAACAAGTAAGTTGGCCTATGCCTGCCGAGCTTCGAGCTCAGCGGCATGGCGTTTGCTGAGGTGGGCCTGACGGTCACGACGCGCCCCTGCGAATCCACAAGAGCCCATGCATCTGCAACGTACACTGCGCCGGCCCACGTACTGCGCCGGCATCGGCCTTCATTCGGGCAGCAAGGTCACCCTCTACCTCAAGCCCGCTCCCGCGAATTTCGGCGTTCGTTTCTGCCGCACCGACCTCGGAGGCGTGGAGATTCCCGCCGTTGTCGATAACGTCGCCGGCATGCAGTATGCGACCGGCCTGTGCCGCGATCAGGCGTCGGTCGAGACGGTCGAGCACCTGCTGGCCGCCCTGGCCAGCCTGGGTGTGGACAACGTCCTCGTCGAACTGGATCATTCGGAAGTGCCGATCATGGACGGCAGCGCCGCGCCGTTCGTGTACCTGATCAACGAGGTCGGTGTCCGCACGCTGCCGGTGGCGCGCCGCTACATGAAAATCCTGCGGCCGATCGCCCTGTCGCGCGGCGACAAGCGGATCGCGCTGTATCCGTCGGATCACTTCAAGCTCACCTATAGCATCAGCTTCGATCACCCGTTGCTGCGCCACCAGGCGCGCACGCTGCGCATCACCGAGGACACCTTCACCGAGGACATCGCGCCGGCACGCACGTTCGGATTCCTGAAGGAAGTGGAGATGTTGCGCCAGCACGGCCTGGCGCTGGGCGGATCACTGGACAATGCGGTGGTGCTCGGCGAGACGGGCGTGCTGAATCCTCACCTGCGGTTCGAAGACGAGTTCGTGCGCCACAAGATGCTGGATGCGATCGGCGACCTCGCGCTGATTGGCTACCCGGTCATCGGGCACGTCGTCGCGCATCGGGCCGGCCACGCGCTGCACACGGCGTTCGCGGCGAAAGTGCTGCAGGAACGCGATGCGTGGCGGATCGTCGAAGCGCCCGAAGTCAGCCCGATTCCTGCCGCGGTGCCAATCGGCGCCGAGCGGCCGGTCGTCGCCAGCTGACCCGCTACTTCCTGACCTTCTCCGTCAGCTTCCGCATGTACGAGGCGAGCTTCTCGTTCTCGAACCTCACCGTGTTGTGGAAGAGGCTTTCGGCCAGGTACTCCGTCCGCTCCTGGTCGGTCATCTGCCCGAGCAGGTGGCGGACCTCGTGCATCATGTCCTCGTAGGACCGTTCGAGTTTGCGCCTGACGGTTACTTCCTGGTAGAGCGTTTCGATGATGGCCAGCAGATCGCCGTCAAGCGGGATTGCGACTCCCGTGGTTGTCTTGATGGTGCGCATCGTTACCCCCCGAAGCTCTTGACGGCGCTCGCCTCGTCGGCGTGGATGTCGAGAAAGTTGTGAGCCCCCGTCATGGTCAGCATCGTTTCGACGCGCTTGTTCACACCCGACAGTTTGATCCGGCCGCCGGCCGCCGACGTCTGGCGGTAGAGATCCATCAGGCATCCGATCGTGGCGCTGTCGACGTAGTTGACCGTCGTCAGGTCGATCAGGATCTTGCGCTCGCCGGCCGCGATCAACGACGTGACTGTGCTCGAGAACTCGGACAGCAGCGGGTACATCAGCCGGGTTTCACCCACCCGGACGATGGCGATGCCGTCGACGCGATCTGTGGTCAGGTTCATGGCGTTCTCCGTTCAGCAGCCGCGGCGGTGATCACGACACCTCCGGGCCATCGTACTGCTGGGAGCGCCTGCTGGCCTGCCGGTCGTCGTCTTCGCGCAGGCGGAGGATCTGGCGCGCCAGCTCCTTCCGTCCTCGGTTGATCCGCGACTTGACGGTTCCTTCCGGCAGCTGCAGGCGGTCCGCGATTTCCTGGTACGACAGTTCCTGGATGTCGCGCATCATGACCGCGGTGCGCAGCGAGTCGGGCAGCGTTTGCAGCGCGCGCCGCAGCAGCGCGGCGAGATCCCGCTGCTCGAGCGCCGCCAGCGGCCCGACGTCGAGCGAGACGGGGCCCACCTCCTCGGAGGTCACCTGGCGGTCGATCGTCTCGCGTTCCTTCCGGACGCTGCGGTAGTAGTCGATGCAGAGATTGCGACTGACGCTGATCAACCAGGTCTGGAAATTGGCGCGGCGGTCGAAGGTGGCGAGCGAGCGGAAGATCTTCAGGAAGATGTCCTGGGTGAGATCTTCGGCCTCCTCGTGCCGGCCCACGAACTTGTAGGCGACGTTGAACACCTTCCGCCAGTTCTGACGGACGACCATCTCCCAGGCGTCCTGGTCGCCGCCGAGGCAGCGCTCTATCAGGCGGTCGGGGGTCAGCGGCGACAGTGCCTGGGGTTCGAGAGACATCGGTCTTCGTGATCGCGGGGCGGAATCCCCGCCACGTGGCCGCGGCAGGGACACCGGGGCAGGACCGGACATCGTAACAAAGCGATTTTCAGGATGTCAAACCGTGACCGGTCGGATAACATGACGCGGGAGCGCGCGCGAGGCGCGGCCGCCTCAGCCAGGCTCTCCGGATGCCCACAGACAGTTTCCGCTACGACGGCGATACGTTGCTCTGCGACGGCGTCCCGCTGGCCGACATCGCGCGCGCCGAGGGGACGCCCGCCTACGTCTACAGCGCGGCGGCCATCGAGGGCGCGTGTGCGGCCCTCGACCAGGCCTTCGGCGGCTACCCGCACCGCCTGCATTACGCGCTCAAGGCCAACTCGACGCTCGCGATCACCCGCCTGATGCGCCGTCTCGGTACCGGCGTCGACGCGAACTCCGTCGGCGAGATCGAGGTGGCCCTGCGCACGGGGTTCGTTCCCGACGACATCGTGTTCACGGGCGTCGGCAAGCGGCCCGACGAGATCGAACGTGCGGTGGATCTCGGCGTCCACGCCATCAACGCGGAATCGGCGGGCGAAATCGATCGAATCGCGGCGGCGGCCCGCGCGCGTGGCGGCCGCGCCCGCGTCGCCGTGCGCATCAACCCGGACGTGGACGCGGGAACGCATCCCTATATCACCACCGGTATCCGCGGCAGCAGGTTCGGCGTGCCGATCGACGAGGCGGCGGCACTGTGCCGCCAGATCGCGGTCAACCCGTCGTTGCGCCTGGTCGGGCTGCACGTGCATGTCGGGTCGCAGATTCTCGACGTCGCGCCGCTCAGGCGCGCGGCCGAGTCGCTGGTGCGCGTCGCGCACGGCCTGGCCGATGACGGCATCGCGATCGAACACCTGGACATGGGCGGTGGCGTCGGCGTCGCATACGACGGCGGCGCGTCGCTGTCGGCGGCCGACTACGCCTCCGCGATCCTGCCGGTGGTGTCGCCAACCGGGCTGACGCTGCTGCTCGAACCCGGCCGGATGATCATGGCGCCGGCCGGCGTCCTGCTGGCGCGCGTGGTCGACATCAAGGGCGGGGGCGGGCCGGCCGCGATCGCGGTGCTGGACGCCGGCATGACCGAGCTGATCCGGCCGGCGCTATACGGCGCCTACCATCGCATCGAACCGGTGGTCCGGCGCCAGGGCAGCCAGCGGCAGTACGAGATCGTCGGGCCGCTGTGCGAAACCAGCGACGGGTTCGGCGAGACCCGGCGGATGGCTCGGCTCGAGGTCGGTGACGTGCTGGCGATCCGCGACGCAGGGGGCTACGGGTCGGCGATGGCGTCGAACTACAACCGGCGACTGTTCGCACCCGAGGTGCTGGTTGAAGAACGCCGCTGGCGCGTGATCCGCCGCCGCCAGACGATCGACGATCTGCTCGCGCTGGAAGAGTAGTGAGGAAGGAGTAGCGAGTAGGTCAGTAGACAGTAGACAGTAGACAGTAGACAGTAGGCAGTGGACGGCAGGCGGGACGCTGACGCCGAACGGAGACATCAACGGACGATGACGACGAAGACCGGCAGACTGATCGCGTTCGAGGGGCTCGATCAGAGCGGGAAGGAAACACAGGCGAAGCGCCTGGCCGCTCGCGTCACGACGCGCGGCCGGGTCGCGGCGATTGCGGCCTTCCCGGATCGCGCGACGCCGATCGGACAGGAGATCGAGATGGCGCTGCGCGGCCGGCGCGAGTACCGCGCGGACGTGATGCAGCTCCTCTACGTCGTGAACCGCTACGAATGGAAGCCGTCGATCGAGGAGATGCTCGCTGCCGGCCAGATCGTAATCTGCGATCGGTATCTTGCGTCGAGTGTCGCGTACGGCGAGGCCCAGGGCCTCGATCCCGACTGGCTGTTCGACGTCCAGCGGTTCCTTCCGCAGCCCGACCTGACGCTGCTGCTCGACATCGCGCCCGCGACGGCGGTGCGGCGGAAGCGCGCCAACCGCGATCGCTTCGAGAGCGACCTCGAGCTGCTGGAACGGGTGCGGCGCAGCTACCGGCGGCAGGCCGGCGGCGCCGGCTGGCACCGCATCGACGGCGAGCGGACGCCGGACGAGGTGGAGGCGGATGTCATCACCGCCGTGACTCGAACCCTGGCGCTGCCATAGCCGGATGGTGTCGTCCCTGGATCCGAACGACCTCGCCTGCTACACCCTGCCTCTGGCCTTCTTGTCGTCGTACATCCGCCTGTCGCCTTCGGCCAGGAGTTCGTCGATCGTGCACGGCTGGTAGGGGTCGTAGTAGGCCGCGCCCACGGAGATCGACAGCGCGTAATTCAGGTCGTTCCTCGCGTTGCGCTCCGCCAGTTTCTGTCTCAGGCGATCGATGATCTTCCCGATGTTGTCCCCGTTCGTGCTGATTGGTATCACCACGAACTCGTCGCCTCCGATGCGGGCGATGATGTCCGATTGCCGGTACGTGGCCTTGAGGATCTGTCCGGTCTCGATCAACGCGCGGTCGCCTTCCTGGTGTCCCCAGGTGTCGTTGATCTGCTTGAGGTGGTCGACGTCCGCGTAGAGCATGTAGACGCCTCTGCGCTCCCGCCGCGACAGCCTCAGTTGTTGCTCGACGAGCGTGAAGAATCCCCACCTGTTGTACAGGCCGGTCAGTTCGTCGGTGAGGGAAGAAATGCGAATCCGCTCCTGGTGCACGACGTGCCTGACCCTGAGCGCCAGTTCCGCCGCGGCGAAGGGCTTCACGATGAAATCCGACACGCCCGCTTCGATCGCCAGCTCGTACGGCAACTCCGCGGGCCGGCCGGTCATCACGACGACGGGCACTTGATTCTTCACCTTCCTGATGCAGCGCGTCAGCTCCAGTCCGTCCGTGCCGGGCAGGGCCAGGTCCGAAACGATGACATCGAACGAAGCCCGTCTCATCATCTCCATGGCCGCTTCCGCACTGCGGGCCACCTGGCACCGGCATACCCCGGACGACAACCCTGCTTTGAGGATCGCCGCCGACGCCTCGTCACCATCCACAATCAGTACAGACGTCAGCCTCTGCACGGCGCCACCCCCTCCTGATAGAGGCGGACCAACGGATGGAAATTATAGCCGACTCATCCGTGCGGCCAGCGGCAAGAATTCAGCGGCTCGCCGCGACCACGACGCGTGCTGCGGTGAGCGCGCGCACTTCGCGCGCGCCCGCCTCCCGAAGCACCTCTGCGCACGCCTCCAATGTCGCCCCCGTCGTGGACACGTCGTCCACCAACACGACGACCTGTCCCTTCAGCCTCGCGGGCCACCGCCGCCGCCACGGCCATTCCCGACGCGCGATCGCGAACGCGTGCCGCACGTTCAGCCGCCGCGCGTCCGCCGTCAGATCCACCTGAGGGCTGGTGGCTCGGACGCGCACGAGTGCCGGCCACACGCACACGCCCAGGTTGCCGGCGAGCAGCGACGCCTGGTTGAATCCGCGGCGCCATTTGCGCGTCCAGTGCAGCGGAACGGGAACCGCGGCATCCGCGCCGTGAAGCACGTCGGCTCCGCTCACCGCCATCATCGCTGCAAGGCGAGGCGCCATCGATCGCCGCTTCTCGTACTTGAGCAGGTGCACGGCGGCGCGCAGCGTCCCGGAGTACTCGCCGATTGCACGACTGCGCGCGATGATCAGGCGGCTGCCGCGGCAGCGGCGACACACCAGGGGGTCGGGATTCAACTCGCCGACTGCAAAACCGTCATGCGATTCTGTAATCGGCGAGCTGAGTCCCGCCCCCCTTGTCGGCGGCAGGGGATCGCCACACACAGAGCACAACGGCGGGGTCAGGGGGCGAATCGCGCTCCAGCAGGCGTCACAAACCGGGCCCGCCGTGGGTCTGTCGAGCAGCGTGTCGCACACCGCGCAGGCGGGAGCGATGACGACAGAGGCGAGCGCGTCGACGATCGTCGACAGAAGATGATGCAGATGTCGCAGCAAAGCATGGGGCTGAAGCCCTGTGCCGCGCACACAGGGCTGAAGTCCTGTCCTGCGTACGGGAAGTCCTGTGGCTCCTGCAGAGGGCCCCGGTACGGGGAACAGGGCCTCAGCCGTGTTGTCGCTGGCGTCAACCTCGGGGTTCGGCGGCTTTCGGTCCGGGCTCGGGCACGGCGATTCGTTCGGCGCTTCCCCAGAGGCGGTCGAGCGCGTAGAACTCGCGCGTGGCGGGTGTGAAGACGTGGACGATGAAATCGAAGTAATCGAGGAGGACCCACTCCGCACGGTCGTACCCCTCGACGTGCGCCGGCCGGGTTCGCGCCTTGAGCAGCGACGCTTCCACCGCGTCGGCGATCGCCTTCACCTGGCGGACGTTCTGCCCGGTGCAGACGACGAAGAAGTCGGTGAACGACGAGAGTTCGCGCAGGTCGAGGACAGTCAGGTCGAGCGCCTTCTTGTCCTGCGCGGCCTCGGCCGCCTGTCGGATCTGCTGCGGAAGATCGCGGAACGCTGCGGCGCCGGTCTTCTTGCGCTTCGTGTCGGCTCTGCTCATGCAAACGCCTTACCCGCCTTCGCGCGCCTGACCCCAGGCTACGGCGAGGCAGGCCGGTAAAGATGCTGACGTTCGATGTACTGTTCGACCGCCGGCGGCACCAGCCCGTGAAGCGACGCTCCCGCCCCGACGCGTCGGCGTACCTCGGTTGACGAAACGTCGGGCGTCCGCGCGTCGAGCAGCCAGATCCTCGGACGATCCGCCGTCATGTTGCAGTCGCCGCCTCCCGTCGCGGGACACGCGATCATCCGATCGCGCAGCACGGGCAGGTGCTCGGTCATCGCCGGCGCGGGGTGGTCCGGGCGCGAGACGACGACGAAGTTCGCCAGGTCGAGGATGGCCGGGTAATCGTTCCACGTGGCAATTTCCGCAAACGCATCGGCCCCCGTGAGGAAGAAAAGCTGCGACGGCCGGTGCGCCGCCTGGTGCAGCCTTCGCAGCGTCACCGACGTGTACGACCAGCTGTCCGCCTGCAATTCGACGTCGCTGGCAACCAGCCGCGGTCGGTCGGCCAGCGCCAGCGCGATCATCGCGAAGCGGTGGTAGCCGGTCGCCTGGGGCTCGACTCGACGGTGAGGCGGATGGTTCGAGGGAATGACCAGGATTTCGGTGAGGTCGAGCGCCGCGCACGCGGCATCGGCGACGGCCAGGTGGCCGAGGTGAATCGGGTCGAACGTGCCGCCGAGAATGCCGATTCGCGATTCCGATGAGGTCATCAACTTCGGCGCCGCGACGCCCGCTCTCCGGCGTCCGACAGCCTCTTATTTTGCCACCCCTTGGTCCGGCGCGTGCCGAAGTTCGAAGGGCGCCGCGCGGCGGGCTTCCTCGAGCCGCTGCCAGATCGCGTCGAGCAGCGCCCGCACACCGTCACCGGTCACCGCGGATATCGGAAACAGCGGCAGCCCGAGCCGACCCGCGTGCGACTTCAACCGGCCGAGGCGGGCAGGGTCGGCAAGCACGTCGATCTTGTTGGCCGCCACCAGTTGGCGCCGTTCGAGCAAGGTCGGATCGAACAGCGCGAGCTCGCGCCGCACCGTGTCGAAGTCTTCGTTCGGTTGACGGCCCGACGCCTCCGACACGTCCACCACGTGCAGCAGCACCTTCGTTCGCTCGACATGCTTGAGGAACTGAAGGCCGAGCCCGTGACCGGCGTGCGCGCCTTCGATGAGCCCGGGAACGTCGGCGACAACGAAACTGCGATCGCTGTCGAGTGTCACCACCCCGAGGTGCGGTGTCAGCGTGGTGAATGGATAGTCGGCGATCTTCGGTCGCGCCGACGAGATGCGCGAGATGAGCGTGGACTTGCCGGCGTTGGGAAAACCCACCAGGCCGACGTCGGCGAGCAGCCGGAGCTGCAGGCGCAGATGCCGCGCTTCGCCGGGCTGGCCCGGCTCCGCTCGACGCGGCGCGCGGTTGGTCGACGTCGCAAACGACGCGTTGCCGCGCCCGCCGTGTCCGCCCGCCGCGACCAGCACCCGCTGCCCCACCTCCGTCAGATCTGCGAGCAGATGCGGCTCGCTGCCCGCCGGCATCTCGTACACGATCGTTCCCACCGGCACGTCCAGGTCGATGTCGGGGGCGTCGTGACCCGTGCGGTTCGACCCCTGCCCGTGGGCACCCCGCCGCGCATGGTATTCGGGATGGAAGCGGTAGTTGACGAGCGTGTTGAGGTGTTCGGTGGCGACCACGTAGACCGAACCGCCGCGGCCGCCGTCACCGCCACTCGGGCCGCCGCGGGGAACGAACTTCTCGCGGCGGAAGGCCACGCAGCCGTTGCCGCCGTTGCCCGCCGTGACGCGAATGTCGACCTCGTCGACGAACATCTGGGAAGGAGACTGCTATACCTTCGCGGCCGGCGCCTGCTCGACGGGAATGATGCTGATGACCCGGCCGTGCGCGCCGTGGTCCTCGAACCGTACGCGGCCCGCTATCTTTGCGAACAGCGTGTCGTCCTTGCCCCGCCCGACGTTCAGGCCCGGACGGAACCGGCGGCCGTGCTGGCGCACGAGGATCGAGCCGCCCGTCACGATGTTGCCGCCGAAGCGCTTGACGCCCAGGCGCTGCGAGTTGCTGTCGCGCCCGTTGCGCGAACTCCCCTGGCCTTTCTTGTGTGCCATCGTCCGATTCCCTGTCCAGTCCGGAACCGGACTAGACGATAACGTCCTTTACCCGCAGGACGGTCAGATCCGCCCGGAACCCGCGCGACCGGCGCATCCCCTTGCGGCGCTTCTTCTTGAAGACGCGGACCTTCGGGCCCCTCGATTCGCCGTCGACGATTGCGACCACCCGGGCGTTGGCGACAAAGGGCGCACCGGCCATCACCTCGCCGTCATCCTTCTCGACCAGCAGCACCTGGTCGAACGTGATCTCGCCGCCGGTGGTTCCCTCGACGCGGTCCACCACGACGGTGGCGCCCGGAACCATCTTCACCTGATGCCCGCCGCACTGAACAATCGCGTACACGCGGCACTCCTCGTCCCTTTCGGCCCGTTTTCGTCAGGCCGAAAGAAGCTAGAGTATCACCGAAGCTCTTTAGCTGTAAATGGCGACGGGCGGGCGGGTTTGCGCTCGTCGCCCGGTAGCGGCACCGCGGTGCCGCTACTTCAGCAGTACCCGCGTCCCCCGAATCTTCTGGCTGCTCAGCGTGCTGAGGAATCGGGGGATGAGCCGATCCATCAACTCGAAATACGAGGAGAGCGGCGGCGTATTCTGCTGCTCGTTGTAGAGCGTCTCCTCGAGAAACGTCTCCGAGTACATGGTCGTGCCCGTGCGGCCGTCGATGAAGATGAACTTCGGCTTCAGTTGGAAGCCCTTGCGGTTCTGGTAGGTTCGCACCGTCGTCACCGACCGCACGCCCATCGCGTCGTACGTTTCCTCGTCCTTGTTCACGTAGCCCTGGCGGGCGAGCGGAGTGAACAGCACCGTGCCGGTCACGATGAGCGGATTCTGGAACTCTTCCCCCAGCTTCTTCCAGAAGCCGACGTTCGCGAAGATCTGATCGTAGGCCTGCAGATCCCTTTCGTCCTTGATCTTCGCGGGCAGCTGCGAGGCCGCCGGGTTGGCGGCAGCCCCCGGCTCCTGCGGCTGTGCGTCCGGCTTGGCGGCGACGTCGAGCGGGACCGGCGAGACCGACGGCGAAGCGCCGGGCTCCTTCACGGGTTCCTTCTGCTGCTGCTGAGCGAGCTCGGTGAGCGGCAGGACGTCGGTTTCGATCACTTTCAGGTTGGACTTCGTTCGCAGCTGGCTCCGCAGCAGCCGGACCGTCTCGAGGTTCGCATCCACGTCCTCGCTGCCGCCGGCGACGAAGCCGACCACGAGCACGCGCTGGAAAGGCGACACGTCGAGCTTGGCCTGGATGGGCGTTTCGATCGTAACTTCCTGGAAGCTCGTGCAGCCGACGAGCAGCAGCAGCAGCCCCAGACTAGCGAGTCGCGCCGCGTTTCGCACGGTCATTGATTTCCTTGAAAAAATCGTAATTCTGGTGGATGAAGTTGTTGGTCGGGTCGAGCTTCAGGGCGCGCTCGTAGGCGTCGCGCGCGCTGTCGAACTGCCCTTGCTGTTCGTAGGCGATCGCGAGGTTGTTCCAAGCGGCCGCGTAGCTCGGGTCGATTTCCACGGCCTTCTTCCACCGGAAAATTGCCTCCCGCCACAACCCCTTCTGCGCAACCGAGATGCCGAAATCGACCTGCGCCTGCGCGTCCTTGCGTGGGTTGTCGGCGAAGGCCGGCGCCGAAGCAAGCAGGACCGCGAGGACGCCAGCAGCGAGTAGTGTGCGTGACATGTTCAGGTTTGCTCTGACGCTTGTTTCATCGGGACCATGGCTCGACAGCAAAGCACGTACCACAGCCGTGCCGCGCGGAAAACTGGCAAAACGACCGCGCCTGCCCGAACACAGTTTGCCGACTGACGTCTTTTTGGCTCAGCCGTTGTGATCCCCGTTCGCTATGCCTATAATAAATCGATCTCGCCCGGGTCGGGTATGTCGCCCGTTCGGTTCGGTGGGCGCAACCCGACCTGCTGTCGCCGCAGCTTTCCGTTCGCCTGCCGACGCCTGCAAGGAACCAGATGACGGGGTGTGAGGCCGTTCGGCCCTGCCTGGCTACCCCCGACATGATCGCGCTCTCGCTTGTGCGGGGGTTGCCGCATGCCAGGCTGTTTTCGGTCCTGCGCGGCGAAGCAAGTGCGTCCGATACACCATCCAATGGCCCGGCAAACGGCCTTTGGGGGGAGGATCCGCTCGAGAACCTGCTGCGGCGCGTCGGCTGCAGGCAGGCGTCGGCGGAGGCGGCGAAGGCCAGAATGACCGCGGAACGGGCCATCCGCGACGCCGCTGCAAGAGGGATCGCGGTGGTGTCCTGGGGCGATCCGCGATACCCGCCGCTGTTGGCGTGCATCTTCGATCCGCCGCTGGCCCTTTGGGTTCGCGGCTCGATCGAAAGCCTGTCCGGGCCGACGGTTGCGATTGTCGGGTCGCGCGCCGCGTCGGTGTACGGCGAGGACACGGCAACGCGCCTGGCGTCGCAGCTGGCGGCGCACGGTCTGGTGGTTGCCAGCGGCCTGGCGCGCGGTATCGACGCGGCGGCGCATCGCGGCGCTCTCGACGCGGGGGGCCGCACCGTTGCGGTGCTCGGTTGCGGCGTCGACGTGGTGTATCCGCCAGAGCACGGCGAGTTGCTGGCCCGGGTGGCGCAAAGCGGCGCGGTCGTCAGCGAGTTGCCGGCCGGGACGCCCCCGCTCAAGAAGAATTTCCCGGAGAGAAACCGCATCATCAGCGGCCTCTCACGGGCCGTCGTCGTCGTGGAAGCGCGACAGCGCAGCGGCGCGCTCATCACGGCCGATTGCGCGCTGGAACAGGGACGCGAAGTGATGGCCGTTCCGGGCAACGTTCTGAGCGAGCGGCATCGCGGAAGTCATACGCTGCTCAAGAGTGGCGCCGCGCTGGTCGAAACCGCCGCCGACGTGCTGGAGGTGCTGAAGATGGGGGGCGCGGCTGGCTCGACCGATCATGAGGCGGCCGAACGGGACCCGCTCCTTGTACTGATGGACCCCGGTGAAAGCTACGCGATCGACGCGCTGGCGGGCATGTCGGGCGAGGAGGTTGCGACGCTGCTGCCCCGGCTCCTCGGCCTCGAACTGCAGAGGCTCGTGCGCAGGCTGCCGGGCGGCCGGTTCGTGCGGTGCCGGGGGAACGTGTTAACGTAGGAACAACGCCACAAACAGTCGAGCGTCATTCCTCCAGGTAGAAAACAGGGATTCATGGCCAGATCACTCGTCATTGTCGAGTCGCCCACCAAGGCGAAGACAATCAACAAATACCTCGGTCGCGGCTACAAGGTGCTCGCGTCGATGGGACACATCCGCGACCTGCCAAAGAGCAAGCTCGGCGTGGACGTCGAGCACGGCTTCGAGCCCGCCTACGAGGTCATCGCGAGCCGCAGGAAGGTCATCAAGGAACTGCGCGAGGCGGCAAAGGACGCCGAGAACATCTACGTGGCGACCGACCCCGACCGGGAGGGCGAAGCCATCGGGTGGGACGTCGCGGAAGAGCTGGCGGGGAAGAACCGCAAGATCTACCGGCTGCTCTTCAACGAGATTACGAAGAAGGGGATCCTCGCGGCGCTGGAGAAGCCGGGGACGATCGACAAACGGATGGTCGCCGCGCAGCGCGCGAGGCGCGTCCTGGATCGCCTGGTGGGCTACAAGATCAGCCCCCTGCTCTGGGACAAGGTTCGCCGCGGCTTGAGCGCCGGCCGCGTGCAGTCGGTCGCGCTGAAACTCATCTGCGATCGCGAGCGCGAGATCGAGAAGTTCGTCTCCGAGGAGTACTGGCACCTGTTCGCGCGGCTCGCCGGCGGGGTCCCGCCGGAATTCGACGCCAAGGTCGTCAGAAAGAACGGCGAGACGATCCGCGTCCCGGACGAGGCGACGTCGAAGGCCATCCTCGCCGATCTCGAACGCGCCGCCTTCATCGTCCGGTCCGTTGTCACGAAGGAACGACGCCGCCACGCCATCCCTCCGTTCATCACGAGCAAGCTGCAGCAGTTGTCGCGCTTCGCGGTCAAGAAGACGATGGCGGTGGCGCAGCAGCTCTACGAAGGGATCGATCTTCCCGGTGAAGGGTCGGTCGGCCTGATCACCTACATGCGAACCGATTCGACGCGCGTGTCCGACCAGGCGGTCGCCGAGGTGCGGGATCTCATCGGCCGGACGTTCGGCGCCGACTACGTGCCCGAGAAGCCGAACTACTACCGCGCGAAGGCCGACGCCCAGGACGCGCACGAGGCGATCCGGCCGACCTCGATGGTTTACGATCCGGAGACGGTGAAAGCGCACCTGACGCCGGACCAGTACTACCTCTACCGCCTCATCTGGAACCGCTTCGTGGCGTCGCAGATGCCGCCGGCGGTGTTCGACGACACGATCGTCGAGATCGAGGCCGGCCCTTACACGCTGCGCGTGCGCGGCTCGGTGCCGAAATTCAGCGGCTGGCTCGCGGTGTACGGGGGCGCTGGTGAGTCGATCGAGAATGGCCAGCGGAAGAACGGCTCGGGCGACGGCGAGGAGGACGATGCCAGTTCGGGCGTGCTGCCGCCGCTGGCCGAGGGCGATCGACTGGAGCTGAAAGCGCTGCGGCCCGAGCAGAAGTTCACACAACCGCCGCCGCGTTACAGCGAGGCGACGCTGGTGAAAGAGCTCGAGGAGAACGGCATCGGCCGGCCGAGCACCTACGCGACGATCCTCGGCACGCTCCAGGATCGCGATTACGCGAAGAAGGTCGAGGCGCGGTTCCGGCCGACGGCGCTCGGCGGGCTCGTCACGGATCTCACGGTCCCGTATTTCGAGGACATCCTCGGCGTCAGCTACACCGCGAAGATGGAGGAGCAGCTCGACGAGATCGCGGAAGGGAAGGCCGGCTACGAGAGCACGCTCGACAGCTTTTACGAGAAATTCAGCGCCGACATCGAGCGCGCCGAGCGCGAGATGGACGACGTCAAGAAGGGGATCCCGACCGACGAGACGTGCGACAAGTGCGGCGGCGTGATGCTGAAGAAGGTCGGGAAGTTCGGGCTGTTCCTCGCCTGCAACCGGTACCCGGACTGCACGAACACGCGCGAGCTCGAATCGGCCGACGTCAACGGCAACGGCGCGGATGCGCCGGTCGAGGAGTGTGAGAACTGCGGACGCCCGATGGTCGTCAAGCGCGGCCGCTTCGGCCAGTTTCTCGCCTGCTCCGGCTACCCGGAGTGCAAGACCACGCGAAAACTGATTGCCACGCGGCAGGGCGGCCTGGAGGCGGCCAAGCCCGACGAAGTGCTCAACGAGCCATGCCCGCAGTGTGGCGCGAACCTCGTGCGCAAACACGGACGGTTCGGCGAGTTCGTCGCCTGCGGCAACTACCCGAAGTGCAAGTACGTACAGCAGAAGACCACGGGCGTGAAGTGCCCGAAGGACGGCGGCGAGATCGTCGAGCGTCGCTCGCGCCGCGGGAAGGTCTTCTTCGGGTGCAGCAACTACCCCGCGTGCGACTTCACCCTCTGGAACCGGCCGATTGCCGAAGCGTGCCCGACGTGCGGCGCGCCGTTCCTGGTGGAGAAGGTGACGAAGAAACAGGGGCGGCGGCTGGTCTGCAACAACGACGACTGCGACTACGTGCGAAGCGAGGAACTCGCTCCCGCGTAAAGGACTCACCGCTCACGACTCACCCCATCATGATCCACATAGCGGGCGGCGGACTGGCCGGATGCGAGGCCGCGTGGCAGGCGGCGGCACGCGGCGTCCCGGTCACCCTGCACGAGATGCGGCCGGTCACGTCCACGCCCGTGCACAAGACCGACCGCCTCGCCGAACTGGTCTGCAGCAACTCGCTTCGCTCCGACAAGCCGGACAACGCGGTGGGCATCCTCAAACAGGAGATGCGGCTGCTCGGGTCGCTGGTGATGCGCGCCGCCGACGAGACACGCGTGCCAGCCGGTGCCGCGCTTGCCGTCGATCGCCACCTGTTCTCGCAGACGATCACCCGCGCCATCGAAGAACACCCGCTCATCCAGGTCGTGCGCGAGGAGGTGACGTCGATTCCGGTGCCCGCCGACCTCCGATCGCCGGTCGTTCTCGCGACCGGCCCGCTGACGACTGCGGCCCTGTCGCAGGCGATTGCGGATCTGGTCGGACAGGCGCACCTGTATTTCTACGATGCGATCAGCCCGATCGTGCTGGCGGCGACGATCGATCGCGGCAAGGTGTTCAGGGCGTCTCGATGGGGGAGGAGCCTGCGCGCGGAGGGTCCGCAAGACGAGGAGGGCGACTACCTGAACTGCCCGCTCGAGGCGGACGAGTACGCGCGGTTCCACCAGGCGCTCACGCATGCGGAGACCGCGGCCGTGCACGATTTCGACCGCGAGCGGTTCTTCGAAGGCTGCCTCCCGGTCGAGGTGATGGCGCACCGGGGGGTGGACACGCTGCGTTTCGGGCCGATGAAGCCGGTGGGGCTGGTGGATCCGAAGACCG
>Ga0316624_10000203_pt1 | contig 18406 bp, 16 predicted proteins | sample OWC_Aug_N3_C1_D5_FD_207657 | JGI IMG/M metagenome (GOLD analysis project Ga0316624, IMG submission 207657) | Wetland soil microbial communities from Old Woman Creek delta, Ohio, United States - OWC_Aug_N3_C1_D5_A | ecosystem: Environmental > Terrestrial > Soil > Wetlands | place: USA: Ohio... | reverse complement strand
CGCACCAGCGACAGCATTTGCGAGGTCATGGCGGCGGTCCTCACCTTCAACGACCAGGCCAAAGGCGACTTCGCGCGCATCGATTGCGGCCGGCAACCCGACACGAGCCGCGCCCCATGATCGCGCCCGTCTTCGCCGCGCGGTCTATCGTAACCGTAAGATATATCTGCGGTATTTAGGGTCGGACCGGCGCGCGCATGACGGCATTCAAATCCCTAATCGTGCGGGCATGGTTCGGCATTCGCGCAAGAGACTGGAAGGCGTAAACTGACGCCGGCAAGAAACGGCGATACAAAACACGATCGCGCGGGACCGAAGGATCAAGGGAGGGTGGTCATGACATCGGTGCGGGACAGAATGAACCACGATTACGATGTGGGCGGGGTACGGCTCGAGCGGCCCTTTCAGGTGCTGCGCCTCGGGCATTTCGGCTTCAATGTCCGGGACCAGGAAAGCGCGTTGCGCTTCTACAGCGATCTTCTCGGCCTTCCCGTCACCGATACGCGAAACTTCGGCCAGCAATTCAAACTCACGAGCCCGACCGGACAAGACCCGAACGGGTATTTCCTACGCGTCGGCGCCGATCACCATTCGGTCGTACTTTTTCCTCACTGGACGGCAACGGCGTCATCGGCGCCGAAACCCGAAGGCACGGAGTGGATCAGCCACATTGCGTGGCAGGTCGGAACCTTGCGCGAGGTTACCGAGGGACGGCGCTGGCTGACGGAAAAGCAAGTCCGCATCGCCCGGCCCGGCGGCCGCGACGCGCGCGGCGCCAATTGGAATTTCACCGTGACCGATGCCGATTTCATCTCCAACGAGATCTATTACGGCATGGACCAGATCGGCTGGGACGGCATCTCGAAACCGATACCGATCTGCCCGGAAGGCGATCCGCTCCCGCCGCTCGACGGCGTCGCGCAGCCCGATTTTCCCATGGCGCGCAAAGCGATCGAAGACGGGCTCGATTTGCGCCAAGGGCTCCATCAGCGCCCCTTCGGCGAGCCGAAATACGATGTCGGCGGCGTCATGCTGCCGCGGCCCTTCCGCATCGTGCGCAACGGCCCGATCGGCATCTTCGCGCGCGACGTCGAGGCGGCCGCGCGGTTCTATGCCGAGACCTTGGGACTGAGCGTGACCGAGGAGATCGATTGGCATGGTCATCATGCGGTTTTCCTGCGGGCCAACACCGAGCATCACACCATCGCGCTCTATCCGCTCGCCTTGCGTGACGAATTGGGCCTGCGCGCCGATTCGATCTGCATGGCCTATGGCATGCAGGTCGGCAGCTACCGCCAGCTCAAGGACGCGATCGCGTTCCTCAAAGAAGCCGGCGCCACGATCAAATATCTGCCGCCCGAGCTTTTCCCCGGCATCGATTATTCGGCTTTCGTGCTCGACCCCGATGGCCACGCAATCCAGCTCTATTACTACATGGAGCAGATCGGCTGGGACGGACGCCCGCGGCCGACCGCGCAGCGCCGCAAGGTCGACAATGCGAATTGGCCCGAGGCGCTCGATGCACTCTCGGATACCTATCGCGGGCCGGTGTTTCAGGGACCGTTGGGATAAGGCAACGCTTGGCACCGCGCGCGGTGCATAAACGACCGATGTCGAGGGCTGAAGTGGTGGGCGCTAGAGGGATTGAACCTCTGACCCCTTCCATGTCAAGGAAGTGCTCTCCCGCTGAGCTAAGCGCCCTCTAAAAGGTTCGGCGGTTTAACCCAATTCGCCGCACAAGACAAGATCGCCGGCGCCGCCCCGGTTCACGCCGCGAGCACGCGATCAATTTCGGTCACGAGCTGGCGCAGATGAAACGGCTTTTCCAGCACCGTCGCTTCGGTGGCCATTTGGCGCGCCTCGCGCAAGGCGACAGCGGCGAAACCGGTGATGAAAATCACGCGCAGATGAGGCCACAGATCGCAAGCGCGACGCGCGAGCTCGATACCGTCGAGGCCGGGCATGACCACGTCGGCGAGCAGGAGATCGACCGGATGCTCGCTCATCCGCGTCAGCGCGGCTTCGCCGTCGGGGTAGTCGTTCACTTCATGGCCAGCGCGACGCAAGGCGCGGGCGAGAAAGAAGCGCAGATTGTCGTCGTCCTCGGCAAGAATGATTCGGGCCATGACCGATCCGCCATTATCCTTCTCGAATCTTAGCCGGAAAACCTAGCTGGTGCGAATAAAGGAAGTATTGACGAACGGGCGCCGGCCGCAGGAATCCGCCGGGGATGACAGAGTGCCCGGATTGCCTGTAATTTCGCCCGATGGAAGGGCATGTGGCATCCCTTGCGCCGGTCCGGCCGGCAGTCGAGGTCGTGGCAAACGGAAGCCAGACTTTGCCCTTGGTCCTCGCCTCGCCGCATAGCGGCATGATCTACCCGCCTGAATTCCTGGCCGCCTCCCGCCTCGATTCCCTGAGTATCCGGCGTTCGGAGGACAGCTACGTCGACGAAATCTTCGGCGCCGCGCCGCGCCTCGGCGCGCCCCTGCTGCGGGCGCATTTCGCGCGCGCCTATCTCGACCCCAATCGCGAGCCCTTCGAGCTCGACCCGGCGATGTTCGAGGACGCGCTGCCCGATTTCGTTAATTCCCATTCGCCGCGGGTGCGCGTCGGCCTCGGCACGATCGCGCGCGTCGTTGCCTCGGGCGAGGAAATCTATGCCCGCAAGCTACGCTTTGCCGAGGCGTTGCAGCGCATCGAGATGCTCTACCGCCCCTATCACCGCATGCTCGGGCAATTGCTCGAAGCGACGCGCAACCGCTTCGGCTTCTATCTTCTGCTCGATTGCCATTCCATGCCCTCGACCACGTTGCCCGCGAGCCGCACCGGACAACGCGGCCGGGTCGATATCGTTTTGGGCGATTGCCACGGCACGTCCTGCGACCCGATCGTGGCCGAGACGGCGCAATGCTTCTTGATCGACAAGGGATATGCGGTGGTGCGCAACGCGCCCTATGCCGGCGGCTTCACCACGACGCATTACGGCAAGCCCGGCGAGGGCGGCCATTGCCTCCAGATCGAGATCGGCCGCAGCCTTTACATGGACGAGCGCAGCTACGAGCGCAAACCGTTCTTCGCGCGACTCGCCGCGGACATGCGCGATCTGGCCGCGACGCTTGCCGCGATCGACCCCGCCGCGCTGAGGCCTGCGTGACCGACGGCGCAGCGGTGCCCGTGCCGTTCAGGCTGCGCGCCTGCGGGGAAGGCGACATTGGCGCGATCACCACGATCTATGGCCATTACGTGCGCAGCTCGCTCGCGACCTTCGACACGGTCGCGCCCAGCGCCGATGAGATGGCGCAGCGCCACCGCGATGCCCGCGCCGCCGGCCTGCCCTTTCTCGTCGCCGCGGATCGCCAGGGCGCCATCTTGGGCTTTGCTTATGCCGGCTATTTCCGTCCGCGCGCCGCCTATCGCTTCACGCTCGAGGATTCGATCTATGTCGCTCCCGAGGTGACGCGGCGCGGCATCGGCCGGGCGTTGCTGATGCGGATCGTCGAAGAAGCGAGCGCCGCCGGTTTTCGTCAGATGATGGCCATGATCGGCGACAGCGCCAACGCGGCGTCGATCGGATTGCACGAGAAGGCTGGGTTCAGCCGCGCCGGTCTCTTATCCGCGGTCGGCTTCAAGCTCGGCCGCTGGATCGATTGCGTCGTGATGCAGCGCGCGCTCGGTCCGGGATCGGCGACGCCGCCGCTTTGATTTTTGCGCAAAGAAAAAGGGCCGCGCCGAAGCGCGGCCCAAGTTTAGGGAGGAAACGCCTAGAAGACGTACGGCAGGTCATCGGGCGACGACCAATGCCGCAATGCACAATATGGTGCAGTAGCACTGTCGAATCAACCTCAAAATCGCGCGTGCAAAAAATTATTTTCGCCGCCTTTTGAGCCATGATTTCCCCATTCCCTAAGTGGTTATGGTGCAATGCACAAAACGTGCTGCGGCGCAATGTCGCAGCTCAGGACGCCGCGAATTCGCGGCGGATCGCGGCGCTGTGCTGGCCGATCGCCGGCACAGGCGAAAGCGCGCTTTCGCTGCTGCTTCGCCCCGGCGGCAGCGGCAGGGCGATCGCTCCTGATACGGTCGGGGTCTGCCCAAGCCGGAGCTGTGGGTGATGCGCGAAATCAGCGACGCTGTTGAGATTGCCATAGGCGATCCCGGCCTCGCCGAGCCGCGCGGCAATGGCCGAGCGCGGCGCCTGGGCAAAGCTCGCCGCGATGATCGCCTCGAGCGCGGCGCGATTGGCAACGCGCCGGACATTGTCGGCAAAGCGGGGATCGGCCGCGAGTGCCGGCTGCCCGAGGACGCTCTCGCAAAAGCGCGCCCATTCGCGCTCGTTCTGAATCCCGAGGATGATCGATCCGCCGTCGCCGGTCTGAAAAGCGCCGTAAGGCGCGATCGACGGATGGCGCAAGCCCACCCGCACCGGCGCGCGCCCGGCATAGGCGTGGTGCATATAAGGCACGGCCATCCATTCCGCGGTCGCATCGAAGAGCGAGATATGCAGCGATGCGCCGACGCCGCCGCGCTCGCGCCGATAAAGCGCTTCGAGAATCGCGGCATAGGCATTGAGGCCGGCGGCGATATCGGACACCGACACGCCGACGCGGCCCGGCGCCTCGGGCGATCCGCTGATCGCGGCGAGGCCGGTTTCGCCCTGGATCAGCAGATCATAGGCCTTCATGTCGCGATAAGGCCCGGTTTCGCCGTAGCCGGTGACCGAGCAGGCAATGAGGCGCGGCCAACGCCGACACAAATCAGCAGGATCGAAGCCGGCGCGAGCCGCCGCGCCCGGCGCCAGATTTTGGACGAACACGTCGGCGCGCGCGATCATGCGCTCGAGCAGAGCGCGATCCTCGGCGTCTTTGATGTCGAGAACGAGCGATTCCTTGCCGCGGTTGAGCCACACGAAATAGGCGCTCTCGCCGCGCGCGGCGTGATCATAGGCGCGCGCGAAATCGCCCTCCTTGCGCTCGATCTTGATGACGCGCGCGCCGGCATCGGCGAGCCGGCAGGTCGCGAGCGGCGCCGCGACCGCTTGTTCGAGCGCCACGACGAGAATGCCGTCGAGCGGTCCTTTCATCTGCTGCCCTCCGCGGCCTTTGCGCGCAAGGATAGGCAATCGCGCGGCGCCTCGAAAGCGGCCGCTTGCCTTGCGCCCGCGGCGATGCGGAGCCACAATGCGGCAAAGACCAATACCGTCGGGAGGCTTTGACCATGTTGCACGTCGCCATTCTCGACGACTATCTGGGCGTCGCCTTGCGGCTCGCCGATTGGAAGAGCCTCCACCCAGAGGCGCAGATCGAGGCATTTCCCGAGCACATCGCCGACCTTGAGACGCTCGCCAAACGGTTGCATATTTTCGAGTGCCTGGTGCTCACGCGCGAACGCACGCCGCTGCCGCGCGCCCTGATCGAAAAGCTCCCGAATTTGAAGCTCGTCATCACGACCGGCATGCACAATGCCTCGATCGATGCCGCCGCCCTCGCCGAGCGCGGCATCGTTTATTGTGGCACCGACGGCGTGGGATATCCCACCGCCGAGCTGACTTGGGGATTGATCCTCGCTTTGCTGCGCAACATCCCGCGCGAGGACCGCGCCATCCGCCAGGGACGCTGGCAGACGATGCTCGGCTACGGCGCCCAGGGCAAGACCTTGGGCATCATCGGCCTCGGGCGCCTGGGCGGCATGGTGGCCAAGGTCGGCACGGCATTCGGGCTCGAGCTGATCGGCTGGAGCCGCAACCTCACCGAGGCGCGCGCCGCCGAGCTTGGCGTCACGCGCGTCGAGAAGGACGCGCTGTTCGAGCGGGCCGACATCGTCACGATCCATGTTCCCCTCAACGATCAGAGCCGCGGTCTCGTCGGCGCGAGCCAGTTGGCGCGCATGAAGCCGAGCGCCTATCTCGTCAACACCTCGCGCGGACCGATCGTCGACGAGGCCGCGCTGCTGGCGGCGTTGAAAGGCCGGCGCATCGCCGGCGCGGCGATCGACGTCTATGATCGCGAGCCGATGCCCAAGAACCATCCCTTCCTCGAGCTCGACAACGTCGTGCTCACGCCGCATCTGGGCTATGCGATCGAGGAAAATTTCCGCATCTATTTCAGCAATGCGGTCGAAAACATCCGTGCCTTCCTCGACGGCAAGCCGATCCGCTTGATGAAGCCGCGCCACTGAACGTTCCGAAGTCAAACTTTCCAACGGGAGTATTCATGAAAGGCAAGACTGCGAACATTTTCACCGCCGCGATCGCCATCGGCGCCGCCTGCCTGGCCGTATCGGCTCGTGCCGAGGATGCAAAGCTGACCGATGTGACGCTGTCCGATCCGGCGACCAGTCTCTCGTTCAGCGCGTCCTATCTCGCCGAGGATCTCGGAATCTTCAAGAAGAACGGCCTCAACGTGAAGACCATCGTGATCCCGGGCGTGGGCTCCGCCAACGCCGTGATCTCGGGGAGCGCCGATTTCGCGCAGATCTCATCGATCACCCTGACCCGCGCCGCGGCCAAGGGTCAGCGCATGCTGGCGATCGTCGAAACCTCGAACAAGCCGATCATCCAGGTCTCCTTGCGCAAGGAACTCGCGGAAGCGGCCGGCTTCGATCCCAAGGCCTCGTTCGCCAAGCGCGCCGCGGTGCTGCGCGGCCATACCATTGCGGTCGATGCGACCGGTTCGCTCATTCACGGCTATGTTCTGCTCATGGCCAAGCGCGCGGGCATTCCGGCCGACGACGTTCACGTCGCGATCATGCAGCCGCCGAATATGATCGCCGCTTTCAACAGCAAGCAGATCGACGGCATCGCGATGTCGCCGCCCTGGGCGTTGATCCCGGTGGTCGAGGGAAGCGCGGTGATGATCGCCAGCGGACCTGACGGCGACCCCAAGGACCTCGACCCCTTCGTCAACAACGTGGTCGTGACGATGCCGTCGACCTGCGAAAAGCGCCGGGCCGTCTGTATGAGCATGGGTCACTCCTTCGCTCAGGCGGAGGCGTACCTCCACGAGCACCCGAAGGAGGCGCTCGCGCTCCTGCAGAAGCGATTTGCGAAGCTCGACGCAAAGGTCTTGGCCGCCGCTTTCGAGACGGTGAGCAAGATCAGCCCCAACCCGCCGGTGGTGAATGTGAAGGGTTTGGAGAATGCCGAAGTTTTCAACATCGATGCGGGCCTGATGAAGCCCGAGGAAAAGCTGAAATCCTACGCGGATCTCGCGACCGACGCATTCGTCAAATAGCGTGGGCACAGACAAGGATCGAAGAACAGGGGGAGCACGATGACTTTTGACACGATGAGATTCAAGGCGGGATGGGGCGCGTTGCTCGCGCTCGCGGTGATGGGGGCGGTCGGTGCGGCGGTGCCGGCCGCGGCCGACACCCATATCAAGATCGGTTTCATCAACAGCTACTCGGGCTTCCTCGCGCAGCCGGGCGACGAAATGGACAAGGGCGTCGCCCTCTACGTGAAGGAGCACGAGAAGGAATTGCCGCCGGGCGTGACGATCGAGGTGATCAAGCGCGACGACACCTCGACGCCCGAAGTCGCCCGACGCGAGGCGCAAGAACTCATCACCCGCGATCACGTCAATCTGCTTTTCGGCCTCGTCTCTTCGCCCAACGCCGCCGCGATCGCGCCGCTGACGGCGCAGGCGAAAGTGCCGCTCCTCATCACCAACGCGGCCGGCGCCGGGATCACGCGCATTTCACCCTATGTCGTGCGCGTCTCGTTCACGCTTTGGCAGTCGGGCCTGCCGATGGGCCAATGGGCGGTGAAGCAAGGGTGGAAAAAAGCCTTCGTCGCGATCAGCGATTTCATCCCCGGCCATGACGCGGGCGACGCGTTCAAGAAAGGCTTCACCGATGCGGGCGGGCAGATCGTGGGCGAGATCGCCTTCTCGCCGACGACACCCGATTTTCCCCCCGTCGTGCAGCGCATCCGGGATGCCAAGCCCGATGTCGCTTTCGTCTGGGTCCCCGGTGGCACGCAAGCGACCTCGATCATGAAGACGATCAACGATCTCGGCGTGCGCAAGGCCGGCATCAACATCCTCTCGACGCAAGACCTGGTGGTCGACGAGGAGCTGCCCAATATGGGTACGGCGCCGGTCGGGCTCATCACCGCCGGCAATTATTCCGAGGACGCGGACCGGCCGGCCAACAAGGCTTTCGTCGCGGAATGGAAGAAGGCCTATGGCGACAAGTCGCATCCCGATTTCCTCTCTGCCGATGGCTGGGACGGGATGATGGCGGTCTTCGATCTCATCAAGGCGACCAAAGGTAGCTTCACCGGCGACCAGGCCATCGCCTTCCTCTCGCATTGGAAGACGGACAAGAGCCCGCGCGGGCCGATCTCGATCGATCCTCAAACCCGCGACATCGTCCAGAACATCTATATCCGTCGCACCGAGATGAAGAACGGCCATCTCGCCAATGTCGAATTCGACACGATTCCCGACGTCAAGGACCCGTGGAAGGAGCTGAACCCGCCGAAGAAATAGCGGCGCGGGCGCGGGCCCTTATCCCTTGATGCAGATGACGGGCAGCAAGGTCGCGACCTTGCGGGCAAGGCCGGCGGCATCGGTCGCATCGACGACGGCCATCGTATCCTTATAGGCGCCCGGTGCTTCTTCGGCGACCCCGCGGCTTGAAGCGGCGCGCACGATGATCCCGCGTTGCGCGAGTTCGTCGACGACCGCGCGGCCCCGCCATTGCTTCAAGGCCTGATGCCGGCTGAGGCGACGGCCTGCGCCATGGCAGGCCGAGGAAAATGCGCGCTCCGGCGCTCGAGCGTTGCCGGCCATGATCGCCGAAGCCGTGCCCATGCTGCCGCCGATGAGGACCGGCTGACCGACCGCCTGAAATTCGCGCGGTAGATCCAGCTGCCCGGCGCCAAAGGCGCGTGTCGCGCCTTTGCGATGAACGAACAACCGGCGGTGGCGAGCGCCGATGTCGTGCCATTCTTCCTTGCAGGTGTTGTGCGACACATCGAACAGCAGGACGAGGCGGGAGTCCGGAAAAAAGTGGCTAAACACTCTGCGCGTCAGATGGGTGAGGATTTGACGGTTGGCGAAAGCGCAGTTTATCGCCGCGCGCATCGCGCCGAGATAGCGCCGCCCGAGTTCCGATGAGAGCGGCGCGCAAGCGAGTTCGAGATCCGGCAGGTCGATGCCGAAGCTCGGCGCCGCGACCGCCATTTCGCGCAAGAATTCCGTTCCGATCTGATGACCCAGGCCGCGCGAGCCGCAATGGACGCTGACGACGATATCGCCCGGCCGCAATCCGAACGCGGCCGCCGCGACTTCGTCATGAATTTCGGTCACCTCTTGAACTTCGAGATAGTGATTGCCTGAGCCGAGCGTGCCCATCTCGTCATGTTGCCGGTTCTTCGCCTCGGCCGAAACCGCATCCGGCGATGCATCGGGCATCATGCCGTGCTCCTCGATGCGATCGAGATCGGCCGCGTCACCATATCCTTGCGTCACTGCCCATTGCGCGCCGCCCCTCAACATTGCTTCCATTTCGCCTGCGTCGAGCACGACCTTGCCGGTGCTGCCGACACCGGCGGGAATTTGGTGAAAAAGGCTGTCGGCGAGATCGCGTTTGACCCTCTCGACCTCGGCGCGCCGCAAGCCCGTCAGCAATGTCCGCACGCCGCAAGAGATGTCGAAGCCGACGCCGCCGGCCGAGATCACGCCGCCGGCTTCGGGGTCGAAGGCCGCGACGCCGCCGATCGGAAAACCGTATCCCCAATGCGCGTCGGGCATGACATAGGCTGCTTCGACGATGCCCGGCAATCTCGCGACATTTGCGATCTGCTCCAAGACCTTGTCGTCCATGGCGCCGACCAGGTTTCGGTCGCCATAGATCACGGCGGGAACGCGCATGCCCCCGGCCGGCGCCAAGCGCCATTCCGAATCCGAAATCGCGATAAGCTTAGTCATGTCCATGGCAGTCGCCCCTCGCCCGATCTAAACGTCGACGACGCATTGCGCCAACCATACGCCGTCGCCGCCGCGTTCGACCTTGAGCGCCGTGTAGGTCGCGCCTTTCGGCTCGACCGCCGGCGCGTGCCGCGCGATATCGACGCGCTCGCCCCAGGCCTGCGCCTTCAAGCGATGTCCGTCGATCGCGACCTCGAAACGGCCGAACAGCATATGGTCGACCGCCATGCGGTAGATCAGCGCGTTGAGCCAATCGACCAGTAGCAGTCCGTCGTTCGGTGCTTCGCATTCGATCGCGATGCATCTATCGCTCCTGATGGCATCCACATCGGTCACGGCCGCCGCCAGCGCCGTCGCCGCTTGCGCGAAAGCTTCCTCCCGCGTCCGTCCGACGCCGCGGACGCCGATATCGGCGGCATGAGGAAAATTCTCGGCACGCGGCACGGTCTGCATGGCAATCAAATCCTCGGCGCTGACATGGGATCCCTGCCGACGCTCATTCCAGCCCTCAGAACACGGGACAACTGCCTTCGAGCAACCGGCGCCACAACGTATCGAGCGCAGCGAGCTGCTCGTGGAGGATTGGCTCGATCTTCGGCCGGAACGCCGCCGCCGGTCCGCCGGAACGCGGCGTGATGCGCAGGTGAACGAAAGCGGGAGCGGCAACCGGTTCGCCGATCCGGCTCGCCATATAGCACTCCGCGTCCGCGATTTCCGGCACGGCGCGAATCACCGCCGCCGCAATGTCGCGCGCCGCGAGATTGTAGAGCTTGCCCACATGCGAAACGGGATTCTTTCCGGCCACGCCTTCCATCGTCATCGGTCGGCACGGCGTGATCAGCCCGTTCGCGCGATTGCCGCGCCCGGCCTCGCCATCGTCGCCAGCCTCGGCAGAGGTGCCGGTGACGGTGAGATAGACCGAGTTCTCGGCCCGATTGTCGGCGGCATTCACGGAGACCGCGGTTTCCGCGCTGCAGACCTTTGCGATCAGCGAAGCAAGCTCGGCTTTCTTGCGGAAATAATCGTCGACATCCGAAACGAAACGGTCGCAGAACGCGCAGGCGACGGTCATTTCGGTCTTGTCGCCGCATCGGGTGGCAAGCAGCTTCGTATCCTCGCCGAAACTCGGTTGCTTCCTTCGCGTCTCGGGAGCGGCGAGCACGTGGTCGACCGCCAACACCGCGCGTTCGAGCGGGCTCAGAGGCGCAAATCCGGCGCCGATCGAGCTGTCATTCGCGAGCCAGACGCCGCTTCGCTGCCTCCGCTCGAACAGCTCGACCAAATCTTCGGAGCCTGGCCGAACGAGGCAGTGGATCTTGACGTGGCGCGCTGGATCGAGCCTGTGAAAAACATCGCGCAAGAGCGCGCGGCTCGTCTCGATGGCCAGCGCTTCGACCGGCACATCGACGCCCTTGTAGCGCCGCGTGGCGCGGCCGGCGAAGAATATCTCCATCGGCTCGATGATTTCGCCGCCGCCAAAGCGCGGTTCGGCCACGCCGCCCACGAGCAAGACTTTATCCACATTGTGGTGGAGTACGAGACCGAAGCGTTCAAGATAGAAACGGCTCAGCGCCACCGAGAAATGTTCTGCGAGCGCATCGCACAGCGTGTCGGGATGACCCGCACCTTTGCGCTCGACGACCTCGAAATCTCGTGCGCTCGGCGCGAGCGAACCAGCCGTCTCGACCGTCCATTTCATGGCCGCACCTTTCACGCGCCTGTGGCAGCACACCGGCCGACCCGAAGGCGAAGCTTAGACGATGGGCATGTCCTGAGGTTGATGTGAATCAAGAATGCCGGCCTTCCCGGCGGCATCCGGTGCGCGGCGGCGCGCCGCGGCCGCCGGGATTGGCCACGCCGCGGCGATGGTGTAAGGATGCGCTTCGGCCACATTGGTTGCGGCATTCGACAGGTGAAGCCCGATGCAGGAGGACGCCATCCGCTTCGACGACCGCGTCGCGATCGTTACCGGCGCGGGCAACGGGCTGGGACGCAGCCATGCGCTCGGCCTTGCCGCACGCGGTGCGAAGGTGGTGGTGAATGATCGCGGCACCGCGCTCGACGGCAGCGGCGGCTCGATCTCGGCGGCGGCGAAGGTCACGGCCGAGATCGAAGCGGCGGGCGGCGTCGCGATGGCGGACGAGGCCGACGTCACCGATTTCGCGCAGGTCGCGGCGATGGTCGAGCGCGCCCGCGAGCGATGGGGTCGCGTCGACATCCTCGTCAGCAACGCCGGCATCCTGCGTGACAAGAGCTTTGCCAAGATGGGGTTGGACGATTTTCGTGCCGTGCTCGAGGTCCACCTCATGGGCGCGGTTCACGGCGCGAAGGCGGTATGGGACATCATGCGTGCCCAGAATTACGGCCGCATCGTCTTCACATCGTCGTCGAGCGGGCTTTACGGCAATTTCGGCCAGGCGAATTACGGCACCGCCAAGACCGGTCTGATCGGCCTGATGAACGTGCTGCATCATGAGGGCCAGAAGAACGACATTCGCGTCAACATCCTCTCGCCGACCGCGGCGACGCGGATGACCGAGCAATATCTCGCCGCCGAGGACAAAGCGCTGCTGGCGCCCGAAACCGTGACGCCCGGCCTCCTCTATCTCGTCGGCCCGCATGCGCCGTCGCGCGTCATGCTTTGCGCCGGCGCCGGATGTTTTGCGCGTGCCGAGATCCTCGAAACCGAAGGGATTTTTCTCCCTGAGGCCGAGCGCAGCCCCGAGGCGGTGGCGCAGCGTTTCGCGGCAATCTCCGATCGCGGCCGGCACGCGCCGCTCCCGGATGCGTGGGCGCAAACGAAGAAATATGTGGCAATGGCAAGAAGGATGGCAGGACGATGAGCGAAACCGCAACGGTCGCGATCATCGGCGGCGGCATCGCCGGGCTGGCGCTGGCGCTGAATCTCGAGAAACGCGGCGTTTCCTGCCGCGTATTCGAAAGCGCGCCCGAGATCAAAGAACTCGGCGTCGGCATCACCCTTCTGCCGCATGCGACGCGCGAGCTGAGCGAGCTCGGCCTGCTCGACACCATGAAATCGCTGGCGATCGAGAATCTCGAGAGCTGTTTCTTCAACCGCTTCGGGCAGCTGCTCTACAAGGAGCCGCGCGGCAAATACGCGGGCTACCGTTTTCCCGAGCTTGGCATCCATCGCGGCCGGCTGCACATGGCGCTCTACCAGGCGGCGCTCGCCGCGATCGGGCCCGCGCGGCTCGTCACCAACCGTCAATGCGTCGGCGTCGAACAAGACGACACCGGCGTCACCCTCAGTTTGCGCGAGACTTCGAGCGGCGCCGCGCTCGCGCCCATCCGCGCGTCCGTCGCCATCGGCTGCGACGGCATCAACTCGGCGGTGCGGCGCCAATTCTATCCGGGCGAAAAGCCGGCTTTTGCCGGCATCAACAGCTGGCGCGGCGTGACGCGGCGCAAGCCCATTCTCACCGGGCGCAGCTATATGCGCATCGGCTCGATCAAGACCGGCAAGATCGTCGTCTACCCGATCATCGACAATGTCGATGGCGAGGGCAATCAGCTCATCAACTGGATGGCCGAGATCCAGTCCGACACGGTCGACCAAAACGATTGGAACAAGCCGGGCCGGCTCGAAGATTTTCTCTCGATCTATGAGGGTTGGAAATTCGATTGGCTCGATGTCGGCGCGCTCATCCGCGCCGCCGACACGATCCTCGAATATCCGATGGTGGACAAAGACCCGGTGGCGCGCTGGACTTTCGGGCGCATCACCCTCGCCGGCGATGCGGCCCATCCGATGTATCCGCGCGGCTCGAACGGCGCGGCGCAGGCCCTGATCGATGCGCGGACGCTTGCCGATCTGCTGAAACGCCACGCCGACCCGGCTATGGCGCTCAAGGACTATGAAAGCCTGCGGCTCGACGCGACCGCCAAGGTCGTGCGCACCAATCGCGAGCATCCGCCCGACTTCATCAACATCCGGGTCGAGGAGTTGGTCGGCGACCGCCCCTATGACGATCTCGCCGCTTACATCACGCCCGATGAACTGAAAGCGCTGAGCGATCAGTACAAGCGCGTCGCAGGATTTGCGCTGGAGGACATCCGCTAGGCGCCCGCGTCACCGCGCCAGCGCGCGGCCGATACTGTCGCCCGCGATCTTGCCGAAAGTCAGCGCCTTGGCGAGACCGCCGCTGTAGCCGACAAAGGGCCCGCCTTCGAGGCCGCCGATCGTGCCGCCCGCCGCGTAAAGCCCGTCGATCGGATTGCCGCTTTGATGCTGAACGCGCGCCTCCGCGTCGATCGCGAGCCCGCCCATCGTGTAAGTGATGCCGGCGCAGAGCGGCACCGCGTAAAAGGGCGGTTGCCGGATCGGCATCGCCTTCGAGCCCCAGACATGGCCGATATCGTCGCTGCGCGGCGGATCGAGTTGGTCGAGCGTCCTCGCCTCGACTGCGGTGTTGTAGCGCGCCACGGTTGCCGCAAGCGTCGCTTCCGGCAATCCGGCGAGCGCCGCGATGGCCTCCACGCTTTCGCCGCGGTAGAAGGTGGCGCCAGTCTCGACCAGGAAGGGATTGGCCGACATCACATAGGTCTTGCCGCTCGCCTGCCAGATCGCCTCGTCGAAGATCGCGACCGCGCCCAGCGGATCGTCGAGCCGCGCGATCGCGTTGGCGACGGCGACGCCGGCGAGGCCCTCATCGGTGAAGCGCCGTCCGGCCTCATCGACGGCGATCCCCGCCGCGATCGGGAAATCGATCGTCGGATAGGGCCAAAGCTCGGGATCGTCCATGGCATCGCGCGCCTGAACATGGCCGTAAAAGCACGCCATGTCGGTGAGCCTGGCCCCCACAGTTTCAGCCATCAGCAACCCGTCGCCGCGGCCGGTCTTGGCGTTGCGCTCCAACAGGCGCTCGGGATGCTTGCTGATGAAACGCCGAACGAGATCGCAATTGGCCTGGAACCCGCCATCGGCAAGCACGACTGCACCGGCCGCGAAGCGATGCGTTTCCTCGTCGCGCGTGGCGATCACGCCGGCGCAGCGACGGTTCTCCATGATCAATTCGCGCGCCCGGACATTGCGCATAAGGCGTCCGCCGCGCTCCGTGAGTCGCGTGTGCAGGTGGCGCAGCATCACATCGCCGGCGCGACCCTGCCAATGAAGCCCGGGCTGGCGCGGAACCGGCGGCGCCAGGGTCGCGAGATTGCGTGTCGCGGCGCCAGCCTTGATCGTGCGGATGCCGAGCCCGATGAGCCAGCGCAGCGCCGGCCCGGCCTCGGCCGCGTATTTGTCGCGCAAGGACGCCGCGACGTAGCCGCGCGTCGCCGTGTCGATCGCCGCCGCAAGCGATGGCGCGCCGCCGAGCATGTCGTGAAGCGCCACCTGGAACACGCCCATGGTGATGCGCGAATTGCAGAGATAATTCTCTTCCGCGCCCTGTTCGAGGATGACGGGGCGCAAGCCCCGTTCGGCGCAGCGAAGCGCAGCGGCAAACCCGGCAAGCCCGCCGCCGACAATGACGACATCGGCGGCCTGGTCCGTCATCGCCCCTGCCGCTCCCCTTGGCTCAAGCGAGCGAAGACCAGAGCAATTCGGCTCTGCCGGCACGGGGCTCGATCATCGCCGACAGCAGAGCATTGTCGCTGTCCGATGCATGCGCACCGGCGCGCAGCGAATAGACGCGTCCCGCTTCCAATATCTCGACGCCGCCCATCTCGGCTTCGCTCTCGACCAGGGAAAGACCGATGCCGGTAACGGGCCGGCGCGCGGCGGGATGGATCGCGAGCCCGCCGAGCTTGTCGCGCGCCACCTGAGCAAGCTCGGCCACTTTTATACCGGGCTTTGCCTTGGCGATCATTGTCGCAAGTGCCTCTTGCGTACGGGTGAGCGTCGCATTGGGCGCCGCCGACAAGATGAGCGAGCCTTCGGCCCAATAGCCGGCGCGGCGCACCGCGATATAGGCGAGCAGCGGGTCGAGCTTCGCGCTCTCGGGATAATCGATCGCGGTCGGCGTGCCGCCCTTGGCAAGGCTTGCCAGCACGCGTACGTCTTGCGCGCCAGCTTGCACCGCCGCCTCTTCCGCCGCGACCGCCGCATCGCGCGCGCTCGCACCGCGTTGGAATGATTGGCGCAGCGCCGCGCTCGATGCCGCGAGAACGCCGCAAGCCGCGCGCATCAAACCCAAGGCCAGGGGCGATTTCGGCCGCAGCAGCGGGTCCAGCGCCGACCCCACATCCCGCAGGGGCCGCGCCGGCAGCGCCGCAGCGAGCCGCGGCAGAAGATCGGCCGGCATCGCATCGGTCGTCCACAGGCCGAGCGACCCCGGCGGCAGCGCCTCGGCCCATTCGGCGATGTGCTTGCCGGCATCGCGCAGCGGCTTCACGCCGTCGACCCAGGTAAGACGCTGCGCGTTCACCATCATCTGCGGGCTGCCCGAGCTGTGGAGGCGCACGCTGCCGTCAGGCGTAACCAGCGCGAAAGCGGAATCGAGTTTCGGCGTGAAATTGGTGAGATAGGCGAGCGCGGCGTTGTCGATCTTGTTGCCGTAGACGACGAGACCGACCAAGCCCTGCCCCGCGATCTTGCCAAGCGCCTCTTTGATTCGAGCCTCGAACTCCGCGCGCGGCAGAAGCGAGGCATCCCAATCATAGGGACCGACCAGAACGGCGGGTTGCATCACACGCATGATCAAATTCCTTCGCCTTTCAAGCCGGCACGCTGCCGAGCCACGCCGTGCGCCTGCTGAGCTGCTCGACGCCCGTCGCCGTAACGCGCACCGGCTCGCCGCACAGGAGATAGCCGGTCTCGGGCAAATATTGGTTCGGATGCACGACGAAGACCATATCCTCTTCGAGGATGATGTCGTTGTCGGGCGCGACATCGCCCGGCGCGTTGGAACCGTGCCCGAGGCCATGACCGCGGCGCCGGATATGCGGCGGGCGGCAGAATTCGGCATAGCCCTGCGCGCTCAACACATCGTCGATCGCCTTGGCGACGTCGCCCATGCGGATGCCGGGCCTTACGGTCCGAATTCCGGCTTCCATCGCCCGCACGACCAGCGCGTATTTATCCGCGAGCACGGCGCTTGGCGAACCGACCACGGCGGTGCGGCAGATCTGTGACAGCTGGCCGCGATAGGTCGGCGTCATTTCGGCGAGAATGACATCGCCTTTTTCGAGCTTGCGGCCACTCGAGGGTTGCACCGCGCGATTGTGTGGCGACGCCGTCAGCAGAAAGAAATTATCGTCGGCGCCGAGTTCTTCCATATAGAGCTTGAGCTGCACCGCGAGATCGCATTCCGGCATGCCCGGCCGCGCGATCTCGAGGAGGCGGTCGAAGCCGCGCTCGCCGATCACGGTGGCGCGACGCGCATTCTCGATCTCGGCGCTGGTCTTCGTCACCAAGGCCGCTTCGAGCTCGGCGTCGAGTTTCTTCGCCTCCGGGCCGACCAGCTCGGCGAGGCGCCGGCCGAGCGCGGCAGGGAGCTTGCCCAGGCCGACGGTCGCGGTCTTGCCCGCGGGCAATCCTTTAGGGAAAAGCGATGCAACCGCCTGGGGCAGATCATCGGCGCCGCGCAAGCTCCAGGATGGGGCGCGTGCCTGGGCGCGCTCGACTTCCCATTCCGGCGTGACGATCAGCAAAGGTTTCGCGCCGCGCGCAAGCACGGCAAGGCTCTCGCCGAGCGCGCGATAGCCGGTCAAATGAAAGATCGTGTCGATCCGGGCAAGCTCGTTCGAGGCCACCAGCATCACATCGGCGCCCTCGGACGCCATCAAATCCAAGGCAGCATCAAGCCGTTGCGCTATTTCCATGGCCCGAATTCTCCCACCGTCTCATTTCCCTTTGCGTGCGCAGCATACTTTGCCGGCAAAGGATTGAGCAAGGATCGTTGACAGGACAGGGCTCACGGACGAGGATTTGCGCCGCGCGATCTGGATTCCTGGCGCCAACAATCAACGAAACTTCTGGGGTTGCACGCATGGGAGCACATGTCGCGCTCGATATCGGCGGGACTTTCACGGATCTGGTCTATGTCAATGACGAGACCGGCGAATTGCGCCACGCCAAAAGCTCGACCACGCCCGAGGATTTGACGATCGGCATCCAAAACTGTCTTGCCAAGGGCGGCGTCGCGCTGCGCGGCTGCGAGACCTTCGTTCACGGCGCGACCATCGCGATCAACACGCTGATCGAGCAGACCGGCGCGCCGACGGTGCTGATCGCGACCGCCGGCGCGGGCGACGCCTATCTCATCGGGCGCGGCAATCGTCCCGAGGCGTATAATGTCTTCTTCAAGCGCACGACGCCGCTGGTGCGGCGCGGGATGATCGTCGAGGCGAATGAGCGCATGAGCGCCGCCGGCGAGCAGATCCTACCCTTGAGCGAGGGCGAGATCGCCGCCGTGTGCAAGAAGGTCGCGGCGCTTCGCCCCCAAGCCATTGCCGTCTGCTTTCTTCATTCCTACGTCGATCCGACGCATGAGCAGATCATGGGCCGCGCG
>Ga0316624_10000202_pt1 | contig 18428 bp, 21 predicted proteins | sample OWC_Aug_N3_C1_D5_FD_207657 | JGI IMG/M metagenome (GOLD analysis project Ga0316624, IMG submission 207657) | Wetland soil microbial communities from Old Woman Creek delta, Ohio, United States - OWC_Aug_N3_C1_D5_A | ecosystem: Environmental > Terrestrial > Soil > Wetlands | place: USA: Ohio... | reverse complement strand
TGCCGACCTGAGCGAAGATGCCGGTCATCGGCGCGATGAAGCCGATGCGCAGTTCTTCGGCCTGGGCCGGAGCGGAGAGGCCGGCCACGGCAAAGGCAGCGCTGAGCAATAGCGGAGTAAGGATTCGAGACCGCGTCATATTAAATCCTCCCGTACGGCCGCTTCGCTACCCGTCTGCGCGGACACTGCGGCGGCCCACTAGTTTCCCACGGGAAAAGGCTACACCCGCAACCCGGGCGGGCGGAAGCCCAACTTAATGGCAAACGCTTCCGGATGCGGCAACAAGGTTGGGAGAATAAGTGCCTGCTTTCGCGGGCAGAAAAAATCCGCATTTGCAGCGGAACCGAAAGGCAACAACCACGTTGCGTGAACATTCGGGGTCAAAGCGATCCCATCACGACCACCTGTCCGCACATCAAAATCGTGCCGCCGCGCGTGCTGGCGGCATTACGCCATTGTCGGGGGATTGTCGTGACTTTCGGCAATGATCCTGCCGCCTATCACCGTCATCGCCGGAAACGGTGAAGCTCGAGACCCGCCAAACACACAAATGGAGAGGGACACATCATGAGCACTTTCACGACCAAAGACGGCACTCAGATCTATTACAACGATTGGGGCAAGGGTCAGCCGATTGTCTTCAGCCATGGCTGGCCGCTCAGCGCGGACGCGTTCGAAGACCAGATGTTCTTCCTCGCTTCGCGCGGCTATCGCGTCATCGCTCATGACCGACGCGGGCATGGGCGATCGAGTCAGCCCTGGCAAGGCAACGACCTCGACACCTACGCCGACGATCTGGCCGAGCTCGTGCAAAAGCTCGACCTGAAAGACGCAATCCATGTCGGCCATTCGACCGGCGGCGGCGAGGTCACACGCTATATCGGCCGCCACGGCACCAAGCGCGTGGCCAAGGCGGTGTTGATCGGCGCCATACCGCCATTGATGCTCAAGACGGCAACCAACCCTGGCGGCCTGCCGATCGCGGTCTTTGACCAGATGCGAGCGAGCGTGCTGGCCGACCGGTCGAAGTTCTGGGAAGAGCTCAGCCTGCCATTCTACGGTTACAACAGGCCGGGCGCGACGATTTCGGAGGGCGTCCGCAGGTCGTTTTGGCTGCAGAGTATGATGGCGGGCCTTCCGGCGTCATATTTCTGCATCAAGGCCTTCTCGGAGACCGATCTGACGGAGGACCTCAAGAGGTTCGATGTGCCGACCCTGATCCTGCACGGTGACGACGACCAGATCGTTCCGATCGGCGCGTCGGCCATGCTCTCGTCCAAGATCGTCAAGAATGCCGAGCTCAAAGTCTACAAAGGCTCGCCGCACGGCATGTGCACGACCGAGAAGGACCGGGTCAACCAGGAGCTCCTTGCTTTCATCGAAAGCAAGCAGGCGCGCAGCGCCGCCTAGTACCGTATCTGTCCGGTGTCGGCGCGCGATATCCGAGGCGCGTGCCGATCGCCGGACAGTAGTTATTTCAGCTCTTGATGAAAGTGCCGTTCTGCGGCTCGGCAACCTACACGTGGCGCGACCTCGAGCGGCGCGCGACGATGTACTGCATTCCGGCAAAGCTGCCGGCGCCCTATCCGGCCAAGCAGTCGGTGGTCGCAAACCTGGTTGCCACCGTCGGCATGCGCGACGGCTGGGGCAAAGATTTCGTGCGCGAAGCCTACCGGCGCTGGTTCACGCTCGGTCAGGAGACCGGCAGCGAGCCGAACGCGCGATCGGGCAGGATGCCGCGCGTGTGCTGGCGCTGGCGAGCGGCGAGGATGCGAAGGCCGCGCTCACCGCCGAAACCGACGCGGCGCGCGAGCTCGGCATTTTTGGCTCGCCGACATTCAGTATCGGGCGCGAGTTGTTCTGGGGTGACGACCGGCTCGAGGACGCCGTGAGCTGGGCGCGGCTGGGCCGCATCCAACGCGCCTGATCAATCCTTGATGAACGTGCCGCTCTGCAGCTCGGTGACGGCCTGGCGCAATTCGGCCTGCGTGTTCATCACGATCGGTCCGTACCAGGCGACCGGCTCCTGGATCGGCTTGCCCGACACCAAGAGGAAGCGGATGCCCTTGTCGCCGGCCTGCACCGTGACTTCGTCGCCGCGGTCGAACAGCACCAGCGAGCGGTCGCCGACCGGCTCGCGCAGCAATATCTCTTCGCCATCGACCTGTTTCTCGCTGAGCACGCCGAAGGGCTTGGAGGAGTAGGCGAACTTGCCGTCGCCTTCGAACACATAGGCGAAGGCGTGGCGCTCGACCTCGACCGGCAGCGTCTTGCGCTTGCCCGCCGGCACGAACACGTCGAGATAGCGCGGGTCGGCGGCGACACCGTCGACCGGACCTTTCTTGCCCCAGAACTCGCCGCAGACCACGCGCACGCGCGTGCCGTCGTCGTCGACCACTTCGGGGATGGCGGCGGCCTGAACATCCTGATAGCGCGGCGCCGTCATCTTGAGCGAAGAGGGCAGATTGGCCCAGAGTTGGAAGCCGTGCATGCGGCCGAGCGCATCGCCCTGCGGCATTTCCTGATGCATGATGCCGCGGCCGGCGGTCATCCACTGCACGTCGCCTTTGTTGAGCTTGCCGCGATTGCCGAGACTGTCACCATGCTCGACGGAACCTTCGAGCAGATAAGTGACGGTCTCGATGCCGCGGTGCGGATGCCAAGGGAAGCCGGCAAGATAATCGCTCGGCCGGTCGTTGCGGAAATCGTCGAGCAGCAGGAACGGGTCGGTCTCTTGCGTATCGCCAAAGCCGAAGGCGCGGCGCAATTTGACGCCGGCGCCCTCGATGGTGGGCTTCGACTGCACGATGCGTTTGACGGGGCGGATGGACATGGGCGGAGGCCTTTCGCGATCACCGGCGTCCGGCAGAGATAGTAATTGCGGGCGCAAAGCACAAGTTTGGGTCAGTCGGCGGCCGTCAGCCGCGCGCGCCGTGGGGGGCTTCGGCTCAAACCAAGAAGGCCGTCGCCATCATGGCCATACAAGTAACAAGCCCCGCCGCCGGCACCCACAGTGGCACGCGCACGTGCGGGCCGTCGGTATGGATTTTGTGGCGGCGCAGCCGGAGCAGCGACAAGTTGACCATGGCGAATACGATCAGCGTGGCGAGCGAGGTTGATTCCGCCAGCCGCTCGAACGGCACGAACAGCGCAAGAATGATGGTGGCGACGACGATCAAGGCGGTGGCGAAAACCGGCGTCGCGGTCCTGGCATGCACGTGGCCGGCCAAGCGCGGCAGGTCGCCCTGGCGCGCCAGTCCGTAGACCACGCGCGCAGCCATGGACACTTGCGCGAGGATGGTGTTGAGCGTCGCCACGATGGCGATGACGCTGATGGTCAGCGGACTGGCGCCGGCCACCGCGCGGAACACCAGGCTGAGCGGCGCCGGCGAGCCGGCGAGTTCTCTGACCGGCACGGCGGTCACCGCGATCGCCGCCACCGCGACATAAAGGATGCTCGTGACGATCAGCGTCAGCACCATGGCGCGCGGGATGTCGCGCTGCGGCACCTTCGCTTCCTCGACCACATTGGCGAGATCCTCGAAGCCGATAAAGGCGAAGAAGGCGAGCAGACTGGCATAGGCGACGCCCGACAGCGCGGCAGCGGTGAACGGCGGCGGCTCCACTAGCGGACCGGCAAAGGGTAGGCCGGCATACAGCGCGGCGCCGATGACGGCGACGAGCCCGCCGGCTTCGATCAGCGTGAACAGGCTGGCAAGCAGCACCGATTCCAAGATGCCCCAGGCGGCGACCGTGCCCAGCACCACCAGCACCACCACGACGATGGCGCTACGCGGCCAATCGAGGAGTTGTCCGATATAGCCGGCGGCGCCGAGCGCAACGGTCGCCGACGACACGATGCCGATCAGGATGCTGATCAGCCCGGTCAGCGTCGAGGCGATGCGCGAGTGGAAAGCTGCGCGCACATAGGCGGCTTCGCCCGCGCTCACCGGATAGCGGGTGGCGAGCTCGGCATAGGAGCCGACGGTGAGCGCCATGACGCAGGCTGCGAGCAGGAAGGACCAGGGCGCGGCACGGCCGGCATGCGCGGCGACGGCGCCGATCAGCACGTAGACGCCGGCGCCGATGGTGATGCCGATGCCATAGAGCGTGAGCAGCGGCAGGCCGAGCCGGCGGCGCAAGGCGGCCGGGAGCTGGATCGGGGCGTCGTGGTCCATGGCGGCAATGTACGGCACGGCAGTAGGCAAATCTTGCGCGGGGTCAAATGCGCCGTCGCGTTACTTCGCCGCGCTTGCGGGCCTTTCCCTCTTCCCGCGTGTTGGGAGAGGGTTGCGAGCATCGAGCCTGGCGAGATGCGAGCCAGGTGAGCGGGCGCTTCGAAAAGTCGACAATGCGGTTAGGCCCGCGTTACCCGATTCCTTCGCTTCGCTCGGAAATCGACCTCGCGCCGCAAGCGGGGAGAGGTGAAAAGGGCGCGCGGGGAGAGGGCAGTCTCGCGCGCGGAGCGGCGATGCGGTAAGATTTTATTATGTATCGACGCCTTGCCGCGATTCTGTGCCTTGCTCTCATCGGCCTGAGCCTCACCGGCTGCACCAAGTGCGGCTGGATCTGGCAGGACGGCGCCAGCGTCTGCCGGTCCGACGCGCCGCTAACGCACTGAACGGGCAGGGCAATCGCGGCGCCGGCCGCCCCTGCAAAAATCTTTGAAAAAACTCCTAGGACTCTATTGACAGCGCGACGCTGCTTAGGTATAGTTTCCGCACGCTCCAGATTTACGCCTTGAGGCCGCCGCGGCGGAACAGCCGGCCGCGGCTTGGCGTTGTTCCCCGGCAGACAGCCGAGAGGAAACCATGCCGCGACAAGAAGGCCATCACTTCGTCGAAAGCGCGACCGAGGCGCGCGCCGGTGAAACCGGCCATAATGTGCGCTATGTGCTGGCGATCGGGACCGCCGCAGTGGCGCTGCTGTTCGCAGGGGTGTATTTTTATTTCTTTGCGTAACGCCTACGGCGCAACTTTGCGCGGATCGCCATGACGCAGCAGCCACCCGAGCGCGGCCCCGACGACCCGCGTGCCGGCGCGCCCAGGTTCCAGCCGGCGCTGGTCGGGATCGTGATCGCCACCATCATTTTGGCGATTGCCATCGCGCAGTTCTGGCCGCGGCACTAGCGACGCGCCGCAAGAATTTGTCGAGCGCCGGCAGCCGATGCCGGCGCTTTTCGTTTTTGGAGGGGGCCAAGCATGCCGGCAAGAAAGCACGTCGCGCCCGAACTGATCGCCGAAGGCAAATATCTCTACGAAGAGACACTGACGCCCACCGACGAGATCGGCACCAGAATGGGCCTGTCGCGTTCGGCCTTTTATTTGCGCGTCAAAGAGTGGAAGTGGAAAAGGCGGCGCTACAGCAGCGGCGGGATCGAGGCGGAGCAGGCTGCCGCGGTTTGCGCAACCGCCGCCAGCGAGCCCGTTGTCGCGCAGCAGGCGGCTGAAAAATTGACAACGGAGCCACCGCTCGCCTTTGCCGAGCGTTTGCGGCGCGTGATCGACGCCCAGATGCAGGTGGCCGAGCGCACGCTGAAAGTGCTGGGACCGGCGAGCTCGGCCGAGGCCGAGCGCACCAGCCGCATCCTGGCGATGGTTTCGCGCACGGTGCAAGAGATCCAGGCAACCGCCGAGGGGCAGACGTCATTCCATGAAACCGACGACGACCCCGTATTCATCGATATTGACGAGTTCCGCGAAGAGCTTGCGCGACGCATTCGCTCTTTTGTCGACGCTCGACGAAGCCGCTCAGGCGGAACTGACGGTGACGCTGCCGCTGGAGCTGACGCCGGCCAAGCGTGAGGTTTTCTTTCACGACTTTCCGGCTTTTGCGCATGACTACCAGCGCCCGCCCGAGCGCGCCAACAGCGGCGCCGACTGGACCACCTGGCTGGTGCTGGGCGGGCGCGGCGCCGGCAAGACGCGCGCCGGCGCCGAATGGGTGCGCAGCGTCGCGCTGGCCGACGGCAAGGCGCGCATCGCGCTGATCGCGGAGACCGAGCACGAAGCGCGCGAGGTGATGGTGGAGGGCGTCTCCGGCGTGCTGGCGGTGCATAAGACCGACGAGCGGCCGCAATGGATCCCGACGCGGCGGCGGATCGAGTGGAAGAACGGCGCGGTGGCGCAAATTTTTTCGGCGGAAGAGCCGGACGCCTTGCGCGGTCCGCAGTTCTCCGCCGCCTGGATGGACGAACTCGCCAAGTGGCGTCATGCCGAAGCGACCTATGACATGCTGCAGTTCGGGCTGCGCCTTGGCGGGCGGCCGCGGCAGGTGGTGACCACCACGCCGCGGCCGAGCGCGCTGCTGAAGATGCTGATGGAGGACGCGCGTACCGCGGTGACGCATGCCGAGACGCGGATCAACGCCTTCAACCTGGCGCCGGATTTCCTCGACACGGTGGTCAAGCGCTATCACGGCACGCGGCTGGGGCGGCAGGAGATCGAGGGCGAGATCATCGAGCAGCGGCCCGACGCGCTGTGGACGCGCGCGCAAATCGAACGCGCGCGGGTCGACGCGCCGCCGCCGCTGCAGCGCGTGGTGGTGGCGGTCGATCCGCCCGGCTCGGCGCGTAAAGGCGCCGACGCCTGCGGGCTGGTGGCGGCCGGGCGCGGCGACGACGGCATCTTCTATGTGCTGGCCGACGAGAGCGCGCCGGGCCTGAGCCCGCAGGGCTGGGCCATGAAGGCGATCGCGCTGTGGCGGCGGCTTTCCGCCGACGTGCTGGTGGCGGAGGTGGAAACGGCGGCGCTGGCCATGGCCGCGAACTCGCCGCGCGAACAGCCGGGAACAGCGGCGCCCGGCCGCGCCATCGTTCCCATGCCGAAGGCGGCGCAGCATGGCTCGGCCGGCGCGGTGGTCGCCGCCGGCGCCGCCGCCGCGCAACAAGCGCATCAGAGCGGACATTCGCCGGAGGTCATCGCGGCCATCGTCCTCACGGCAATCGCGGCGGCGGTCGGCGTGTGGCTGTTGTGGCATTGGCGGCAGCGACAGCAACAGGAGAAGCCGGCGTGAGCAAGCGGGAAGATGAACTGCGGCGTCAGCTTGACGAAGCCGAGGCGCGCATCGCGGCGCTAGAGCGCGGGGGCGCGCACGTCGTCGTGGTGAACACGCCGCCAGCGCGCAACGCGCTGCAAACCATATCCGACTGGTGGCACGGCGGATCGACACAAGGCGCGCGCACGCGCCACATGCGCGTCAACTATTGAGCATTTCTCGAAGGAGCATTCCCATGTGGGACAAGATCAAAGCCTGGTTCAAGCACTCGGTTACCATCCTGTGGGCGCGCGCGATGGCGCTCGCTGGTCTGCTGCTGGCGGCGGGCCAGTCGCTGCTGGCCGATGAGAACGTCAACTCGGCAGTGCAGACCATCCTGCAACCGAAGTTCGTTCCCTATTACGTCATCGCCATTGGCCTGTTCACCGAGCTGGCGCGCCGGCGCACGGCAAGCAAGGCCTGAACAAATGTTTGCCGTCGTCCTCAACTGGCTCGGCAATCTGATCGGCGGCCCTTTCGCCAAGGCCGCGGTCGATGCCTATCGCGCCAAGCTGTCGGCCGAAAATACCTCGGAGAAGATCGCGGCCGACCTTGCCGCCCGCGAGCTCGCGGTCGAGCAGCGCGAGCGCGAGCTGTCGACGCAAGTCGTGATCGCCGAGCAGGGACGCTGGTACACGGCGTTGCCGCGGCCCGCGTTCGCGCTCGCCTTCATCATCTATGTTTGGAAGGTGGTCGTTTTTGACAAAGTCTTGGGGCTAGGAACGACCGATCCGCTGTCCGGCGACGTGGCGCAATGGGCCATGATCGTGCTCACCGCCTATTTCGGCGGCCGCAGTTTGGAGAAGGTGGCGCGAATCTTGGCGAGGAAGTAGCGCAGCGGCGCTTGGCATTCACTCCGGCGCCCGCCACACTCTTCGCGATTCCCGCGGAGCCCTCCCATGGACGTCTTCGAAGCCGTCGCCTCGCGCTACTCCTGCCGCGCCTTCCTACCCACCCCCATCCCGGAAGCCATCGTGCGCGACATCGTCGCGCGCGCGGCGCGCGCGCCGTCGGCCGGCAATATGCAGCCGTGGCGCGTCTATGCGCTCGCCGGCCCGCGCATCGAGGCGCTCAAGGCGCTGATGGCGCCGCGCATGGCGACCGAACTGCCGAAGGGCGAGGGCACCGACTACACGATCTACCCCGAGCCGCTGGCCGAGCCCTATAAGGCGCGGCGCTTTCAAGTCGGCGAACTGCTCTACAAGAGCATCGGGGTCCCGCGCGAGGACAAGCCCGCCCGCTATCGTCAGTATTCCCGCAACTACCAATTCTTCGGCGCGCCGGTCGCGTTGTTCTTCGCGCGCGAAAAAGCCCACGGGCCCGCGCAATGGGCCGACATCGGCGGCTATTTGCAGACGGTGGTGCTGTTGGCGCGCGGCCATGGCTTGCACACCTGCCCGCAGCAGGCCTGGGTGTCGTTCCACCGCACCATTCGTTCTTTCTTGAAGCTTCCCGATCGGCTGATGATTTATTCGGGCATGGCGCTTGGCTATGCCGACGACCAAGCCCCCATCAACCGCTGGCGCTCCCCGCGCGAGCCTCTGGACGCATTCGCAACGTTCGAAGGCTTCGCAAACTAGCGGCAATCGGCCGCTCTACCAGCGTTCACGCAGCGTTCACCGGCGCGCGATTACTACTCCCTCCCATGCCGGTCTTCCCTCGACTTTCCTTCATCGTCCTGATCGGTCTCATGGCCGGCCCGGTGCGGGCCGCCGACGCGCCGCATCCTGTCTGCCTCGGCAAGGCCGAGCAGCGCGCCGCAGTCGCCAACCACCACGCGGTGTCGCTCGCCCAGGCCATCAATTCCGTGCGCAGACACCATAGAACGCCCGAATTGGTCCGTGCCAGGCTCTGCCATCGCGGCGAGGGCCTCGTTTACGTCCTGACTCTGCTCGCGCGCAATGGCAAGGTGTTGCGCGTAGCCGTTGACGCCGCCAACGGCGCGCTTATTAAGGGCCACTAGACCGGTCCGACCGGAGACAAAACGTCTTGCGCCTCCTCGTCGTTGAGGACGACCCCGACCTTAACCGCCAGCTCGCCACCGCGCTGACCGACGCGGGCTACGTCGTCGACCGCGCGTTCGACGGCGAGGAAGGCCATTATCTTGGCGAGCAGGAACCCTACGACGCGGTCATTCTCGACATCGGTCTGCCCAAAATGGACGGCATATCGGTGCTGGAATCCTGGCGGCGCACCGGCCGCGCCATGCCGGTGTTGATGCTCACCGCCCGCGACCGTTGGAGCGACAAGGTGCAAGGCTTCGATGCCGGCGCCGATGACTATGTCGCCAAGCCCTTCCATCTGGAGGAAGTGCTGGCGCGCGTGCGCGCCCTGCTGCGGCGCTCCACCGGCCACGCCAAGAGCGAGTTCAATTGCGGCCCGGTGCGGCTGGACAGCCGTACCGGCCGGGTTTCTGTCACCGGCAATCCCGTCAAGCTCACCAGCCACGAGTACCGGCTGCTCGCCTATCTGATGCATCACGCCGGCCGCGTGGTTTCGCGCACCGAGCTGGTCGAACATCTCTACGATCAGGACTTCGATCGCGATTCCAATACCATCGAAGTCTTCATCGGCCGCATCCGCAAGAAGCTCGGCGTCGAGATCATCCAGACCGTGCGTGGCCTCGGCTATCTGCTGACCCCGCCTGATGCGCGCTGACGCGCATGCGCGCCAACTCCCTCGCGCTGCGTCTCTTCCTCTCGGCCACCGCCTGGGCCGTGATCATCCTCCTCATTACCGGCGTCGTGCTGTCTTCGCTCTACCGGCAGGCGGTGGAGCGATCCTTCGACCGCCGGCTCGGCGTCTATCTGCGCACGATTGTGGCCGACCTGGCGTCGCCCGAGGAAACCGGCGCCAAGTTTCCGCAGTCATTGGGCGAGCCGTTGTTCGAGCTGCCGCTGTCAGGCTGGTACTGGCAGGTGACACGGCTCGACCCCGACAAGCATGACGTGCGTTCCTCGCGCTCGCTGTGGGACGGCGGCCTGCCGCATCTGGAAGACCTTGGCATTGCCGCCGGGCCCGACGGCTCACGCCAGGGCTACGTCGCCGGCCCCGAGGACCAGCGGCTGCGCCTGGTCGAGCGCAATATCGACCTCGGCGACGAAGGTCACTATCTCGTGGCGGTCGCGGGCGACGCCGCCGAAATAACGCAAGAGACGCGTTCGTTCGATCAGGCGCTGGCGATCACCTTTGCACTGCTGGCCGCCGTGCTGCTGCTCACCACCACGTTCCAGGTGCGCTTCGGCCTCGCGCCGCTCAAACGCATCACCGACAGCCTTGCCGCCATCCGTGCCGGCACTGCGGTGCAATTGGCCGGGAAGTTTCCCGAGGAGATCGCGCCGCTCGCGCGCGAGACCAACGCGCTGATCGAGACCAACCGGGAGATCGTCGAACGCGCGCGCACCCATGTCGGCAATCTCGCGCACGCGCTGAAGACGCCGCTGTCGGTGATGGTGAACGAGGCGTCCGCCCGCCCGCGCGATCCGCTCGCCGCCAAGGTGCTGGAGCAGGCCGACATCATGCGCGATCAGGTCGCCCGCCATCTCGAGCGCGCGCGGCTGGCGGCGGGGCTGACGGTGGTCGGCTCGGTTACAGATGTCAAACCGGTGGTTACGGCGCTGGCGCGCACGATGGAAAAGATCCACCACGGCCGCGGCGTCGCCATCGAGGTGCGCGCGGAGAATGACGCTCGGTTTCGCGGCGAGCGGCCCGATCTCGAGGAGATGATCGGCAACTTGGTGGACAATGCCTGCAAATGGGCATCGTCCCGGGTGGCGATCGAAGTGGTGCGCGAGCGCCGCAGTCCGGCGAGCGACGCGCAGATCGTGCGCATCATCGTCGATGACGACGGGCGGGGCCTCTCGCCGACCGAACGCGAGCAGGCGGCCAAGCGCGGCCGCAGGCTGGACGAAACCAAGCCGGGCTCCGGGCTCGGCCTCTCCATCGTGGTGGAACTGGCGGGCCTCTATGGCGGCGAGCTGACGCTCGGCAGCGCCCCGCTTGGCGGCTTGCGCGCCGAGCTGGTGTTGCCGGCGGCGTGAGGGTCAGGCGCACCGCCTCGCTGCCGCCGGACTTTTGCCCGATTCGTCCCATCTCCATAGGCCGAATATCCAATCCGGGGGTCGAGATGTCAGTATCCAAGGTCGCCGTTATCGCCGCCGTCGGCTTCACGCTTGCCGCCTGCGCCGGCGATCCGGAAAGCGGTCGCGGTCCACGGGAGAATACCGGCACGCTGCTCGGCGGCCTGGCTGGGGCCGCCATCGGCTCGCAATTCGGCGGCGGCGTCGGCGGGCATGTGGCTGGCGCCGTGATCGGCGCGGGCGTTGGCGCCTTGATCGGCAACCGCATCGGCGCGGCGCTGGACGACGAGGACAAGCGCCGCGCCTATGCCGCGCAGGAGGAAGCCTTGGACGACGGCGCTCCCGGCGCGGCGGTGTCCTGGCGCAATCCGGATTCCGGCCGTTACGGCACGGTGGTGCCCGGACCCTATTACGAAGAGGCGGGCCGGCGTTGCCGCTCCTATACCCACACCATCTATATCGACAGCCGGCCGCAAACCGCGCGCGGCACCGCCTGCCGCAACCCGGACGGCAGCTGGACGCCGCTCAGCTGAACCACCCGATATACTTAACGAACCGTTAACGCCCGCCGCGCTATCCATGCGTGTGGATGGCGGATTAGGCGACAATGGCGGGCGTCGAGACGATCGAACGGCTGCGGCAATACCTGCGCGAGCTGCCTCCGCAAGCGCGTGCGCTGCTGATCGCGGAATTTGAGCGCAGCCTGCTGCGCGGCGACGAGGGCGCCGGCACCGATCTCGTGCTGCAGGAGCTGCGCCGCGTCGTGCGCGATCAGCGCGAGGGCTCGCCGCGCATCGGCAATTGCGCCCGCCTGTTTTTCAAGCCGCTCGAACCTTTTTTGGTCGACGACCGCGCCGAACACAATCATCCCGGCCGCGTTGCGCGCCGCTCGCTCGAAATGCTGTGGACCTGGGTTCGCCGCGACCTGTTGCCTGAAGAGGCGAGCGTCCTGAACGATGAGGTGAGCGAAGCGTTGCTCGCCGGCGACGAGCCGAAGGCCGAGCACCTTGTCCGCGCGTTCCAGGATCGGGTAGCGGGTGCGATCGAAACCATTCTGGAGGCGGGCGCCGCCGATGCCAAGCTTCACCGCCGCACGTTGGCGCAGATCGGCACGCCGCGCGCCAGCGAAGACGCGACCACGCTCAAATGCGTGCTGGCCGGCCGCGACGAGCTGGCGACGCTTGCCGCCCACCTTCCGCTGCGCATCGCCAATCTCGCCGGCGACCAGCTCGACGAATACATGGCGCTGAACGAAAAAACCTGCGCGCGCGGCGGCGAGCTGTTCCTCTATGCCCTGCTCGTGCTGATGAGCCGGTTGGCGGCGCCTTGGCAGGTGATCCGGCTCAGCGTGAAGGCGGCCGGCTGCGATATCGCGGCGCGCGTCGCCGAGACGCAATACGGGGTTGCGGTGACGATCGTGCTTGCCGAGCTCGATCGCATGGTGGGCGAGCTGCGCAACGAACTGCACGGCGGCGGCGGCGTGGCGGTCGGCGCGCTGCTCAAGACCATTCACGATTGCGCGCGCGGCTTGCGCACCGAACTCGACTTGCCGGTCGACAGCACCTGGGGCCGCGCGCTGTCGGCGCAACGCGCCCAGATCGCCGATCTGCTGCGCGCCGAAATCGAGTCGGCACCGGGCCGGGTGCGCCGCCTGCTGCGCGCGCGCCCGTCCACGGAGATCCGGGCCAATTCGGTGCTCGATCCCGACGAAGTGGCGGAGGCCGAGGCGCTGGTCGCCTTCGTCGGCAACTGTCGCTCTTTTGCCGGCGAGCTGGCCATCAACGAGATGACGCAGCGGACCTTCAACGAGATCCAGTACAACCTGGACACCGGAACCCGTGCGCTGCTCGATGGCTTACGTCACGCCGGCGAGGTCGACCGCAGCTTCCGGCAAAGCCAGGTCGACGCCGCAGTACGCTTCTGCGCCAAGGTGTTCGGCGTGGAATACGCCGCGCTGCTGACCAAGGCGGCGGAAGTCGCCAGTGCCGCGGAACGCAAGGCCACGCGGGCCTGAAAAAGGCGGGTTTTTTGCACTCGGCCGCGCCAAACCGCGACAATTGATCGTGCTCATTGCTGCCACGATTGCCCGTGATGTATGCCCTTCACCGCGCCGCCGACTGGAGCGGCTTTAGGCGGTAATGTGGTTTCATGATTCTGTGGTTGGTATTTGCGCTGATGACGGCGGCGGCGATTTTCGCCGTGATCTGGCCACTGTCGCGGTCGGCGCCCAAGCGCGGGGGCAGCGATATTGCCGTCTATCGCGACCAGCTCGACGAAATCGCGCGCGACCGCGCCGCCGGCCTGATCGGCGAGGCGGAGGCGGAAGCCGCGAAGGTCGAGGTGTCGCGGCGCCTAATCGCGGCGGCAGATGCCGCCGAGGCCGAGAAGGGCACAAGCGCCGGATCGCCTCTGTGGCGGCGGCGCTTGACCGCGATTGCCGGACTGGTGCTGGTGCCGGTCGGCGCGACAGCGCTCTACTTGATGCTCGGGTCGCCGCAAATGCCGGGCGAGCCGCTGGAGGCGCGGCTGCGCGCCATCCACGACGACCACTCGATCGCCGGCCTGGTGGCGCAGGTGGAAGCCCATCTCGCGCGCAATCCGAACGACGCGCGCGGTTACGCGGTGCTGGCGCCGGTCTATCTGCAGCTCGGCCGCTTCGAGGACGCCGTCAATGCACGCCGCAAGGTGCTGGCGCTTTCCGGGGAAAGTGCCGACCGGCAGGCCGATCTCGGCGAGGCCCTGATGGCGGCGGCGAATGGCATCGTCACCGCCGAAGCCAAGTCCGCCTTCGAGCGCGCGCTCGCGCTCGACGCCAAGGACTTTAAAGCTCGCTTCTTCGTTGGCATGGCCGCCGAGCAGGACGGCGACACCGCCAAGGCCGCCGCGATCTGGCGCGCCATGTTGAACGACGCGCCGCCGGATGCGCCCTGGATTGCGACCGTGCGCCAGGCGCTCGGCGAGATCGGCGCTACGGTGCCACCAGTGGCCGCCGCGCCGCCGGCTGCCGCCGCGCCCGGTCCGAGCGCGGCCGACATGGCCGCCGCCTCGCAGATGAGCGAGCAGGATCGCAGCGCCATGATCCGCGGCATGGTGGCGCGGCTCGCCGACCGCCTCAAGCAGAACGGCGACGATATTGCCGGTTGGCAGCGCCTGCTGCGCGCCTATATGGTGCTCAACGAGCGCGACAAGGCGTATGCCGCTGCCGCCGACGCGCGGCGCGCGCTCGCCAGCGATCCCGACAAGCTGCGCCAGATCGAGGACACCATCAAAAGCCTGGGGCTAGAAAGTTGATGAGGGCGCCCCCGCAATGACCCGCAAGCAGCGACGCCTCATCCTGATCGGCTCGAGCCTCGGCGTGCTGGGGATCGCGGTCGCGCTCGTGCTCAGCGCGATAAGCAACTCCATCGTGTTTTTTCAGTCGCCGACCGACGTGGTGGAGCACCATCTGGCCCCCGGCACGCGCATCCGTATAGGCGGGCTAGTCAAGGCCGGCAGCGTGCAGCGCGGCGACAATCTGCGCGTCCGCTTCCAGGTGACCGACGGCAAGCACGACATCCCGGTGCAATACCAGGGCATCGTGCCGGACCTGTTCCGTGAAGGGCAGGGCGTGGTGGCGGAAGGCAAGCTCGATCCCGACGGCACCTTCGATGCCGACACGGTGCTCGCCAAACATGACGAGCGTTACATGTCGAAGGAGGTCGTCGACGCCTTGAAGAAGTCCGGCCGCTGGCAGGAGGGCGCCGAGCGAGCGGCCAAGGGAGCGTCGAAGTGATTGGACCGATGCGCCGCAGCTTCTTCTTTACCTCTCCCCGCTTGCGGGGAGAGGTCGACTTCCGAGCGAAGCGAGGAAGTCGGGTGAGGGGGCTTTTTGGCAAATCTGAGCATCGAAACAGCCCCTCACCCGGCTCGCGCCTGCCGGCGCTCGCCACCCTCTCCCCGCAAGCGGGGAGAGGGAAAGAGGGAGCGTCGAAATGATCCCCGAACTCGGTCATTACGCGCTGGTGCTGGCGCTGGCGCTCGGCCTCATCCAATCGATCGTGCCGGTGATCGGCGCGCGCCGGCGCGACGCGGCATTGATGCGGCTCGCCGATACGACCGCGCGCATGCAATGTGCCTTTGTCTGGATCGCGTTTCTCGCGCTCACCCTGTGCTACGTCACTTCCGACTTCTCGGTGCGCACGGTCTACGAGAACTCCCATTCGCTGATGCCGCTGATCTACAAGATCACCAGCGTGTGGGGGAACCACGAGGGCTCGATGCTGCTGTGGGTCCTCATCCTCTCGCTGTTCGGCGCCTGGGTGGCGGGATTCGGCGGCAATCTGCCGGCCACCCTGAAGGCCAATGTGCTGGCGGTGCAGTCGTGGATCGCGAGCGCCTTCTATCTCTTTATTCTGCTCACCTCGAACCCGTTCCTGCGCCTGCAGCCGGCGCCGTTCGAGGGCCGCGACCTCAATCCGATCCTGCAGGACCCCGGCCTCGCCATTCATCCGCCGCTGCTCTATCTCGGCTATGTCGGCTTCTCCATCGCCTTCTCCTTCGCGATCGCCGCGCTGATCGAGGGCCGCATCGACGCCGCCTGGGCGCGCTGGGTGCGGCCGTGGACGCTGGCGGCCTGGATGTGCCTGACGCTCGGCATCGCCATGGGCTCGTACTGGGCCTATTACACGCTCGGCTGGGGCGGCTTCTGGTTCTGGGACCCGGTGGAGAACGCCTCGCTGATGCCGTGGCTTGCCGGCACCGCCTTGCTGCACTCGGCAGTGGTGATGGAAAAGCGCAATGCGCTGAAGATCTGGACCATCCTGCTCGCCATCCTCACTTTCTCGCTGTCGCTGATCGGCACCTTCCTGGTGCGCTCGGGCGTGCTCACCTCGGTGCATAGCTTCGCCAACGATCCGCGCCGCGGCATTTTCATCCTGGCCATTCTGGTGCTGTTCATCGGCGGCGGCTTGACGCTGTTCGCCTGGCGCGCGCCGACGCTGAAACAGGGTGGCCTGTTCGCGCCGATCTCACGCGAAGGCGCGCTGGTGTTCAACAATCTCTTCCTGACCACCGCCTGCCTGACCGTGCTGGTCGGCACGCTTTATCCCTTGGCGCTCGAAGCGCTCACCGGCGCCAAGATCACCGTGGGCGGGCCGTTCTTCAATTTGACCTTCGGCCCGCTGTTCGTGGCGCTGATGTGCGTCATGCCGTTCGGCCCGATGCTGGCGTGGAAGCGCGGCGACCTGTTGGGCGCGGCGCAGCGGCTGATGGCGGCCTTCGGCGTCGGCCTGGTTGCGGTCGCGGTGACGCTTGCGCTGGAAGGCACCAAGCCGGTGCTGGCGCCGTTCGGCGTCGGGCTAGCCTTCTACGTAATGGTGGGCGCGCTGGTCGATCTTATCGAGCGCACCGGACTGTTCCGCGCGCCTTTAGCGACCGTGCGGGCGCGCGCGGCCGGTCTGCCGCGCTCGGCCTGGGGCACGGCAGTCGCGCATTTCGGCATCGCCACGTCGATGCTCGGCATCATCTGCGCGGGCACCTGGGGCAGCGAGCGCATCGTCGAGGTGAAGCCGCAGCAGACTGTTTCGCTGTCCGGCTACGATTTGACCTACGAGGGCATCGCCGAGCAGCCGGGTCCGAACTACAGCGCGCTGGTCGGCAAGTTCACGGTGCGCGAAGGTGGCGTTCCGATCGGCGTGATGGAGCCCTCGAAGCGCAGCTTCTCGACGCGCGGCATGACGACCAACGAGGCGGCGCTGATGATCCGGGGCGCAGGCCAGCTTTATCTTACGCTCGGCGACAGCAAGCCCGACGGGACCACGGCGATCAGGCTCTATTATAAGCCGCTGGTGATGCTGATCTGGCTCGGCGCCGTGGTGATGATGCTGGGCGGCGCGCTCTCGCTGTCCGACCGGCGGCTGCGCGTCGGCGCGCCCAAGCCGGCGACGAAGCCGGCCTTGCAGGCGGCGGAGTAGGGCATGCGCCGGCTCGCGCTGATCGCACTGTTTTTGACGCTGCTGCCGCCGGCGGCGCTGGCGGTGACGCCGGACGAAGCGCTGAAAGACCCGGCGCTGGAGGCGCGCGCGCGTACGATCTCGCGCGAATTGCGCTGCATGGTCTGCCAGAACCAGTCGATCGATGATTCGGAAGCGCCGCTGGCGCACGATCTGCGTGTGCTGGTGCGCGATCGGCTCATGAAGGGCGACGATAATAGACAGGTGCTCGATTTCATCGTGGCGCGCTACGGCGAGTTCGTGCTGCTCAAGCCGCGCTTCGAGCTACGCACGCTGGCGCTGTGGGGTCTGCCGCCGGCGGCGCTGCTGGCCGGCGTGATCGGGCTGATCGTGGCGCTGCGCCGGCGCCGAACGGCGGCAACGGAACCGGCGCCGCTCAGCGCCGCCGAACGGCAGCGGCTTGCAACTTTGGTCGAACCCGGCGCCGACTGAGCACTGATCAAGTTATTGAATTAGAAGAAGTCTTTTTTATCCCCACCTTACAAAAGTTTAATCCCGCCGACAGGACGCTGTAAGGCTCATCCCCCCATCTTCGGTTTCGAAAAGAGGCGCCGCGCGCCTTAACCGAATCCAGATGGAGCTTATTCCAATGAGCCCGCATGTTTCCCCCGCGCCTGAATCTCCGAACAAACGGCGCGTGCTGTCCCCCCGCCGCGTTATCCTCCTTGCCACCACCATTGCCGGCCTCGGCGTGGCCGCGCTCGTGGTCGCCCCCAGCCTCAATCTGTCGGTCAACTATCCGGCCGCATTGGCGCAGAACCTGACCGAGCAGGCGCACAAGGTGCAAGCGCCGGTCGGCTTCGCTGACATTGTCGAAAAGGTGAAGCCGGCGGTGATTTCGGTCCGCGTCAAGATCGACGGCGGCTCACAGACCACTGGCGCCGGAGACTTCAATCACCTGCCGCCGGGTTTGCGCGAATTCTTCCGCCGCTTCGGCATGCCCGACATGCCGAACGGCCCGCAAGGCGTGCCGCGAGGGCATAACGTGATTACCGGTCAAGGCTCCGGCTTCTTCATTTCTGACGACGGCTACGCGGTGACCAATAACCACGTGGTCGAGAAAGCCGAGAACGTGCAGGTCACCACCGACGACGGCAAAACCCACAAGGCCAAAGTGATCGGCACCGATCCGCGCACCGATCTCGCGCTGATCAAGGTCGAAGGCGGTCCGTTCCCCTATGTGAAACTGTCCGAGACGACCCCGCGCATCGGCGACTGGGTGCTCGCGGTCGGCAACCCGTTCGGTCTTGGCGGCACCGTCACCGCCGGCATCGTGTCGGCGCGCGGGCGCGATATCGGCGCCAGCCCCTATGACGACTTCATC
>Ga0316624_10000201_pt1 | contig 18481 bp, 10 predicted proteins | sample OWC_Aug_N3_C1_D5_FD_207657 | JGI IMG/M metagenome (GOLD analysis project Ga0316624, IMG submission 207657) | Wetland soil microbial communities from Old Woman Creek delta, Ohio, United States - OWC_Aug_N3_C1_D5_A | ecosystem: Environmental > Terrestrial > Soil > Wetlands | place: USA: Ohio... | reverse complement strand
TCTCAGTTGGTGGCAGAATCAGATTACAACATTGCCTACCTGCATTACCTCCGTGGCGAATACCTGCGTGCCATCGAGATGTATGACCAAACGCGCGCCCGCTGCAAACAGCTTGGCGACAAGTATCACCAGGCGTTGTGCGACCTGGACCAGTCAGAAATCTACCTGGAGTTGAACCTGACAGAGGGTGGGGCGGAACTGGCGAAAGACGCATTTGCAGCTTTTACTGATCTGGGAATCCGCTATGAGGCAGCCAAGGCTGCCACTTTCTCTGCCATTGCGGTCAGCCAGCAGGGGCACTACCGGCAGGCGGTGGAAATTTTTGATCGCGCCCGGGACCTCTTTATCAACGAAAAAAACCAGCTCTGGCCCGCGCTGATCGACCTCTATAAAGCACTGGTGCTGTACGAAGCCGGAGAGAATGATGAGGCGGAAGACCTGGCTTTGTCGGCGCTGGAATACTTTGCGCCTTCCTTGCTCCCCGCAAAGGCCGCGCTATGCGAGCTGCTGCTCGCCGCCATAGAACTGCGCAGCGCGGACGCCGAGGAAGCACGGCGATATTGCAGTTCTGCCTTGTCGCGCCTGCTGCACATAGAGTCTCCGGCCACCTACCAGGCGTATTTCATGCTGGGCCAGGCCGAGGAAGCCAGCCGCAATGACGAACTCGCACGGCAGGCCTACGAGAAGGCATATTCCAAGCTGGAAGATCTGCGCAGTCACCTCGGCAAGGAAGAGCTCAAGATCGCGTTTCTGAAGAACAAATTGTCGGTTTATGAAAGTCTTGTGCTGACTTCGCTCGCCGTCCATACGCGGGCCTGCACCGAGCATGATACGTTTCAGTACATTGAGCAGGCCAAGTCACGCAGTCTGGCCGACCTGATTGCTTTCCGCGCCTCCTCGCTGGGCGCGCGCAACTTGGAGCACTCTGCCGCCATGGCCCACTTCCGCGACCTGCGCCAGAAGCTGAACTGGACTTATCACCAGATTGAATTGCAGGAGCTGAACCCGGAAGGTGGATCGCAGTCGCAGCCACGTATCCTCCAATTACGGCAGCAGAGCAGGCAGTACGAGGACCAGTTGGTGAAGGCCTTCTCCCAGGTGCAAACGGCAGATCGTGAATTCGCCGGCCTGCAGAGCGCAAAAACCGTGTCTGCGCGAGATTTGCAGAAGGTCCTGCCGCCCGGGTCCATGCTGGTGGAATATTACGCCGCCCGCAACCATTTTTATGTCTGCCTGGTGTCACGCGACCGGCTGAAGATCATACCCATTGCTGATGTGGCCCCGGTGCGTGAAAAGCTGCGCTTACTGCAATTGCAACTGGCCAAATTCCGGCTGGGTGAGGACTACGTCCGGCCTTTGGAGAAGCGCCTGCTTCAGGCCACCCAGGCGCACTTGCAAGAGCTCTATGACCTGTTGATTGCCCCTATCCAGACGCAGCTTGAAGCCGAGCATCTCATCATCGTTCCTCACACCTTCCTGCATTATCTGCCCTTCCACGCGCTGTTCGACGGCAAGAGGCACCTCATCGACCGCTTTGCAATCTCCTATGCGCCCAGTGGCAGCGTTTTCGCTGCTTGTCAGGCGAAGGAGCACTCAGGCGGCCAGGCGGGATTGGTTCTGGCCGTACCAGACGCCCGCGCCCCGTATATCGAAGAAGAAGGCCGCTTTGTGGCCGCCGCAATGAACAACGCAGCCCTGTTTGTAGGCGAGGACGCAACAGAAGAACGGCTGCGCAGCCTTGGACCGCAAAGCCGGTTTATCCACATCGCCACACATGGGTATTTCCGTGAGGATAACCCTATGTTCTCCTCCATTCGCCTGGGGAATTCATTGCTAAGCCTTTTTGATTTGTATCAGTTACAGCTTAATGCGGAATTGGTGACACTGAGCGGCTGCGGCACTGGAATGAATGTGGTAGTGGGTGGCGATGAACTGATCGGGCTGGTGCGCGGACTGCTGTACGCGGGGGCGCAAACCCTCATGGTGAGCTTATGGGAGGTGCATGATCAGAGTACCGCTGAGTTCATGCGCGATTTCTATTCCTTCTACTGGGGAGCAAAGGACAAGTCGGAGGCCGTACGCCAGGCAGTGTTCAGGCTGCGGGAAAAACGTCCCCATCCGTACTATTGGGCGGCCTTCGCCCTGGTAGGGAAATTCATGTAAAGATTTGCAAAGTTGCAGATGAGTATATTTTTCACCCTACTTCTGACTCTTATGTACAGAAGCAGGCTCATCCGTCGACTGCTAAAGAGGGGAACATGGACCCGGAAGCCGTGCTCCCCTCGTAAATATATAAGAGACGAAGAAAACGATTTATGCCTCAAGCCGCGCGCCATTTTGACATTACCGAGTGGGCAGATTACGCCAGGAAGACGGCAACTCCCGAGCAGCAGAGTGAGATGGCGTCACACCTGAAGGCCGGATGCCCGAAGTGCGAGAAGATCGAGCAACTATTTGCGAAACTTACAGCGGTTTGCGCCCGTGAGGGCGCGTATGAGTTACCCCAGTATGCAGAGCGCTCGGTAAAAGCGCTGGCAGGGCTGGGAAAGCCGGAGCGTCGTTCGGCTTTCGATCGGTTGTGGGCCACGTTGGTTTATGACAGCATGAGTGCCCCACAGCCAGCAGGTGTCCGTGGATCTCACCAAATCAGCCGGCATGTGCTTTTCCACGCCGGAGATTACTCCGTTGATCTGCGGTTTGAACACGAAAGAGGATCTGCCAGCATGGTGCTGGTAGGGCAGATTGCGAACCAGAAATCGCCCGAAGAGGCGATGTCGAATCTGCCGGTGATTTTGCTCGCTGGCCAGCGCGAAGTTTCGCGCTCCATCAGCAACTCTTACGGTGAATTCCAGATGGAATACGTTCCCGATAGCGATTTGCGCCTGCTGGTGCCGCTTGAGTCCCGGGGACAGGAACTGGAAGTGTTGCTGGGCAAATCGCCGCAAGCTTGATTTGCAGGGGCCATTTTTCAATAACTGGGAAGTCGACTATGAGGATACTGCATAAGCTATTCAGCATTGGTGTGTTGTGTGCCTTCGGCCTGCCCTTGGCTGCGCAGAGCACGTTCATCCTGACTGTCTCCCCCAGTAATGTTCAAACGGTTCTCACCAGCCACGGTCTCACCATCATTAAGGAAATACATGACGGCACCAATTGCGTCTATCTTGTCAGCTCTGCTTCGTCGGACGCTGCCGGCGTTGAGGTTGAAGTAGAAAAAGATCTTCTGGTTGCCGGTTTTGAGCCCAACCAGAACATTGGCCTGCCGGAGCTCAGCGGCGCGACGCAGTCGAACATGACGCAATCCACCGCTGCAGTCACGGACACGCTGCCCGGGCGCACGCTGGTTAATTTCTTCGGTAACACCGTTCCCAGTAATTACGTCACCCAGACCGCCACCGGAATCATTCGCCTGGATGACGCAAGAAATGCGACGCTCTTGACCGGTGCGGGAGTCGTGGCGATCATCGATACGGGCGCCGATCCTTACCATCCCGCGCTTGCTGGCGTGCTCGTGGGCGGTTACGATTTTACCCGCGATACGAACGGATTTTCAGAGCTGGCCGACCTGGATCCGACAACTGCCGCAGCTCTGCAGCAGTCCATGAGCCCGATCCTGACCTCGCAGAATGTCTACATATTGAATTCGTTCACGGCGGCCATCCTTGACCAGTCCATGAGCCCGATCTTAACCCAGTCAATGTCGCCGATTTTGACCGGGCTGACGGATTTTGGCCATGGAACCATGGTCGCCGGCGTAGTCCACCTGATCGCCCCGACTGCCAAGATCATGCCTTTGAAGGCCTTCCGTGCTGACGGAACTTCGAATCTTTCCGACATTGTGAACGCCATCTATTACGCAGCCGACCATGGCGCGAATATCATCAGCATGAGCTTCAGTATGAGCCAGTCTTCTCCCGGTCTCCAGACGGCCATACAATACGCGCTCAACAAGAATGTGACGCTGGTGGCTTCTGCCGGGAATGATGGCCAGAAAACGTTGGTTTATCCCGCCAGTTACGGGGGAGTCGAGGGAATTGGTTCCACCAGCAACACCGATGTCAGGAGCACTTTCTCGAACTATGGCTCGGGCGTGACTTTGTTCGCCGCCCCCGGGGAAGGTGTCATTACCACCTACCCTGGCGGCAATTACGCTGCGGCATGGGGCACCTCCTTCAGTGCTCCCATGGTAGCCGGCTCCGCTGCCCTTGTGTTGCAAGCTCGTCCTGCCAGCAAGCCGGGCGATGTAACCAATGCGCTCTCCAAAGCCAAACAGATCAGTGACATGGGTTACGGGCGGATCGACCTCTATCAGGCGCTGACCAACTTGCTTTCCAGCGCTACCGGAACCAGCGGAGGCGGAACCAGCGGCGGTAAGTAAGTTTGCCCCATGTCTTTCCTATCAAGCATTGTCCTGGCCGCTTGAGTTAAAGTGGGCGGTGCCTCAAGGCTGTACTCTTAATGCTACCGTGCAGCCAAGGATTTTTATTAGCGAATTTAATTCCAAGCGTCTGGTTTGGGCTCCATAGATGGTTCCCAAAGGTCTAAGACTCTGGCTGAGCGGCCACAGTTTTCCCGCATCGTGAGGCCTGCTTGCTCGCCCATAACTCGTTACAATCAAATGGCTTATCTATCCTATGCGAAAGCCGTGGCGCAGGTAAATGGCTCATCTCACACAGGGATATCGCGGCAGGATGAAAAATTAAGATTTACCAACAAAGCTCCGCATGAGGCTATACTCGGGCTGGTTCTGGGAAGAAAGAACCATTCGTGGGTAAATACCCTGGTGCCGCGACGGAACGGCAACCCGGAGAGTATGAGATGTTCGATAAACGGATTATCAGTCGAAGCCTTTGTTCAATCCTGCTCTTGATAGGACTGCCGCTGATGGCGGAGGACCGCTATGTCCTGGTGACCGCGCCCTCAAAGGTACAGGACGTTTGCGGCCGACACGGGCTACAGCAGGTTGCCCAGCTTTCCAGCAGTTCATCGGCAGGTGTCTTTCTGGTTGCAGCATCAACGGTCGATCCGGCCATTGCCACAGATGCTGATGTGCAAAGTTTTGAGCCCAATCGAGAGGCGGGCGTGCCCGAACTTTCTGGGCTCACGGTCTCAAGTCTGACGCAGTCCATGTCGCCGATTTTGACCCAACTGCCTGGCCGGCAGCTTGTGTCCTATTTCGGCGCATCCGTGGCCAACTATTATGTGTCGCAATCGGCTGTTTCGATCACCCGTCTTGCAGATGCGCAGACCGCGACCGGTATGATCGGTACGGGCATGACCATTGCTGTGATCGATACCGGCGTGGATCCCAGTCATCCCGCGTTGCAGGGCGTATTGGTTGGTGGTTTCGATTTCGTTCACAACGTGTCCGGAGCATCCGAACTGGTCGATCTTGATCCGGTGACCGCGGCCAACCTGACGCAGTCAATGAGCAACATTTTGACCGGGGACAACGTGGTGCAGTTGAACGCTTCGACAGCAGCCATACTGAGTGAGACGGCTGAAGACGCGCTGAATGCGCCTCCCCAGGCCTTTGGCCACGGGACAATGACCGCCGGGCTGGTGCACCTGACGGCGCCGGGCGCAAAGATCATGCCGCTGAAGGCATTTTCCGCCGACGGCAGCTCAGACTTGTTTAACATCCTGCGCGCGATTTACTACGCTGTGGACAATGGCGCCAACGTGATCAGCATGAGCTTTGAGATTTCCCAGAGCTCTCCGGCCCTGCAGAATGCGATTCAGTACGCGCTGAGCAAGAATGTCGTCCTGGTGGCGGCATCGGGCAATGACGCGCAGCAGATCATGGTTTACCCGGCCGGGTATAACACCGTGGTCGGCGTCGGTTCAACCAGCGACGCTGACGGCAAGAGCGACTTTACCAACTTCGGCACCAACGCCACCTTTGTGGCCGCTCCGGGCGAAGGCGTGATTACCACTTATCCCGGAGGCAACTACGCCGCGGGCTGGGGAACATCTTTCAGTACACCCCTGGTGGCCGGTGAGGCTGCGCTGATTCTGCAAGCGAAGCCCACTTATCATCCAGGTGATGTGGCCAACGCAATTTCCCGGGCTACCCAGGTGCAGCAGATGGGCCATGGGCGCATTGACCTGTGCCAGGCGCTTGGCAGCCTGGGGAGCCCCGTTCCCAAGTGTCAGTAAGAGATCAAACGGATGAGCTTGGGACATAACTGGAAGCCCTGCTGAACAGGCAGGGCTTTCTGGTTTCTGGTGGACTCAAGAACATCAGAACAACCCGGCGCCCATTTGCGCGTAGCGGCGGAAGAAGCTGTCACTCTTCCACTGCGGACGCCTTGCATCGTTGGCCACGTACAGCATCAGAGAACGCACAATCTCTTCATATCTGGCGGCTGCGGCAAGATCAACCGGTTGTTCCAGGTCATCGGAAGGCGCGTGGTAGCGCTGCGTCAGCCAGTCCTTGAAGATCTGCTGCTCGGGCGATCCCTTCTCAAAGCCCACGCCCATGGCCAGCGCCGGAACGCCCTGGCGGATGAAGTTGTACTGGTCGCTGCGGATAAATGCGTTGCGCTGCGGTTCAGGATCGGGCTGCACCCGCACTCCGAGCGCCTGAGCGGCTTCCCGCGCTTCGTCTCCCAGATCGGATTCAGCCAGACCGTATACCGTGAGGACCTTCAGCGGGACAATGGGCAGAAACATGTCAGTGTTGATGTCCGCCACCATGGAGCCGGGCTTCACCGTGGGATGGGCGTTGAAGTAGCGCGATCCAAGCAGGCCTTTCTCTTCGCCGGTGATGAAGAGGAACAGCACGGAGCGCCTGGGGCGCGCGCTGGATTTCCGCAAATTCTCCGCAATATCGAGCAAGAGAGCGCTGCCGGACGCGTTGTCCATGGCGCCGTTATAGATACGATCGCCGTTGATCGGCTCGCCGATGCCAATGTGGTCGATGTGCGCGGAGAGCACCACGTATTCGTCTTTGAGTTTCGGATCGCTGCCGGCAAGCCTGGCGACCACGTTGGCCGACTCAACCTTCTTCTTATTGACCGCCGCCTGTGCCTTGATGGACAGCGCCAGCGGGAAGCGGGGAAGAGGCTTTCGTTCCTTGGCCAGTTCCAGAACTTCCTGCAAGGTGTGACCCGAGCCCTCAAAGAACCCGGCGGCCCGTTCGGGATTGAAGATGACGGCCAGCTTCTGCCCGGAGGTTTCATCGAATTCTTTTCCGCTCAACGCCATGCTGGGGTGCGCGCGATTGGCGGCGATCCGGCTCCAGGGAATGTCCATGGACGCGGGATTGAGAATCGTGATGGTGCCTACGGCGCCTGCTTTCCTCAGCGCCTTCCAGCGCTCGGCCGGCGTGGAGTAGTGCGACGCCAGCGCGCCGGGCAGTTCCGCCGGCGAACCGGCCATCATCACCGCCACTTTGCCCTTCAGGTCCTGGCCGGCCAGATCGTCATAGCCTTTTTCAGGGACTGAGAGCCCATAGCCCACGAACGCCAGCGGCGCATGTAGAGAAGGCGCAAGGTCCACGCGAGTGGAGAAGATAGCGTCCTGGCCCAGGGTGAGCGGCTCAACCAGGCCCTTGTTGATCAGGGCCAGGCTGGAGTTGGCCTCCACGATCTGCCGCGACTCGAACTGCACCGCCTGGTAGAAGCCGTCGGCGCCGGCGGGCTCAAGATCGCTCATCTTCAGTTGTTCCACCAGATAGGCTTCTGCACGGCGGAGACCTGAGCTGCCGGTCTCTCGTCCTTCCATGTCGTCCGCAGCCAGCACCTTCACATAGCCCCACCAACTGTTGCCATCGAAGTGCGTTTCCTGCTGCTGTGAAATTCCAGGCAGGACGAAAATGATGCTTGCCGCCAGAAACAGCAATGTGTTCCTCATGAAATCAGAGCGCCTCCGGGATGACCTGGGAAGGGAAAGCATATCAGGAGAGCAGGCCCGGAAGCACATGCCTCAGGCGAACTATACACATGCCCTAGGGAAAATTGCTGACATTAAGGCAAGGCCACCCGGAATCGTTGTTGTGGAATCAAACCAAGTCACTGCCGCTTCTCCCAAGGGCGCTGGTAGAACTTCAAGGAGTACAGTGCCCGCTTCGACCAAGCTCCGTGTTCCGTTGGTGGTACTTGTTTTCACGCTGCTGTTTGCGCCGGCAGCTGCGCCGCAGGATTTCACGATGATTGCCCTGCCGGACACCCAGAATGAAGCGCAGTTCTTTCCCCAGATGATGGCCAGCCAGACGCAGTGGATCGTCAACAATCGCCAGGCAATGAACATCCAGATGGTTTTGGGTGAAGGCGACATCGTCAACGATGGCGCCGACGCGGCGCAGCAACAGAATGCCGACGCAGCCATCCGCCTGCTCGATAACGCGGGCGTGCCGTACCTGCTGGCCATTGGCAATCACGACTACGACGGTTTCAATCCCAAGACCGGCCGCAGCGTCACCGGCTTTAACCAGTTTTTTGGGCCGGCGCGCTACACCGGGAAGGCTTATTACCAGGGGAATTTCCCCAGCGGCAGCAATGAGAATTTCTATGGCGTGCTCACCATCAACGGCAAGCAGATGCTGTTCCTGGTGCTGGAGTACCGGCCAAGGAGCACCTCATTGGACTGGGCGGAATCGATCTTGCAAGCGAATCCGGACAAGGAAGCCATCGTACTCACGCACTCGTACCTGTTTTACAACAACCAGCGCGAGGACCTCTGCGACTCCAAGGACATGCCCGCCGGAAACGCCAACGGCCAGGACATGTGGGGCCGGCTGAGGAGGTATGCGAACATCATCATGGTGCTGAGCGGGCACTTCACCAGCGGACATGTCGCCCGGCGCTCTGATTTGGGGGACAACGGCAATCTGGTCAACCAGGTTTTTACCAACTACCAGACCTCGCCTGAGGGCGGCGATGGCTGGCTGCGGATCTTTACCTTTCATCCTGCCGGTGACACGATTTCCGTGCAGACCTATTCGCCGTTTCTCAACCAGTTCAAGACCGATGGCGCCAACCAGTACACGCTCAGCTATCACAACCCCCAGCCCCATAGCGGGACGGGAAGCGTCAGCGGCCGCGTCCGCAACCAGTCGACCTGCGCCGCTATTTCCGGCGCCAATGTCAGCGCGGGCGGAGTATCCGCCACCACCGCAGCGGACGGCAGTTACCGTCTGGTCCTGGCGCCTGGGACTTATTCGTTTGCCGCTTCCGGCACCGGCGTGGCCACAGCAACCGGCAGCGAAACTGTAAGTGACAGCCTGGATACGCAATTGGACTTCTATCTCACGTCCAGCGCCACGCCGACCCCTACTCCGTCTCCAGGCTGCACGTCCGGACCAACCTCGCCCTCGGTGACCATCTGCTCGCCTGCCAACGGCGCAACCGTCAGTTCGCCGGTCGGCGTGGCGGCAGCCACAAAAGATAGCAATCTGGTTTCGTTTGTTCAGGCCTACGTTGATGGCGTGGCCAAAGTTACGCAAAACGGAGGTTCGCTGAATACGCAGATTCCCATGGCCGCCGGGACATACCGCCTGACCGTTCAAGCCAAAGACAGCGCGGGCATCGCGTTCAAACAGACCATCAACATCACCGTTGGGAACGGTTCCCCAACTCCAACGCCAACGCCAACTCCGTCGCCGACAGGATGCACGGCCGGGACTGCATCACCTTCTGTGACCATCTGCTCACCCGCCAGCGGCGCGGTGGTGAGCTCGCCGGTACATGTGACGGCCGCCACCAAAGACTCGGTAGCGGTCTCATTGATGCAAATCTACGTCGACGGTTCCGCTGTGCTCACCAAAAGCGGAGGCACGCTGGATACCACGATTGCCCTGGGTGCCGGAACGCATCGCTTTGCCATCCAGGCCAAGGACACGGCGGGATTGATCTTCAAGCAGACCATTAACATTACAGTGCAGTGAGCGGCAGGGACTCGGGAGAACAGGAAGTCCTGCGAACGAAGACCAACATCATCGGGTCACGGCGGTGACGGCGAGCTACGCTCCCGCACCCTGGTCCGCGGCTTGAAGGGTCTGGGAAACGGTTTTGCCGTACTCTTTCAACCGGTCAACGGAGGTCTGGAGCGCGGCAGCTTTGTCGTGCAATCCGCGGGCGCGGGCGATGGCCATCACGGCGCCGGATTCCATGTTGAGACGTTCCAGGGCGCTGAGCAGATAGCCGAGGGCGTCGGCATGGGGTTTCCACAGATAGGCCGAGTTGGCCTTCTGGTTGTACTCGTCCACCTCGACGATCATGCGCGAGAGATAGGCCACGACGGTCATCATCACGTTGGCGTAGTCGGCGCGGAAGCTCTTTTCACCCTGATAGTCGGCGCGGAAAGCCTCAACCTCCGCCGGCGAGAGCGTGATCTTGGTTTTCTTGACGGAAATAAACTGAGCAAGCTTGGGATCGGCCGTGCGCACGTGCTCCTTGATGGATTCGCGCGCACTGTGGATCTTGCCTTCCTGTACCGCGTTCTGCACCGCTTGTGAAGGCGGCACGGCCAGAACTTCCGCTTTGATGGCCTGGTGGGACACAGTCGCGGGCCGGGCGGGTACGGGGGAGCTGCCCCCTGCGGACGCGGGCGCTGAAGCCGCTGCCGCCACGCGCAGCGGCGCTGCAGGCTCGGAAGCTTCAGACGCCACCGGAATAGTCTGGCGCGGTCCGGCGCCGGGAACTGTTCCGGCAGTACGCATGGGCCGCTTGCCGTCCACGACTTTTTTGAATTTGGAAACCTTGCGGAATTCATCCTGCGCGTACTGGTAATCTTCGGCAAGGATCTGTTCCGTGGCCACTTCCGCGAGCTGCTTGACCGTGATGTCGCCCTCGACGCGGGAGAGGATGCTGCCGCCTTCACGCTGTACGTTTTCGGCGAAGGTCTTGATCTGTTTGGCGGCATCGTGGAACAGCTCGTCAAACTTTCGCCCAAACATGTCATTCCATACGGCCATTTGGGCCAGCGCGTTGGGATGGTAAAACGACTTGCCCAGCGACTGTTTCAGCTCACGCACCCGCTGCACGATATTGGAATCCATGATCTGGTCGAAGTGACGGAATTCCTCAAGTTCCTGGTAGAGGTATTCGAATTCGGTCAGGAGCTGCGCGTGTTCCTGCGGCATGCTGCCGTACTCCAGGTCCTCCAGCGCGCGATAGAGATTTCCCTGGAACGCCAGCGCCGCTTGTGAGACGAAGAAGTACGAGCTGTCTACTTCCGGACGCTGCCAGGCCGCGGGACCGCTGTCACTCTTCACCGGATTGCGAAACAGGAAGGTGATAACGCAGTCCATCTTGTCGCGATCGCCCGAGCGCAGCGAACTCTTCTCCGTGTAGTAACGCAACAGGGCATGCGCCAGGTCGAAACCGGTAGTCGCTTTCAGGGAGTCGCGGACCACCGGCGGCGTCATGGCCAGGTCCAGCACGTCCAGCCAGTTCTTGAAAGCGCCGACGGCCTGGGTGGTCTCTTCCGGTGTCTGCGCCGCCTTTTCAGCGGCGGACGGAACGGGCACGGCGTGACCGAGGCTCTTCTCCAAGAGGCTGACGTAAAAACCGTGGACCGCTATCAGGTCTTGTAGCTCCCTTTGGGAGTCAGATCGCACAATACGCTCCTGGCACTGGTTCCGCCTGGGGGTGAGAGCCGGAATTTGGGGTAGTTTAACCCAGCTTTCGCAAAAGAGACAATCGCTAAAGGGGTGGTCTGGGAGTCACTCCCCTCGAAAACCCCAAGATTTCGGTTATTTTACCCCTTAATCGCAAAGTTACGGAAGGGCAGAGCCGCGGTGAAGGCCCTATTTCCCTCCCAGCACCAGCTTTGCGATGGTCTGGAGCTGCATGTTGGACGTTCCTTCGTAGATCTTGCCGATCTTGGAGTCGCGGAAATATTTCTCCGCCGGATAGTCCTTGGTGAAGCCCACGCCACCGAAGATTTCCAAAGACAGGGAAGCCACGCGTTCGGCCACCTGGGAAGCAAAGAGCTTGGTCATGGCGGCTTCCTTGACGAAGTTGATGCCGGCGTCTTTCATGCGGGCCGCGTTATAGACCATCATGCGCACGGCTTCAATCTCCGTGGCCATCTGGGCAAGTTGGAACTGGACGCCCTGGAAATCGGCGATCGGCTTGCCGAACTGTTTGCGCTCCTGTGCGTATTTCGCCGCGCTTTCCCACGCGCCCCGCGACAGGCCCAGCATCTGGGCGCCGATGCCGATGCGTCCTTCGTTCAGCGTCTCAATGGCGATCTTGTACCCCTTGCCCGCTTCGCCCAAGACGTTTTCACTGGGCACACGGCAGTCTTCCAGGACCAGCTCGCAGGTGGAGGAAGCGCGGATGCCCAGCTTGTCCTCCTTCTTGCCTACGCTGAAGCCGGGGAAGTCTTTCTCCACGATGAAGGCGGTGATGCCTTTGTAGCCCGCTGCGGGATCAAGGGTGGCAAACAGGATGAAAATGCCCGCCTCCTTGCCGTTGGTGATCCACAGCTTGCGGCCGTTGAGCACGTACTCGCTGCCCTTGAGCTGGGCGCGGGTCTGAAGGGCGAAGGCGTCAGAGCCGGAGCCGGCTTCACTGAGCGCGTAGGCGCCCACGGTGTCGCTCGCCATGCGCGGCAAGTAACGCTTCTTCTGGTCTTCGGTGGTCCAATGCAGCAGGGCATTGTTGACCAGCGTGTTCTGCACGTCCACAATCACGCCCGCGGAAGCGTCCACGCGTGAGACTTCTTCTACGGCCAGGATCGCGTCAAAGAACCTGCCGCCGGCGCCGCCATACTGCTCAGGGACTTCAATGCCCATCAGGCCGAGTTGAAACAACTGGTCGAGCAGGGAATGGTCGAAGACGCCGTGTTCGTCCATCTCCCGCACCTTGGGGCGGATGGCCTCATCGGCGAACTGGCGCACGTTTTCGCGGAACAACTGTTCGTCTTCGCTGAGCACGACCAGCGGCTGCGGAGCGGGAACTTGAGCAATATCTTGAGACATCACCAGATACCTTCGAAAGAAGATGAGAAACCTGCCATTTTAACATTTGGCGGGCGCAAGCGAGCGAGGACGGAGGATTGGGTAGTGGGCTAATCAATCCGCTTTCACGGAAATATCTGGGTTTTGTTTTGACTAATATCTGGCGAGATGATTGCGGCGCCAGGAGAACGTCGCGGCACGGATGAACTGACGAGGAATCCAGATCGCGAGGCCTGGACCAACGAAAGACAGAACGGCAACCCAAAACTCACCGGGGTTTGAGAACGAGAACGGGAAGACGTACAGCAGAAGGCTAGCGCCGCCGGTAAAGATCGCCAGAACTAGCGGAAGGAACAACCAGCCGCCGATGATGTACCACGGCAAAGATCGGAGAGCAGACCTTACCTGCTCACGGTAGTCCATAACCGGAAAAGTATACCCCCATCATGCCAACGATTGACAACTCTGGCGAATGGTTTTGCTTTGCGCCCCCAGATCTTCGCGGCAGACGCCGCGAAAAATGCCGGTAAGCGCTCTACTCCTCGCGCAGTGCCTTCAAGGGATCAATTTTGGCTGCCCTGCGTGCCGGCATGTAACAGGCCAGCAGCGCCAGCCCCGCCAGCAGCAGTGGTGCGCCGACCAGCAGGCGCGGATCGTTCGTACCGACCTTAAGCGACTCGACAAAAATGCTGGTCAGCGACGAAAGCATTTTAGCCAGCGCGAACGCTCCCAAAAATCCGAGAACCGTTCCTGCCCCCACCAGAGCGGCGCCTTCGCGCAGCACCAGCCGCAGCACCTGCGCCTTACGCGCGCCCAGCGCCATGCGAATTCCGATCTCCTTCCTCCTTTGCGCAACCGCGTAGGCCGTGAGCCCGGCGAGTCCGATTGCGGCCAGGACCAGGCCGAACAATCCAATTCCGCCGTACTCCGTGACGGAGGACCGCTGGGCCGCGCGGCTGAGTTCCAGATAATCGTTGAGGGTCCGCACGTTGAAGATGTTCAGGTTGGGATCGATGGACGCGATCTCGTGGCGAATGCCGCTCATCGCATCCGTTCCCGCATCCGACCGTACCATAATGGTCATGCCATCGGCCGGCGGGCGGGCAAAGTTGCGCGGCGTCAGCGGTAAATAGACTTCGGACAGGCGGATTCCCAGGCCGTTGCTCATGTCGCGGACCACGCCGACCACTTCGTAGGACTGCCTGTCATCCCGGATGCGCTTTCCGATCGCATTCCCAGTTCCGAAAAATCCCCGCGCGGCGCTCTCATTCAGCACAACGGGCAAAGTCTTTGATCCGTCTGCCGCCTCGCGTTGATCCAACTCTGTGAACTCGCGGCCCGTCAGCATCGGCTCGCCCAGGGCGGCAAAATAGCCCGCGCCCACCGTCTCCTTGAGCGCCGGTATCTGGACCCGCGAGCGCCCCGGCGAGTCTTCTGCGCTCAGTTGGATGGTGTCATCTTGATCCTGGAACGCAAAGGGCGTCTGCGCCGCCAGGGCGACGCTGCGCACCGCTCCGATGCTCTTGAGCCGCTCGGGAAGCTTCTCGAATAGAGCCTGGGCTTTTTCCGGCGTGTAGCCGTTCCGCACGGGATCGATGGACAACAGATACATGGTGCGCGGATCGAACCTGGTTTGGATGCTGTTCGCTTTGCTAAACCCCATCACCAGGAATCCGGTGATCAGCAGCAGCATGAGCGATCCGGTAACCTGGACCACCATCAGCAGATTGCGCAGACCAAAGCGCCGATAACCGGGCAATTGAAGAGCGGAGCCCTCTTTGAGCGCCGGGGTCACATCGGCTTTCGTCGCTCGCAGGGCGGGCACAAGGCTGAATCCGATGCCGCAGACGAGGGCCAGGGCGAACGCGAAAATGGCAGCATGCCAATCCGGGGTGAAATCGGTCTCCATCGGCACCGCTGTGGGCAGCGTGAATTGGGAGTTCAGCGCGGAGAGAAAATACGCGAGCGCAAATCCTGCCATGCCGCCCAGCAGTGAGAGCAAAATCCCTTCCGTCATCATCTGCCGGACAAGGCGAAAACGGCTGGCCCCGACTGCCAGGCGAATCGCCAGCTCCTTGCGGCGATTGGCGCCGCGCGCGAGCAGCATATTGGCGAGATTCATGCACGCAATGGTCATGATGAGCCCCATGAGCACGGCGAAGAAGCCGAGCAACACGGGCTTCAAATTCCGGGGAAGGGGCACCATGCCGCCTGCCGAAAGCAACGTGACGCGTCTTCCTTTGTCGGCGGGTCGCGGAGCCGAAGGGTCCTGCTCATCCAGGTGACGTGTGATCGCGTCTAGACCGGCCTCCGCGGATTCCACCGTGACGCCGGGACTGAGACACATCATGGCGAGAAAATCTTTGGCGGTGCGTTGATGCAGCACGTCATTCGCCAGCTCCGGAGCCAGAGCTGCCGGGGCTGTGACCGGAACGAACAGCTCAGCGGGATTGATGGGAAGAGCGCCATTGAAATTCTTTGGGGTGATTCCCACGATGGTCGCGGGTTGTCCATTGAGGCGGAGCGTCTGTCCCACCGCGTCAGGCGAGGAGTTGAGGCGATTGCGCCAGAAGCGATCGCTGATCACCACCACCGGAGCGTCGCCGGGCTTGTCAAGTTCAGGGCTGAGCACGCGTCCGCGCTGCGGCTGGATGCCGAGCACGGAAAAATAATCGGCGGATACAAGTTGTCCGAAGACGCGCTGCGGTTTCGCGTTCACATCACCCTGGAAGGTTACATTGAATGGCACCCCGGTCTGGAATGCGGCGACTCCGGTCAGCAGGTTCTTCTGCTCCCGGTATTGCTCGATGTAGTAATAGGAAACCGGCTTCTCCGGCATCACGAGACGTTTGGCATTCCCCGCTGCAGGCAGCTCACGAGATATCGCCTGCCATTTGGAGCTGTACAGCAGGGTCGTCAGCCCCATTCCGAGTCCCATCGAAATGATGGCGACCAGCGCGAAACCGGGCGACTTGATCATCGCGCGCAGCGCATACCCCATGTCGCGGCGCATTTCCTCCAGGTATTCGAGCGGGACGCGAATCGCGATGTCTGCGATGAGCCGGATCAGGCCAGCGGCTCCATGCCTTGTGGCAATCTCTTCCACCACGTCTTCCCCGAGTTGCTCCACCTCTGTGCCATAAGCCAATTTGAATTCGTGCGGAAAAGCGCGCGCCAACCGCCGGTAAATACGAAATGCGAAATTCATTGCGTCACCATGGCTTGCTTGACTCGAATGGCACGAACCAGTTCCTGGAGGCGGTCACATTCTGCGTCGAGCACACGCCTGCCGAGGTCCGTCAGCCGGTAATAGCGGCGTCGCGCATCGTCCAATTCCGGCGCGGGGCGTTCGTCAGATTCCTCGATCAGGTCCGCTTCGATCAGCCGCTTGATCGACCCGTACAGCGTGGCCGGCCACAACCGCACTTTTCCGGCGGTGCGGTCCAAGACCTCCTGCATGATTCCGTAGCCGTGCTGCTCACCACCGGCAAGGGAGAGCATGATGTGAAACCAGTGAGTCTTGAGCGGGAGGAAGTCTTGAATGTCGACATTGGACATAGAGGATATATATATCATGTAATATATATATAAGTAAATAGTACAAAGTCAGAGGCCGTTCCGCCGGACTTGACGCAATTGCCCGCGGGAATTTTTAATGCCTGTCTATGCGCGTAGCCTTCTTAGGTTTAGGAATCATGGGCTGGCCCATGGCCGCCAATCTCGTCAAGGCCGGACATGAGGTCACGGTCTGGAATCGCACCCCGAAGGATGTACCGGGGGCCGTAACCGCAGCCACGCCCGCTGAGGCCGTGAAAGGCAAAGAGGCGGTTTGGATCTGCGTTTCTGACACCAAGGCAGTGCAATCCGTGCTGTTCGGCCAGAATGGCGCCAGTCAGGGCCTGGAAAGCGGGACAGTGGTGGTGGACTCGAGCACTATTTCTCCTTCAGCCAGCCTGCAATTCATGGAAGACCTGCAAGAGCGCGGCTGCGAATTCCTGGACGCGCCGGTGACGGGTTCGAAGATTGCCGCGGAGAGCGGCCAGCTGATTTTCATGATCGGCGGCAATCCCCACAACATTGAGCGCGTGGAGCCGCTGCTTCGCGCCATGGGCAAGCAGGTCATCCACATGGGTGACAATGGCAAAGGACTCTCCGCCAAGCTGGCCCAGAACATGAATATCGTCTTTATCTACGAGGGGCTTTGCGAAAGCCTGACTCTGGCGAAGAAGCTGGGCGTCCCGGCGGAGAAGATGTTTCAGCTGATTGAGGCGTCCATGATCCGCTCTGGTGTGGCCGAATACAAGAAACCATTCATCCTCAATGAAGACTACTCTCCCAACTTTCCGCTGAAGCTCATGCACAAGGACATGCACCTGATGATGGACGCGGCCAAAGAAAACGACGTAAAGCTTCCCGGGCTGACCAAGATCGACGAGATTTACGAAGAAGCCAGCCGCCTGGGTTATGACGATCTGGATTACGCCGCCACCATCATGCTGCTGGAAGAAATGGCAGGCTTCAAGAAGGTGAAGGCGGGTTAAGGCATTTCCAGGCTATCTCCTGCGCTCAATGCCCTGAGCAGATCGTCGTCTTTCCACGCTTCAACGCCGCAGTTATCCTGAGCCTGGTTCCTTCTGCGGTCTCAGCGACGTGCCGCTGGGCAAACAAGCGGGTAAGTACCGCGAGCATGCTGGTATCAAGTCCTTCCGGTCACGCGGATTGAACTCTCGTCTAGACTAGATAATCCCTTGTTCGTGGTGTGGCGGCCGCATTTTCAAATTCGTCGTCCGGGCGGAACTTGCTTCATCATTCTTGAGCAACTGAATTCGTGAGGCGCCGCTCGAATCTTCCCTTGCGGTCATCGCCGCTGGATTCACAAGCAATCCACGTCATACATCTCCGCGAATTCCGTGTTGAATTCGCGGCGGCGCGTGACGTCAATCACATGCTGGCGTGATTAATGAAATTAATCAACCGATGTGACGGCGCGCACAGCAAACAGCTTCTCAGGTTTGTCACAATGCGCGACCAGTCGACGGTAGAAACTGCTTCAGAAGTCGTCGCCAATTGAACGACCGGTTGCCCGAACCGGATTCTTGGCGGCGCGAACCCAGGGGAATGGAAACCAAGTAGGGCACGGAGCTACATGACTTCGCGTCGCGGAGAAAGGTGCGTCTCGGGCCGGATTTCCGGGGACAGGCTTACAGCCCTTGTTCGGTCGGAACGCGCGCACCCGGATTGAATTTCTGAAGACGGAGTGACTGCAATGACAAAGACGGAAAGACTGCAAACGAAGCTGGCCCCAAGAGCTGGATTTTTTTCGCGCGGGACCTCAACAACAAGATTGGTTACCTTGATGGCGGTGATTCTGCTGACTACGCTTGCCGGAGCGCAGTTGCCGATTCCAGCCTCAACGCAATTTGACATCACCGGCTTCCTCCAGGAAGCCACAGTGACCAGCGCGGCCGACGCCCATTCCGGCGGCACGCTCAGGGTCAACGGTCACACGGTGACCGTGCCCAATGAGACCATCGTCATCCTGCCCGCGAACGCTCTCACATGGCAGGAACT